>Ga0316228_1003222_pt1 | contig 13302 bp, 16 predicted proteins | sample TBH18021metaG_FD_206005 | JGI IMG/M metagenome (GOLD analysis project Ga0316228, IMG submission 206005) | Freshwater microbial communities from Trout Bog Lake, Wisconsin, USA - TBH18021 | ecosystem: Environmental > Aquatic > Freshwater > Lake > Hypolimnion/Profundal zone | place: USA: Wisconsin... | reverse complement strand
TGCGCTGCGATTCGTGTTCCCATTCCGAAAGGATTCCTACGCTGTCCATGTGAATGAACACGTGAACCGTGAGAAGATCGAGCGGCGTGAGGGACGCAGGGGCGAGAAGGGCCTGCTGGAACATCCGCTGGAGATCGGTGGGGGGTGTCCAGTCGGGTGGGGTCAGCTGACGAAGCGCATGATGATAACGAATGCGATCTTTCGAGCCATGATACGGCGTCTGTGTCCGAAGATCCAGCGTCTTCTGTTGGGTCATGAACCATTGTGTCGCCGACTCGACGGTCCAGTAGCAGAGCCCGCGAATCTCTCGTTTTGTGCCGATGCTGAGCATAGAGAGGGCGTGGCGTTTGTTTTGTTGGTCATGGAGCGCTTCGTAGGCGAGGGGTGGTGTATAGGCTGCGCACATGGTCTTACTCATCATGTGGTGCGCCCATTTTATATCGCGGCTGGATAGAATGAAACGCTTGCTTCAAGTCGCAGGAATATTGGCACTGTTGGATTTGTTTTGGATCGGAACGGGTGGCATCTATGCGCGGGCCCTGACCGAGAAGATTCAGGGATCGGCTCTTCAGGTGCGGTATCTCGCTGCGATTCCCGTCTATCTCTTTCTCGCCTATATGATACTGGAGACAACCAGTGACAAACAGGCGTTTCTGTATGGATTGTGTATCTACGGTGTATACGATTTCACGACGTTGGCGCTCTTTTCTGATTACGATTGGAAGTTTGCAATCGCCGATGCGCTGTGGGGCGGCTGCTTGTTCTTTTTGGGACGGCGGGCGATCAAGGCACTGCTGTAAGCGCTACTGTACGTGTCTTAGATCAATAGCCGACCTGTCCAGATCCCAATGGACTGAGTGAGCATATAGGCGAAAAAGAGGACGACCAGTGCGTGGGGGAGACCGTCCCACGGGCGTGGAGGGATGCGACTATCTTCCTCATCCGAATCCGAGGGAACATCGCTCCATGTGTAGTCGGGGGTGCCATCGGATTCCGCGTCGGTGGACGTGCCTTTCTCGGTGGTATCCGAGGTGTCCATCGCATCTGTGGCTTCCTTGGATTCGGATGAGTCTGCGGGAGAGTCCGCGGGGACAAAAGGAACCGTCTCCGCAACGAGCGGAGGAATGTCATCATCGTCCGCCACGATCCATGTGTTGCGTGTGTAGGCTGCAGCGGGCATATGGAGATCGTTCATGTTGGCCTCAAGGGCGGCTGTCATTCCCGTGATGAGGGGAGACTCCGTGGGGAGTGCGATGGATGGGATGATTTTCGGATCCACGGGCGCCGTGGAAAAAAAGGGTGTGCTGGGGGGTGTCTTTGGCGACAAGGGGGAATGGCCGTCCATGATTGACTAGGATAGGGTGCGGTTGTTTTAGGCCGATGGTGGGCGCAGTGTGACGTATGATGACATTTCTCTATGATATGCGTTCTATCATAGAGAAAAATTGAAGCGAGGGAGGGTAGGAAAACGGGGCAACACCATGGACGTCGTATGCACAGGAAAAGGGGTGGTCGTCCCCCCAGGCGCCCGTATTCATTCCGTGTTGCGGGAGGGCTATACGTTGTATGTGGGGACGGCGTGCCATGATGGACGACCCATTACCGAATCCTTGCGATACCGAGAGGCGGTTCAACGAGGCATTCCCATTGTGATATGCGTCGATGAGTTGGCGGATTCTATGGATTGTTTGTCGGTGGCTTCCAAGGAGCTATGGACAGACAGGTATGCCCCGAAGACCGTGAAAGAAATCATTGGGCATGGGACGGTGGTGGCACAAGTGGCCCAGTGGTTGTCGTTGGCAGTGCGACCTGCGTCTGAAAAGGGGTTGCTGCTCACAGGGCCTCCTGGTATTGGGAAAACGACACTCGTGCGACTTGTGTCTACACATCTTGGATATCACGTTGCTGAATCGAATGCATCGGATGCGCGGACGGTATCTGTATTGCGAGGACAGATTGCGCTTGGGATGCGCCGTTTGCGAAAAGAGGTCATTGTGATGGAAGAGGCGGATGGGTGCGATCGTGGAGGTGCGGCGGAGCTGGCTCAGCTGATCACGAAGTCTCCTACCCCCATTATATGCGTTGCGAACGATGCTCGCGCGGTGGCGTCCTTGGCCAAGGTGTGTCTCCATGTGAAGCTGGAGCGGCCCTCCAAATCGGTGATTGCTGCGGCGATGGAGAGCATTGCCAAGAAAGAGGGCATGTCGGTCACACGAGCGGAGCTGGATGCGATGGTGGAGGCGTCTGGGAATGACATTCGGTCTGTGCTGAATGCCCTTCAGATGCGTGGTTCGGGAGGAGCAGTGGCGGCGGAGAAGGACAGCACGCAGCGCATGGACCCCTTTAGTGCCACTGGAAGGTTATTGGCTCAGAAAAGGCTTCCATGGACGGAGGCAGAAGATCTTGTCTATGTGGATCATCACATGGTTCCCCTTATGGTTCAAGAGTGCTACTTGACGGCATCTCGATCGTTGGAAGAGGCAGTCGCAGCATCCGAGATGATATCTGATGGAAATATCATGCAGCGGCGATTGCTCACCTCTCAAGAGTGGGCGTTGCTTCCCTCTATTGTCGCTACCACCATTGGAGCCTCGCGAACGGTATCAGGCTCTGCCCCATTCAATATCTTTCCAAAGTCCTTGGGAAAAGGCTCTTCGCGGCGGGCACAAGAGGCTCGTCTCCACACGATCGGTCGCGCACGAAAGATCTCTGGTGCGTCCTTTCGTTTGGAAGAGGCTGACTCGATGTATTCCATTCTTGCGCGTTCCTTGATGGTGGAACCGCCCCTCCTTGCGGACACCGTGGCGCGATTGGATGCGATCGGTCTGACCCGTGACGATTTGATGGAGTCTATCGAGGGTGTGGTGACTCCGTTGGGGATTTCTACCAAGACACGATCCGCTTTTACACGGCTCTATAATAAAAAGAATCCTGCGGATCGTATTCTCAAACGGAAGGCGATCGATGCGATGGAGGATTCCGATGCGGAATCGGAAGAAGAGGAGATGTAAATGGCGTAGTCGCATAAGAACTCTTTTTATCAAAAAATTGACACGTGGAATCCTCAGAAGAACAAGAAAAGAACCCATGACCACCATCACTCTATCAGAAAGAGTAAAGACTCTCTTGTTGCGGTTCTTAGAAGTTCACATGCCGAAAATTGTGAAGGACGCAAAGGAGTGTGTAGGAATGGAGCCAGAAAATGATGAGTGGACAACTATGTTTCGAGTAAAAGACTGGAAGCTGGCCATCTCGGTGCTTGCTCCTGAGCATGAGGAGGATTGTTCTCATGCGGATAACGGAGATGACCTTGCGTATGAAGAAACATGTGATGAATGTGATCCTGTTCCACACCGTCTATTCTTTCATCTCTCCTATAAAAGAACGTATATCGATCACAAACAGTATTGCTTAGCAGTTACACAAGAATCATTCCTCACATGGATCCAGTCATTAGAGACAGAGTGGAAACTGTGCCGATGTGGTGAGACACTTCGCTCGTATCCATCCCCTAAAGAGGATGTGTGCTCACAGTGCTATATACATGGCTATATACGAACAGAAGAGCAGGGCGGAGACTGCTGTGTTTGCCATGAGAACGATGGCAGATGGATCCGTTTCAAGTGTAATCATGAGATCCATTATCACTGCTATCGTGTCATGACGGATAATGGAAAAAGGAGCATGAAATGTCCACTGTGTCGTGAGCCTATCATTCCTATCTCTGACAATGTAGTAGATCCGTATAATGTGTAGGATCGGCGTGTCATCGCATAAAAAACAGGAGGGTCTATTGTTTTTTATGCGCATTATATTGATGGAGTTGCCTCTAGATCATTGGATCATGGGCCCACTGGAGAAGCGCCTGTCGCTGGACAGGACGACACGTAACGTCTCCACGGCGGCAATTGGCGCGGATTTGGCCCGCATGGCGAGCAAAGGCTTTCCACCGTTTGATTTGGACGGCGTCCAGCTCGGGAATGCGGCGGCCCAGGTAGTAGCGGCAATACCATTGGAACCATCCGCGCTCGTCTGGGTTTTGTGCGGTAGAAAGGATCGGATAACGACTGGACACGGCATGATCAGGATTTTGGACCCACCCGTATTCCTGCCACTCTCGCAGAGACAGTCGTGAATCCACACCAAACTGGTTGATAGATGGTTCATGTCCTTGGGGCGAGAGCTTCTTTTTTCGCAAGGCAGTCATGAACCATTCTTTTGGAAATTCCAGGATACAGTCATTTAGGTATTTCCCTGAGAACACGCCGTGTTCTAGCATCTGTTTGGGCGAGAAGACGGGTTGGAACTCAGAATCAAGATGCTTTCCTGGCGCCTCGGTCAATACATACGAGTAGGCTTGTTCCATTTTGTTATAGACGTGTATCCTCATTCCAGGTAGATAGTCCTTCTGAGGGTTCCCTTTCTCTTCTAGTATGCGCAACATGTCCTCTGGCGTCTTGATGCTCAGAATACGTTTGTCTTTGAATCGCATCGCGCTCCTTGTCTTGTTAAGAGCCAAGAAGAAACGGTCGAATGATCTCCTCCAGCACGATCGTACACCACGGTCCAGGAGCCAACCAGCGCGCATAGATGTCATGACAGGATCGCTGTGCCTCGGCCATGTCATGTTGATGCCAAAAAGAGACCGTGGCAGACACGATGTCTGCCTCTTGACAGCGCACAATTCGGTCGTCCCATGGAATCCGATCCTCTAATGGAAACACCATATCCGTATCGGCCACAATGGGAATGCGTCCGAGGGCAAGCGTATGATAGAACCGCGCACTGAAATTGCCCGCTCCTCTTCCACATAGCGTAAAATGTGTATCGTTGATGTTTTGGAGATAGGGACGAATGACGTCGGGATGGCCGGGCGCGCCCGCCCAATACTGGGTGAGTAATATGATTTTACTGCTTACCCGTGGGGACGATTTCACAAGGGTGATCTGATTCATGCGGCACGGATGAAGAAGGCCTCGAAAGCCAATCCATGGTTTTCGGGAGGGTATCCTACACGACATAAAAGGATGTTCTTCAGGGCGCATGCGTAGTTCTTCATGGACCCACACATAGGGAAGAAGATGCTCTTGCGGATGTTTGCGGCTACGATACATCCCTGTGCGAAACAAAAGAACCGTGGGCGGAATCTCAAAGGGATCACTATCGTCCGATAACAAACACACAAGAACCTTCTTGTCTGACATGGCGTAGGAGGTCAGAACGGATTGGGTATGGGTATGATCAATGGAGCCCCATGGGAGTTGGGTGCAGACAATCACGTCGGCCTGGTCTCGGTCGGTGCGTTCGTGCGGCATATGGGCCAAAAGGGCCAATGGGACAGTATCATGTTCAAAGGGTTCCAGATACACGCGTAGCATTCTGCTTGGAGCGGGGGGCCATTTATGCCTTGGAAAACGCATGGGGTACGTGTTACCGTATCCGGTCGCAGCGTGCCATATGGATGAATAATGCTCCCCATTATTACATGGGAGACCGTCTACCGAATGAAGTGGTGATCCCAGTGCCCACCGAATCCACAACCGCCCTGCCTGCGTCTCCTTCTGCTCTTGTGCCATCTTCTGCTGCTCCTTCGCCTCCAGACACACCCCATGAGATCGTGCCCTTCCAGATCTCTCCCGCGGAGGCTCTTCATGTGCTCGCGCTGTATATGAAGGGTCAAAAGGTGCTATACATGGAGGCCAAATCTCACTGTGAGCGTCGGTTGAACATGTTGATGCTTCCCGCCATTTTGAATTCGGCGGTGTGTACGGTGATTTCCAGTGCGTTACATGACTGGCAATATGGCGCCGTTCTTCTTGCTGGACTATCCGCCTTTAATTCATGCGTGTTGGCGATCATTTCGTATTTGAAGCTGGATGCGAAGTGTGAAGCCCATCGCGCCTCCGCCTTTCAGTTTGAACGCCTCCAAAGTTTATGCGAATTCCATGCGGGAAAATTCCTGTTTGGCTATGGGAAAGAAAAACTAAAAGATTTTGACAGTGTTCTTTCTGAAATCGAGACAAAAATGAAGGAAATCAAGGATTCCAACCAGTTCATGCTGCCCAAAACCGTTCGCCAACACTACACATTGATTTATACCACGAATGTATTTATGGTGTTACGAAGGACACCCACACAAATTCACTCGTTGGAAAACGGATTTATCGATGAAATGACAACCAAACACCAGAACTGTCTCTATCGTGCGTGTTGTCACTCTGCGAAGGTGATGCCGAGTGGAGAATCGTAAAAATTGAGGGGATGGTTGCATGACAAGAGGGGCACACCATGTCTGCCCCCATTCGTTATACGCCCCCCAAGCCCGCCCCGTTGCCCGCGGATTTCGATGAATTCTTTGCCAGTCTCACCGACACCGAAAAAGAGCTCCATCATTTAGCCACTGAATGGCTCGCATCTTCGTATTTCGTTCAGTGGGTTCCTCTTTATACGAAATGGAAGAAAGCGGCCACACAAAAACAGGAAGCACAGAAGGCGGCGACTGCGACTGCTGCTGCGACTGCTGCTGCGACTGCTGCTGCCGCATCCTCCTAACGAATCGTCATCTGTTTGTCCATCATCTCTTGGCTCAAGAACATGGAATAAGGGGCGCGCAGCGTGCGCCATGCGATCTCGCCAATATGATCCAGCGGGTTTCCAAGGTCTTCCATCGGAATGCCCTCTTTTTGTTTGATGGTGGCATAGGATTGGATACTGTCATATCGCATCAACTGACACCATGCCTCTTTCCATGCGGTGAGCCATGAACATCCTGGAAGCGCCGCAAGACATGCCGTGTCAACACGACCGTCTCGCATAAACCCCATGAGTTTCTCTTGTTTCAAAGGAGGCGGAAAGACCCATGGATCCAGTGGGCCGTGGAGGAACACATTCGAGTCCAGCCAGATGCCCCCATTTTCACGGAGCACAGTGATGCGCACAATGTCTTCTAGGAAGGAGGAGAGAATCGGGTGGCTCGAGACCTCGATGGGGACACGGGCGTAGTTCTGGAACGTCTGGGGAGTCAGAATGTGGATGACGTGATCGGGGTTGTGCCGTTTCCAACTGGCGCGACAATGGAGATTCATAGGGGTATCTTTGTCTCGCCACGTCCATATGATTCGCGGCGCCCCATGCTGGCGGGGAACAGGGAAATGAATGGCACAGACCACGATCGTCACCAGGACGGCTCCCATGAGATACCAGGCGTCCATCTATGTATGGGTCGCGATTGTTACGGGTGAGGGGCTCTCTCGGAAAAATTGAAACGTGGGCACGGGAGACAGAAAGGTATCCCGCGCTTGCTCTTGCTCTTGCTTTTTCCATGAATATCTTTGCTTTCCCCGTTCCCTCCCATCCCGAATGGGCCCTGATTCGCATCCAGGTGGATCCCACGGCTCCCTCGTCCGCAATGGTTCGCCCTCCGCTCCACTTGTGTGTCGTGCTGGACGTCTCTGCCTCCATGGACGATGAGGGGCGCCTTGAAAACGTCAAGCACTCTCTCCATCACCTTCTCGGCCTTCTCACGCCCACGGATCGCATGTCCCTGATCACCTTCAGTCGCACGGCGACCACTGTTCTTCGTCAGGCGTTTCTGGACGATGTAGAGGCGCTCCGCATGACACTCTCTTGTCTCCAGACGGAATCCAATACGAACATTGGCGCGGGCCTGATGGAGGCGGAACGGGTGCTGTTTCGCGATCGTGAACAGACCCAATGTGTGCTGTTGTTGACCGATGGATGTGCGACATCGGGCGTGATGGAGGCGGAAGCCTTGTTAGCACTGGCGCGGCCGTTGGCGGATCATTCCGTCCTTCATGTCATTGGATATGGAGAGAGTCATCAGGCGGATCTCTTGTCCCAGATGGCGACGGTGGGTGGCGGAAGCTATCATGTGGTCTGTCACCGTGAGGATGTGGCCGTGGTGATTGGCGATGTGGTAGGCGGCCTTGTGTCCTGTGCGTTCCAACAGGTGATGTTGACGCTGCCTGTGTGTGAGGTCAAGACGCGCTATCGAGTGACCCGTGAAACAGATGCGGACACGGCTAGCATGATGGCCGCTACTGCGGACACGGCTAGCATGAACATCATGATCGGTGACCTGATGGAGCAGGGAGAGGCCATTGTTCTGGCGCGCATGCCCATTGGATCCTCCTTTCATGTCGATGCGTTCCATTGCGCGACACGTGCGATGGATACAACCTGGGCGATGGTCTATGCGACGGAAGAGCCGCGTCTTCATGCCATGGGAGCCGCCCATTGGCTTCGCTGGGAGGTCGTGACGATCATGGAGGCCGTGGCAGAGCATGTGGAGACGTTTGGATCGATGCACTCGCTGGCCCGTGCGGCCCATGAGCACCGTATCACAGAATGTCTCACCGCGATTCGAGAGACGCGTGTGCGTTGTTCGGACTACGAAGCGGCACTGTGGGACCTTCTGACGCATGAACTTGCGATTTGTCAGGACATGCTGGGTGGAGGGGTGTCCTCGGTCCATCTGCGTCAACATGGGGCGACACTGAGCATGATGCGAGGTATCTCGTCGCGAATGGATTCGGTGAACTCGATTCCTGCGGCTCTTCCTCTGTCCCGCGCCTTTTCCAATGCGACGCAACGGAGCTGGAGTGAGCAGATGTCACAAGTGGGGACACAAACACACCCCTCTTCCATGGAGCTGCCTCCGTTGTCTCTGACGCGTGTCCCTGCGCATGCGCGAGCCTATGCGACTTCTGTGAATCCGTGGGTGGGGACACAAGCGCATGCTTCACAAACACACCCCTCTCCCATGGGGACACAAGTGTATGCTTCACAAACACACCCCTCTCCCATAGAGACGCACGCGTATGCTTCACAAACACACCCCTCTCCCATGGGGACGCAAGTGTATGCTTCACACACACACCCCTCTCCCATGGAGACGCCTCCGTTATCCCATGAGACCTCTGTGAATCCGTGGCAGGAGACACAGGACATGATGTGAATCTCCCCATCTCTTAAGAGGCAAAATAGGAAAATTCGTGGAAGAGACTACACTGAGTATAAAGACACTGATGCGCCCTTGCGTCTCTATAGGAGGGGGGTGTGGGGGCAGAATGCCTCCACAGAGAGGGGTGTGGGGACGCGCAGTGTCCCCACCGAGTATAAAGCCGCGGATGATCCCTTACGTTAAGATGTTACATATCGTAACGCATGGAACCGATCCATCCAAAATGGTGTATCTGAACGCCCCCGTCAGGAATCTCGCCACTCACTCCTATGCGACCTGGAGCGGATTCAAAGACAAACTCCTCGCCATGCGTGAGTTCCTGGCCGCTCTTCCTCCCACCGACGTGGTCTGCTTTGTAGACGCCTATGATGTAACATGCTTTGGCTTTGGAGATCGTGGAGACATCCTCGAATCATTCACGCGAATGAACGTGGACGTGCTATTCAGCGCGGAAACGAGTTGTTATCCGTGGGCACACGTTCAGCACTTGTATCCTTCTCCCAACGTGTTGTATCGGTATCTGAATTCAGGCGGCTACATGGGGTATGTGGCATCCCTTCAGAAGGTCCTTTCGTGCGACATGAGTGCCAGCCCGTGTGATCAAGGGTATATGACATACTATTATTTGAACCATGTTCATGATCAAAAAGCGACGTTTACGATGGACCTCGACCGAGACTGTGTGATCTTTCAGTCCGCCTATGCCATTCCATGGTCGCATTTTCTGATCAAAGAGGGGCGATTGTATAACAAAGTGACCCGCACACGTCCGTTCTTCCTCCATTACAATGGACAACAGCACCTTATGAAGAATGGAGACTCCCTCATGCCCATCGTATATACGTTGGCCAACACGGGCGCAACAAAGGAGTTGGGTGAGTATGAAAAACGACACGACGTCGTCTGTGATGAGAAGGGAAATCCCTTGACGGCCCCTCTTCCGTCCATCATGGCGCCGTCCCAAGGGCGTCGTGACGCAGACATTCTTGCTCTTGCGAAGGAACGGATTCGTCGCTATGTGGCGCCTAATCAAGAGCGAATCGCAGGGCGAGATCAGGTGAATTATCACGCCATCATGAAAGGCTCTCACTTTATACAGGGCATTACGAGCAAGACGACGCACGTGGAATTTACACAGAAGAACCGTGAGATCATTTGTGCGTTTTTGCGAACGGTACGGATGCCCGATGTGCTTCTCGATCTCTCTTTACACGACTATGTAGGGGTCCAGATGAATACGAGCGAGTGGCCTCATTCCATTCTCGGGTTTTCCACTTCCTCGAGTGATCGCCACAATCTATTGATCCCTGACCTGTATGCGATGCAGGACTACAAGGGCGCATTAGAGAAGAAGGACACCTTGCCTACACGAGAGAAGAAGAACAAGATGCTGTTTATTGGAGTGTCGAGTGGAAAGGCAACCTTTGAGGAGAACCGTCGCGTTGCGATGTGTCGCTTTGTGGAGACGCTGCGTACCCACACCCCTGGTTCATCGAACACTATGTGGATCGAGGCCTATCTATCAGGAATTGTGAATTTCAGTCCACGAGCCGCCACGTATCTCAATAAGTTCCTGCGTAACCCTATGACACAAGAAGAGCAGTATCAATATCGTCATATTATGGTGATCGATGGAAACACGGCGTGTTGGGATCGTCTTCCGTGGGTGCTTGCCTCTCAATGTGTGTGCTGGAAAGAACAATCCACCGATGAGTGCTGGTATTATGCGTTTTTGAAGCCATGGATTCATTATATCCCGTTCACACGGGAGACACTCGAAGACACCTGGAAAAAAGTGAAAGATGACGTGGCGTTGCAAGAGCGCGTGGTGCGGGCCGCGAATGAATTTGTGGAGGATTTTCTACGCAGAGATCGCCATCAGTTCTATATGCAATCGCTGATGGATCAGATTCAGGCGGCGTCCATCTAAAGCCGCGGTGGGCTGTGTGACAGAGATGGCGTCTTCTACGACAGAGCCCTTGTATCTGTCTGATCAGATTGGATTTGTTCAGTGCCTAGAGACCTTTGGAGATGATTTGACAGTCGTCAATGCCGCGCGGGTATCCTTTGATAAAGTGTCGACTTCACTGACCGAAGGAGACAAGAAGCTCATTGGGTATCTGGCGAAGCATGAGCACACGAGCCCCTTCTTTCACCCTCAGGTTCGGTTTCGGATCAAGATGCCGATTTTTGTCGCCCGTGAGTGGTTTCGTCATACGATTGGCTTTGCTCGTAACGAGGTCAGTCGTCGCTATGTGGACTCGGCGCCCGAGTGTTGGATTCCTGGGGTAGAGGATGTTCGTGAGCGGGATCCTCGCGTGAAACAAGGGTCCAAGGATTCGGCAGTGGCGGATGCCGAGGAGGTTCAGGATAGCATTCGTCGGCAGATCCATTCGGCCATGCGGACCTATGAATCGCTTCTAGAGAAGGGCGTGGCACCCGAGGTGGCGCGCGCGGTGCTCCCTCAATCGATGTATACCGAGTTTATTGAAACGGCGTCGCTTGCTGCCATTGCGCGCCTGTGTCATCTTCGGCTCGGTGCGGACGCACAGAAAGAGATTCGGCTATATGCGGGCCATGTGAGTCGTTTGATGGAGAAGGCGTTTCCTGTGTCGTGGAAGGCACTATCTGCCTCTCATGGAGTGTAAGAGCTCCTACTTCTATAGAGAAGTAGTGGGAAATGAAGTGTACCCACTAGATAGATGCGCATCCCATTCATCCTCGTCGTGGTCCTTGTCCTCTTGTTAGTATGGACGGCCTTCGTGCGTTCCGATGGATTTGCGAACATGCCTGTACGATCTCCCATCGCGCCCCCTCAGGTCGATACCAATCCGAAGTCGGCCTATTCCAATGAAGACATCGCCGCGCTGATTGATACGCTGCGAAAGGAATTGACACGATATCATCAAGAGATTCCCGAGGCCGTCGCAACGACCATTCAAGATCAATTGGAGCCAACGATCAAGGGGGTTCTCTCGCGGAATTACTATGTTCCTCAGTAACCGACACACGACGAGGACCTAAAAAATTGACAAGGATAATATGGTAACGAGTGACTGACCCCGTCCATCTTCCCTCCATGACATCGATCACCTACCACCCCGAGCGCCGCAACGACGTTCTCCACGATTTGTCGATCTTGAGCATTTGCGGTCAAACCGTCCACAAACTCGAGACACTGGGGACGGTCTTTATTGATAATATCAAGGCGTTCAATGTGTTCAGACGTTACAATAACGTCTATGAAATCCTTCTGGAATCCGATGACCATACGATTCATTTCCACAGAAACTATTACGTGCTGGAATCGCTTCGCCGTCTTCTTGGATCACAGATGGATCATCTCGAGGTGGTGGCGGCATACTCGTATCGGCACCATGGCGCACTGATCTCTCCTGAGGCATTTCACCTGTCCACTCTTCGATGGGATGAACTTCATCACACGTGGAGCGGGGCTTCCATTTATCTGGAAACACGGCCTTCTCAAGAGCATCAGGAGCAATGGGCGTCTCCCATTCGTGCCCCGTCCGAGGAATCGGAAGAATCGGAGCCATCCGAGGAATCCGAGGAATCGGACGAATCCGAGGAGCAAGAAGAAGAGCAAAACGATCCATGGGCGTCTCCCTCGCCGTCTCCCTTGCCCGCGTTGCCCGCAGAGGTTCCCGCCGCGCCCGTCAAGCAGGCACAGCCATCGGCGTTTCAGGGTCTTCCCTCGGTCCGTCGTTGCCTCTCGGATCGTTTCACGGCCTTGCTCCAGAAGCGCACCTTTTCAGAGGTCTCTGAATCAGAAGAGGGATCCGAGGCAGAGTCTGATTCAGAGGAATCTGATGCGGAATCTCAGGAGGACACCTGTATGATCCTCCGAAACGGCACGCGCTACCCTCGAAACCTCTATTAAGAGCTCTCCCTCAAAAAAACAAAAAAAGCCCCTCCCCTTATGACAAGGGAAGGGGCTTTTTTATTTGTCTCTTTGGTATGGCGTCGCTTATCGTCGCACCACACAATACAGCATCTCAGGATATCGTGGCTCTCCCTCCACAAAGAAGTCCTCTTCGCGCCATTGAGACGGATACGCGAGCGAATGCTCTTCGAGCAGCGTCGAATAGGTGTGCATCGTCACATGTGCATGATAGCAGGCATTGACAAACTGATTCTCGGCATTCCAAAAATAAGAATCCTCATGAGTGCATCGAAACATCCCATACATCGTCCCCAGAGCGGGGATCAGATGAAACAGATCGCGGCGCACCACATACAGATTGTTCGTTCGCACGCCGATCAGATAGCGTCCTCGGTGAAGATAGTCGCGCACTTCGTTC
>Ga0316228_1003217_pt1 | contig 13313 bp, 5 predicted proteins | sample TBH18021metaG_FD_206005 | JGI IMG/M metagenome (GOLD analysis project Ga0316228, IMG submission 206005) | Freshwater microbial communities from Trout Bog Lake, Wisconsin, USA - TBH18021 | ecosystem: Environmental > Aquatic > Freshwater > Lake > Hypolimnion/Profundal zone | place: USA: Wisconsin... | reverse complement strand
CTTGGGCCATCCCGAAACTACCACCCGCATCGCCCAATACGAGCTCGCTTATCGCATGCAGGTCTCGGTGCCGGAGGTGATGGATATCTCGCGGGAGTCGCCGCAAACGTTGACCGACTACGGGGCCGCGCCGGGGGAGCCCAGCTTTGCCAATAACTGCCTCCTGGCGCGACGCCTGGTCGAAAAGGGGGTTCGCTTCGTTCAACTCTTTGATTGGGGCTGGGACTTTCACGGCACCAACGAGGGCGAAGACATCCGGGGCGGCCTGACTCGGAAGTGCGCGCGCATGGACCAGCCCGTCGCCGCGCTCATTCGCGACCTAGGCCAGCGAGGGTTGCTGAAGGACACCCTGATCGTCTGGGGTGGCGAGTTCGGCCGCACCCCGTTCCGCGAGGGCCGCACCGCCGCGAGCAAAATCCTCGGCCGTGACCATTACCCGGATTGTTTCACCATGTTCCTCGCCGGGGCCGGCGTGAAGCCCGGCTTCGTTTATGGCGAAACCGACGAACTCGGCTTTGCGGTGACGCAGGACAAGGTGCCCGTCCACGACCTTCAGGCCACGATCCTGCATCTGCTCGGCTTCAACCACGAAAAACTCACCTACCGATCTCAGGGCCGCGATTTCCGGCTGACGGACGTTGAAGGCCGGGTCGTTGCCGATCTCCTGGCCTAGGCCGACCGAGGCCGCCTCTCCGCGATGGAAGTTGCCATGGCCCGGCTCAATTCTCGCTTGTGTTGTCAGCCGGGTTAACTGACATTATGCCAATGATTACCTCATCCCTGCGCATCGCCTTGGCCGGCTTCCTGGCCGCGGCGGGCCTCCTTGGTCTTCCTTCCCTGCGCGGCGCGGCCCCCGACGCCTACACGGAAAACCCGGGCTCGGCCGGTGACGGGAGTGTGACGATTGGCCCCGATTACGCCCTGGATCCGGACCTGACGGACAAGGGCAATCCCAAGGGCAAAGGCTTCGAGTTTTCCCTACGGTTGGCCGACAGCAAGATCTTCCGTGGCGACGATGCGACCCTCACTCCCGAGAAAAAGGCGGTGCGCCGGGAGCGCAAGATTTTCGTTTACGTGCCGGCGGCTTACCGGGATGGAGCCAAGGCTGCCGTGCTGGTTATGCACGACGGACCGAGCCACCTGGACCTCGCGCGCAACGCGCTCGATAATCTCACCCTGTCCAAGGATCCCGACCGCAAGTTGCCTCCGTTTATCGTCGTCGCCGTGGAAAACGGCGGCAACGACGGCAAGAAAAGCGAGCGCGGCCTCGAGTACGACACCATGTCCGACCGGTACGCCCGGTTCATCAACGACGAAGTCTTCCCGGCGGTGCTCAAGCACCCTGCGATCAAAGCCGCCTTTCCGCATCTGGCCATCACGGACAATCCCTGGGGGCGCGCGACGATGGGGTGCAGTTCCGGTGGGGCGGCGGCGTTGACCATGGGGTGGTTCCGTCCCGACCTGTTCCGGCGGGTGATCGCCTATTCGGGCACCTTCGTCGCCCAGCAGGACGAGGATGCGCCGGAGCAGGCCAAATACCCGTTGGGGGCCTGGGAATATCACTCCGGGATGAAACTGATTCAGAACAGCGAGCCCAAGCCGCTGCGCCTCTTTACTCACGTCTCAGAAAACGACCTGCGCCCGAATGACCCCGAGGAAACGCACCACAACTGGGTGATGGCGGGCTTGCGGACGGAGGCGGCGCTCCAGGAAAAAGGCTACCACCACCGGTTTGTCTTCAGTCGCGCCACCGGTCACTGCGACCGGAAGGTCTTCGAGCGAACCCTGGCCGACACCCTGGTTTGGGTCTGGCGGGGCTACCACGCGGAGGAATAAAACCGACGTTTCCAAGTCAGCAGGTGGCAGCCAGCCAAATGGCGGGGGGATCTGCCTGGCGTTGACCCGCTCACGCCCCTGGGACTCCGTTCTTGCGGAGAAAGTCTGGTTCCAGTTACTTCAGGCGCCAGGCCGGGGGCCAGGCGTGAGGCGGCGCCGAGCCAGGTCTTCAAAACTGCGTACCACCAACGCTGTCCAGCCGGTCTGGTGGGTCGCGCCAAAGCCCTGGCCGGTCTCAGGGTGGAAATACTCGTAAAAGCAGAGCAACTCGTGCCAATGGGGATCCGCCGCGAATCGCGGGTCGCCTCCGTGACAGGGGCGGCGCCCCTGCGCGTCGGGAAGGAAGAGGCGCGCGAGGCGGGCATTCAAATCGGCGGCGACCTGTTGGAGGTTCAAGAGCCGGCCAGAACCGGTGGGACATTCCACGCGCAGGCTGTCGCCGTAGAAATGGTGGTAGCGTTCGAGGGCCTCGATGAGCAGGTAGTTCAGCGGAAACCAGATCGGCCCGCGCCAATTGGAGTTGCCGCCAAATAGGCCCGTGGTGGACTCGCCGGGCTCATAGGCAACGCGATACTCGGCGCCGTTGGCGTGGAAGACGTACGGGTGTTGGTCGTGGTGTTTGGAAAGTGATCGGATCCCGAACGGGGAGAGGAACTCAGCTTCGTCGAGCAGGTAGCGCAACACGCGCACCAGGCGGTCGTGCGAAGGGATGGCCAGCAGCCGGTGGCAGCGGCCCGAGCCTTTTCCCAGCGAGCAGCAGTAGGAGATGTGCTGGTTCAAATCCGGGCGGTGTTCGAGGAACCAACGGAGGCGTTTGTGGAACCCGGGCAGCCGTTGAATGACCTCGTCGTCCAGCACTTCCACCGCGAGCAAGGGGATTAGGCCCACCAACGAACGGACCTTGAGCGGGATGCGCTGGCCGTTGACCAGGAGTTGGTCGTAGTAGAAGCCATCGGCCTCGTCCCAGAGGCCGGTGCCGCCCAGGGTGTTCATGGCGTCGGTGATGGCGACGAAGTGCTCGAAGAATTTCGAGGCCATGTCCTCCGTGGCGGGGTTATCCTCGGCGAGTTTCAGGGCCATGGCGAGCATGGTGGTACAGTAGAACGCCATCCAGGCCGTGCCGTCGGCCTGTTCGAGGTGGCCGCCCGTGGGCAGCGCTTCCGAACGGTTGAACACGCCGATGTTGTCCAGGCCGAGAAAACCGCCGGCAAAAATGTGGTTGCCTTCCAAGTCCTTGCGATTCACCCACCAGGTGAAATTGAGCAATAGCTTCTGGAACACGCGCGAGAGGAATTCCCGGTCCCGGCGGCTTCCGGCCGTTACCATTTTGTACACGCGCCAACAAGCCCAGGCATGCACCGGCGGGTTCACATCCCCGAGGGCGAACTCATAGGCCGGCAATTGCCCATTGGGGTGCAGGTACCACTCGCGAAGGAACAGGACCAGTTGCTGCTTGGCGAAGTCCGGATCGACACTGGCAAAGGGAATCATGTGAAACGCCAGATCCCACGCGGCATACCACGGGTACTCCCACTTGTCCGGCATGGAAATGATGTCCCGGTTGTAGAGATGGGGCCAGTCGTGGTTGCGCCCCCGGAGGCGAGCCGCCGGCGGAACCGGCGCCTGGGGGTCACCGTCGAGCCAATCCCGCACGATGTAGTGATAGAATTGCTGGCTCCACAACAGTCCCGCGTAGGCCTGCCGCACAATGCGGCGTTCCTCCGGTTGGAGGTTCGCGGGCAAGCGCGCGGCGTAAAACGCTTCGGCCTCGCGGCGACGCCGTTCAAACGACGCCTCGAAGGCCTTGCCGAATGGCCGTCGCAACGCCGTCGCCCGGTTGGTTAGCCGCAAGTTTACCGTGGCCTGGCCGCCGCCGGGAAGGTCGAGCCGGTAATGGGCGGCCGCTTTGGTGCCAGTTCGGGCGGGATTGACCGCCGCGGTCCGGCCGCCCACGACGTACTCGTGAAACGCGTCTTTGACGTAAGGCGTGTAGGAGTCTGTGCCGAACAACCGGCGTGTGTTGGTCTCGTTTTCGGTCAGTATCCAGGTGGGTTCGCCGTCAGCCGCCAGCCAGAACTTGCCCAAGGTTTCATGCTCGGCCGCGATGGTGCCGCGGTCCAAACGCAGTCGCGGTTTCAAGCCGCAGCCTTCGTGGTGACAACCCCAGATCCACGTGTTGCGGAACCACAACGTCGGCAGCACATGGATCGTCGCCGCCGCGGCCGCGCGATTAGCGACGGTGAGGCGGATGAGGATATCATCCGTATCCGCCTTCGCATACTCCACTAGCACATCGAAGTAGCGATCGTGGTTGAACACGCCGGTATCCGCCAACTCGAACTCCGGCTGGTGGCGGTTGCGCCGCTGGTTTTCCTCCACGAGCTGGCGATAGGGGAACTCGGCCTGCGGATACTTGTAGAGCGCTTTCAGGTAGGAGTGCGTCGGCGTCGCCTCCAGGTAAAAGTAGCTTTCCTTGACGTCTTCGCCGTGATTGCCTTCGGTGTGCGCCAGGCCGAAGAGCCGTTCCTTCAGAATGGGGTCGCGTCCGTTCCACAGAGCCAGGGCGAAACACAGCCGGCATTCGCGGTCGGTGATGCCGAGCAAGCCATCCTCGCCCCAGCGGTAGGCTCGGCTCCGCGCCTGGTCATGCGGAAAATAGTCCCAACACGATCCGTCGGGGGAATAATCTTCGCGTACCGTGCCCCATTGGCGCTCCGCCAGGTACGCACCCCAGCGTTTCCAGTTCTTCTCCCGGCGTGCGTCGGCGGCCAAGCGAAGCTCTTCAGCGGTCATGGTTGAGTTAGCAGCCATAGCGGCGTTCTCATTTCTCGCCCATCCTCTCCATCAATACCTGGTTTCCCCGGCACCCGTCAAACTCGCCGTGAACGATCGGTTCCCACCCCCAGGGGATGGAGTTCCAATCCTCGGTGCTGGGCGCCTTTACCATCGGGCTGAAGTTCGGGTGCCAACCAACACCACTCCGGCTGCGATATCTCGGGCTAGGGTTCGAAGGTGAAACGGGCGTTTCCCTTGGGGGCGAGGCGCATTTCGGGTAGCACCGCCCAGCCGGGCTCCAGTCGCAGCCCCGTCGCCGGATGGCGGATTTGGACCCAACCGGCCGGCAAGCGGACCCGTAGAGTTCGCGCCCAACGCTGATCGGAGTGGTTCTCCAGCGTCACGCGGACCTGCCGGGGGTTGAACTCACCCGAAACCAGGACGCCACCTTTGGCGGCCAAGTGGTGGAAGGCGACACCTGGCCGCTCCCACCCGGCGGGGATCGCCGGGAAGACCGTGAGCGAGTGCTCGTCATCCGGGTCCAAGAGCATCTGGTTGAGGTTGCAGATCAAGGCGGCATGAGCCGCGACCTCGGGTGTCTTCTTGAAGTCCTCGAAGTCACCAATCAGCTCCCCGAAGCAGGTATCGTCAAAGAGGGTAACGCCCGGTCGAATGGTCCGCTTCGCCCAAAGGCGGGCCTCGTCGCCCTGCCGGAGTTTCGCCGCGATGACGCCCATCCAGCCATTGTTGAATACGTAATTGCCGGTCTGCGAAGTGCGGAAGAGCGCGTAGCTGTCCCGGACCAGCGGGTCCTCACGGCCGATAATCTGGTACCACCAGAGCGGAATCAGCCACGTGGCGTCACCGGAGTTCGCCTGTGGCATCGCGCCGGGTCCGACGGTCAGGACTTTCGCCCCCCCGTAATCGGCCGTCGGTAGCAAGACTTGGCCGGCCATTTCCGCCCAACCGTTTTCGGCGACTCCGCGACGCACCGACTCACGCAGGCCGAACCGGGTTCCGGCCTGTTGCACGGTCGCGGGCATGTACTGATTCAGGTAGGCATGGAAGTCGGAACGCCATTGGAGATCTTCAACGGACACTTGAGTGGTCTCCTTGAGGATCCGCCGCGCCAAGGGGCCGTAACGGTCATCACCGCTCCCATCGACGTAACTCAAAGCCAGGACGGCGGCGTTGTTCCCCGCGAAGTCTTCCTGCGCCCAAATGCCTTCGCCTTTCGTGGGCGGAGTGAGGATGGTGCCGTCGTAGCTCATGAGGGGGCCAAACTTCGCACCGCCTGTATAGTGGACCGAGGTGGTGTGCAGGGTAAGGCCCTCGGCGGCGTAGCGCTCCGCGCGCGGGAGCGCGCGTCCCAACCAGTCCACCACCCGCCGGGCTTCATCGAAATGGTGCCCGCTCAGGAGCGCCATCTGGTCCAAAACCAGATCATACTCGGGGCAGATCGCGCCGGCGAAACTCTCGACGCTGGTGCCGTTGCAGCCCGGCGGGATGTCCGTCCGGCCAAAGAACACCCCCAGATAATAGGTCGATCGCGCATACCAGGAGGCCAGGTCAGAATCCGGCAAGCGGACGGCTGATTGGCCGTAAAAAGCCTGCCACCACCGGGCGGTGTCCCGGCGGAGTGCGTCGTATCCGCGGGACTTGGCTGCAGCCGCTTTTTTCCACGCCGCGCCGACCGGGTCGGGGCTTTCATAAGACGAACCGGGGGCGATATAGAGCGTGAGTGCCTTCCGCGCCCGGGTGGCGCCCAGCACGAATCGTTGCTGGTCAATCAAGGCGTCCGCTCCGTCACACGCCACCGCCAGCGTGGCAACGCAGGATTTGGGACGATGGGCCACCACGACCAGGCCGGCGGGTTCCGTCACCGCGGCGCCCGTCCAGGGGGTTTGCGGGGTGGCGTAAACCCCTTGGTTGAGATAGACCCGCACCGCTTGGTTGACCCGCACACATAACTGGAAGGGCCAAGCAGACTCCGGACTATCGGTGATCCGAATGACGAGCACCCCGTCAGCGGTGACAAACAGCTCCCGGTGACTTCGGAAGCCCTTGGTCGCCTTTTGGCGAAGGCTCTGGGCATCCCAGTCAGCCTTGAGACCCAGGTCGATGGTCAGCAAGCCGGTGCTAATATCCAGATGATGGCGGAACGAGATCACCTGGCCGGGTTGAAGGTCGGTGCCGTAACCGCCGACCAGGTCAAACGGCAGATGACGATGGGCTTCCTCGTCCCACCAGTATTGATAGGAAAGGTAAGGCAGGTGCCTGAGCCAGCCGTTGGTGTTGATGCCGCTCGCCGCCGAAGCGGTAAAACCGTCCGGGCCGGCGCGCAGGACGGTGCCACCCAGGCCGAGGCATTCATATTGATACTGGGGATGGCGGAATCGTTCCATGCCCTCCTTAACGAGAGCCGCCTGCTGGAGGGATCTTGCCCACGCGGCCGGAACGTCTTCGGCCGAGCCAGCGATGCCGGCGACCGCACTCGCGAGGACGGTTAGGATGCAGGTTATGGTAGGACGCACGATGGGGTCTCCGCCTCGAGGGCGCTATGGTTTTCAGGGCTGCGGGTCCCGGCAGGCCGGACGGCGGCGGTTGGCTGGAAGGGAACGTACATCGGTTGTGTCTCCGAGGCTGAGCGGGTGGAGTGCCATCGATTTAGGGAGCGGACTTGGTTGCCCCCGCTGGAGGGGACACGAGGAGTGGCCGGCTGGTGATTAAGCCAATCCCGCGGCCCTGGTTGCCACAGGCACAGTAGTAAAGGTAGAACGTGTCGTTCTTCGGGTTGTAAACCAGTGATATCTTGTGGGCGTACTGTTTATCCAGCCCACTGGGATGGCCGCCAGCCTTGTAAAGCGGTTCCGGATGCGCCGTCCAGTGGAGCAGGTCGCGCGAAAAAGCCGCCATGATGTGAGCCCCGCCTTTGCCCACACCGAAGTAGAACATCACCCAGTGGTCGCCGTCGCGAAACACCTTGGCATCGGAGCAGAACGTCTCATCGTAGCCACCCGGGCGGACGCGGACGATGGGGTTGCCCGGATAACGCTGCCAATTCATCAGGTCTCGTGAAGTGGCCAGGCCCATCTGTTCGGCATATACCGGCAGCCGCTTCGCATTGTAGAAATTGTAAAACGAGCCCTCGTGTTCTACCAGCCAGGGTTGATAAATGCAGGCCTTTTCCCATTCGCCGACCTCGGGTTCGTGGACTGACAGGATATACTTTTCCTGCGCCCGTCTCCAGGTTATCCCATCTTCACTGCTGGCCACGCCTTCGTAACCGGGATCTAACTCATAACCTCCTTGCTTGGGATAACAGCCATAGAGTGTCCAATACTTGCCCTCCCGCCGCTGGAGCAGTCGCGGCGCCTTGAGGTCGTACGACTGGTACAAGAAGGCGCCGATGACACAGCCGCCGAAATCAAATTCTCCGGGCTTGCCGAAGCCCATGGCCAACCGCGGATGGGTCCACTGGACCAGGTTGGTGCTTTCGGCGACAAACGAGTTGTAGCCCGCGCCGTTAAAACAGATAAAGCTCATGAACCACTGGTCCGGCTGGCCTGGCAGTTGATACACGCACGGCACGTCGGCGTTGTGGAATTTCTCGTGTCCGGGGATGCGTGGTTCAGACGGGATCACGTGCTCGGGGTAGTAATGCCATCCGCGATACGGCGCGGACCATCGGTCGAGCGTTTCGCGATCCAGGGCTGCCGTCGTGCCGCTCTCGGCAGCACGCAAGGCGCACGATGACACCGCCAATAAAATCGCAAGGGCCAGCAGCGCTAACTTCATATCGTCATCCGTTCCTAATGGTTTTCTGCACGGGGCTAGTTCCCACCCGTCACCCGAAACCGGAACGTGCCGGAACCGACCTTGACCTCCACTCGGTCCGTGTCGGCCCAGGCGGTGGTGATACCGGGGACTCCGCCGCGATAGATGCCGCGGGAAAAGATCACCTGCCCACCTTCGCGAACCTCGATCGGGCCGGTTCCCAGGCAAGGCAGGCTCACCGTTGCCGAGGTATTCGCGGGAAGGTTGACGTCGACGAGCAAAGCCCCGTGGCGCTTCTCCCACCGGACCCCAATGGTGCCATGAACACTCTCGTAGGAGGCACGGGCCCAATCCAGTCCGGGTCCGATATAGGGCTTGATCCGGATCGCTTGAAACCCGGCGCCTTGAGATTCGATGCCGCCGACGCAGGAAAAGAGCCACTCGCCGACGGAGGCCATCAGGTCGGGCATGCTAAACGAGTTCATGGCCGGATTCTGAAAGCCTCGGTCGGGAGTCCATCCGTCCCACCGTTCCCAGGCCGTGGTGGCGCCGAGTTTGACCGGATAAAGCCACGAGGGATAAGTATCCTCCAATAGGAGGCGATAGGCCACGTCGTTGCGCCCGTATTGGCTGAGGACCGGCAGCAAGGCTCGGGAGCCGTGAAAACCCGTGGTCAAATGTCCCGGGGGTATGGTGGGATTCTTGCCCTGCGCATCGGGAAAAGTCTGCTGATGGCTTTTGTTCAGGATGTCATTGGCCAGATGGGAGACCGCCAGGGAGATCTTGTCGGTCGGGATAAATCCGTAATACAGCGCCAGGGCATATTCCATCTGGCTATCATCGCGAACCACGCCCTGAGCGGACACATACGCGTGACCGAATGCCGCCTGCAGGTTGGCGAACAAGGTGCGATAGGCTGCGGCGTCCGCTGTCCTGCCGATGGCCTCCGCCATCTCCGCCATCATTTTCACCGAGGCTCCGTTCAAGAGCGTGTTGAAGAGGTCGGCGTTGCCTTCCCGGTTTTGGGTGATGGCCAGCCAGTCGCCGTAGCCGACAAAATTGGTGTCAGCGGCAATTCTCAAGTTGGCCGGCCGCAAGTTGTTCACCAGTTTGCTCTGGATATAACCGATGTATCGCGCCATCGCCTCGTAATGCTTCCGGATGATCCCCGTATCGCCGTAGGCCTGGTAGAGACCATAGGGAACCGCAATGCCGTCGTCCGACCAACCGGGCGATTCGACGTCGCCCCAGAAGGGGGCCACCTGCATGAAGGCAGACCCGGACTCGTTGGCGCTCAGGGATTGCGAATCCACCAGATCCACCATCCACTTGGATAGGAATCCGCCCATGCCGAAGGCATACGTCCAGGTTTTCACGAGCGGCGTCTTGGCGCACCACCCAAGCCGCTCGGCGCGGTCCGCGCAACCCGTGGGGACATCCACCAGGTTGTCGCGCATCGTCCAGAGGAGGTTGGTATAAAGTCTGTTCACGCGCAGATCGGAACACGCGAAGGCGCCGGTCATGGGCAAGCTTGAATGGCACTCAATCCCGGTGAGGTCGCTCAGGGTCGGCGTGCCGGGATATCCGGTCACTTCCACATACTGGAAGCCGTGGTAAGTCGTACTCGGTTCCCAGATTTCCTGGCTGCCACCCTTCAGGTAGTAGGCGTCAACGCCACGGGCCTCCCGCAGGTATTCGGTGTAGATGGTGCCGTCGGGATTCAGCCATCCAGAATAGCGCAGCAGGATTCTGGTTCCCGGAAGGCCTTTCGCTTTGAGCCGAACCCAACCGGCGATGTTCTGGCCGAGGTCAAAGACATAAACTCTGGGCCGGGGCTCAGTCAGCTTCACCGGCTTGAGTTCCCGCTGTTTGCGCACCGGCGCGGAGGGTGAAACGCCGAGCACGAGATTGGTCACCACCGAGACGGTCACGGGCTGCCAAGTTGAGTCATTGAACGCAACGGAATCCCAGCCGGGCATTTCCAGGCGGGCATCGTAGGTCTCGCCCTGTTGCACATCGCCCTCGCGGATCGGCCCGTAAGCGAGCTTCCAGGTCTCATCCGTTGCGACCGTCTCTCGCGTGCCGTCGGCATACTCTATTCTCAACTGAACGCGCAGCTTCGGAACGGTTCCGTAGGTATCGCGACCGGCCCAGATGTAGCCGGAATACCACCCATCTGACAGGATGGCGCCCAGCGCATTATCGCCCTGCCGCAGCATCTTCGTAACGTCATACGTTTGGTAATAAGCGCGCTTGCGAAATTCTGTCCAACCGGGATTGAAATAATCCTGGCCGACCCGGGAGCCGTTGAGGTGCATCTGGTAGCCACCCAAAGCGGTGGCGTAGAGGGTGGCGCGGTGGATGGGTTTCGCGGTAGTGAACATCCTCCGCAAGTAAGGCAACGGCGGAAGCACCCAGGTTCGTCCGCTTTCGTTCCACTGGACCGCGCCCCAGGGCGCCATGCCCATGGGGCCGAGCAGCATCGCCGCCAGCCAGGCATGGTCATCGAACCCCGCGGAGGTCCAGTCTATTACCTCACGATCCGAAGTCTTCCAAGACGGGTCAAAGCCGAGCACCAGTGACGTGTGGTCCTCAAATTGAACCGTCAGTTTGCCGGTCAGTCCAGCCGCACTGCTTTCATTGGTCGCGGCAATCGCCAAGGTATTGACGCCCGGAATGAGCCACGCCCTGATATCGAGTTTTGGGGGTTGAGACCAATTGGTGCCCTGGCCTGCCTGGTGGCCATTCACGTAGAGGGTAAAGCCGTTGTCGCAAGTCACGTTGAACGTCGCCGAGGTGATCTGCTTTCCCTCCGGCAGGTTGAATTGGCGGCGAAAATAGCGTGTGCCCGCTGGCGCGACTTCATTCGGTTTGCCCTCGGGATACCAAATCCACTGGTAACCTTCCGCGTTGTAACCGGGCGCTCGTTTTGCCTCACCGATCCACTTGGCCGTCTCCCACTCCTTGGGATTGAGCAACCCCATCGTCCAGAGCGCCGTCTGGCTCCAAGCCGAGGGCTTCTGGTCCATGCCCCAGACTCGCACCTTCCAGAAGCAGGACTGTCCCGACTTCAGCGGCGCGCCCTGGTAAGCCACCAGCACGGATTGATCGGACGGCACCTTTCCCGTGTCCCAGAAATCGCCCTGGTCCTGCTGGAGCAATGCTTCACTCGAAGCCACTAGCAATTGGTAGGCCGTCTGCCTTTGCCCGCGCTGCTCCGAAGTGAGGATCCAACTGAGGCGCGGACTCGTCTCCTCGAGGCCCAGGGGGTTCTCCAAATACTCGCAGCGTAGCCGTTCAGGCGCAAGGCTGAAGGAGGCTTCCGTTGTCGTCGCAGCGGCCAGGAGCAAACCGGGCAGGAGCCAGGCGGCGACGAGGCACCAAATCTTTGTTTTTCCTTTCAGTGCGGTGCGATTCATCGGTTTCAGGATTGGGTCAGGTGTCTGCAAGCAGGGGAAAACTACCGGGCCGGGAGGGCGGCGAGCGTCAACTCGATCACGGTATCGACCGGGTCCTGTTGCGCTCTGGGGAGGGTGATTTCGAGACCGGAGGGGGTTTGGGTCGCTTTGGCTTGGTGGCCATCAAGGGTCAGGGCGGACTGAATGACGGACGCCAGCGGCGGGAGTCGCAAAGCATCCTCGGACCACTGGAAGACATGCAACCAGACCTTGTTGCCGCGCTGAGTGCTGCCCCCCCAGTTGCCGTTGGGAATGGGTCCGCCGCGGGTGCCGTAGATGCTTTGTCCGTGTTGCTTGAGCCAGGCCCCTATCTTCTTGAGCACCTCCACCTGCTCGGGCAGGATTTCTCCTGCGGGCGTGGGGCCGACGTTCAGCAGCAGGTTGCCGTCGCCGGTAACCGTGCTGAGGAGCATTTTGAGGCATTCTTCGTAGGATCGGGTCGGTTCGCCCGGGCGGTATGACCAGCCACCCGTGTCGTTGCGGCATTTGGTGATGGTCATGCACGATTCCCAGGCCCGGTTGGTCTGGAAATGGCCGATTTGCTGTTCCGGGGTGTCGTAGTCGGCGTCGGTGAGTTGCCGCATGGCTCCAGCGGGGAGGTGCTGCAATCCGCGGGCCGAACGGTTGTTGACGAGCAGGTTAGGCTGCGCGCGGTACATCATCTGGAACAGGTGCTCGATGGTGAACTGGCTCCAATCCCCGAAGGCATGGTCGAACCACATTATATCCACGGGGCCATAGCGAGTGAGCAACTCCCGCACCTGGGCCTCATAGTAGGCATTATAGATGCGGTTGTCGCCCTTGAGGTAATCGGGGTGCGTCCAGTCGCGCGTCGAATAATACCAACCGAGCTTGAGTCCATGCTGGTGTGCCGCCTCCGCGATCTCCCGGCAGAGGTCGCGTTGGTAGGGTGTGTCGGCGATGCTGTAATGCCGGGGCCGGGCCGGGTCGTTCCAACGCACCTGGTCTGTCGGCCACAGGGAGAAACCATCATGGTGTTTGGTAACCAACACTACGTAGCGGCAGCCGGCCTCTTGGGCCAGCGCCATCCACTGGTCGGCGTTGAACTTCACCGGGTTGAACTGTTGGTAAAGATGGTCATAAACCTCCGCGGGGACTTTTTGTAACTCCTGGCCGCCCGCCTCCAGGCGATCCTTGCGCCCCCAACTGATCTCCGCGCCGCTGATGCTGGCGGGCCCCCAGTGGATGAACAGGCCGAACTTGGCCTCGCGAAACCACTGCATCTGCTCCGGCGAGGCTGGGCGCGGCGTCGAGGCACGGTCACCACCCGCCGGCGTAGATGCAGCCGTCGCCCCTTCGGCGGCGATTTGTTTCTCCAGCCAGGCACCCACCCGGTCGGCCCACATTTGGCCGTGCTGCCGCAGGCCTTGGCTGTTGAAGTGAACTCCGGCACGGTACTCGGCCCGGAGCGTGTCCGTGTCCGGTCCTGGTAACGACAGCCCTTGG
>Ga0316228_1003213_pt1 | contig 13321 bp, 22 predicted proteins | sample TBH18021metaG_FD_206005 | JGI IMG/M metagenome (GOLD analysis project Ga0316228, IMG submission 206005) | Freshwater microbial communities from Trout Bog Lake, Wisconsin, USA - TBH18021 | ecosystem: Environmental > Aquatic > Freshwater > Lake > Hypolimnion/Profundal zone | place: USA: Wisconsin... | reverse complement strand
GTGATAAAGTTGCTCAATCAACTGGTCGAGATAGGTATCAAGGATTTCATAGCAGGCCGTTGTAGGCTGTGTACCTGTCGCATCGACATAAACCTGTAGTTTGTTGATAAAACGCTGACTAACGCGCAAATTGATGCGCTCGTCGCGGCGGTCAAGATGAGGGTTACGGTAAGTCATGATGTTTTCCTAGGCGGGTTCGAGTTGTTGTTGTGACTGTTGTTTTTCGGCAATTTCTTTCAATTGGTATTCGCGTAATAATGGAATCTGCTTTTCATCCCACTTAGAGACTGCTACATGAGAGATTCCAAGCAAACGCGCCAATTTATTAACCGAACCATCAGCGAATTTTAGTGCTTCAGATTTAGTCATATAAGTTTCCTTTTTATCTTAAAAAGTAAGATTAGTTACTTATTATTGCACATAAAACTTACCTTAACAAGTGGTAAGATTAGTTACTTAATTAAAAGGTATTGCTATGAATACAGTTGGCGAAAGAATATTTAAATTAAGAAAAGATAAGAAACTTTCTCGTGAATTTTTGGGAGAAAAGATTGGTGTCTCAAAAACGGCAATTAAGAACTGGGAGGATGGGGAGAACTCACCTAAGGTTGAATTTCTAGAGTCATTAGCTAAGTACTTTAATGTTGATTTTAATTGGCTTGTCACCGGTTTTGGGGAAGCAAGCACGACACCCAAGCCAGTCATCAGAAGAGCCATTGATGACCCAAGCGCATTTCCGCCTGCCCTGCGTGACCATTTGACCGCTGACCATAGCGATAATGAATTAGATACCGACAACTTCGAAGCGATGATGGAGCATTACGTGCCAGTGATTAGTTGGGTTGCAGCCGGTGATTTAGCCCCAGTTTTAACCGCATGTCTAACTGATGTCATAGAGTGGATACCACGACCAAGTCATCTATCACAATCCGCCTTTGGTTTAGTGATTCGTGGTCGTAGTATGCTGCCTGAGTTTAAGCCTGACGAAATCATCTACGTTGAGCCGGAGTTTAACCCCTACTACCTTCGTGACGGTGACTTGGTGGTTATATCGTGCGATGGCGACGGTGAAGCGACGTTTAAGCAATTGGTTATGGGTGAAACTAGCGACGATATGTATTTAAAGCCATTAAACCCAGAATGGCACAACCAAGAGATTCGACCAATGTGCGAGTGTCGCTTAGTGGGTGTTGTTTTTGGGAAATACGTGAAGTATCGATAAGAATACGTTTATTGTGAAATGTACCGCGCTGGGTAAATGCGGAACACCACCCCGCTTGAGAGTGGCTAGGAGATAGAAGATGAGTAATAGTTATGAAGTAATCAAGCAAGCTATCATCAATAAGACGACTATTTCAGCAATGTATAATGGCTGCTATCGAGAGTTAGCGCCTCATGCTATAGGGATGAAAAACGGTAAGCAACAAGCCTTATTTTATCAATTTGGTGGTGATAGTAGTAAAGGGCTTAGTGTAAATCCAAAGGATAACTGGCGGTGCTTAACGCTTGACCAGCTAACCAATGTTCAGGCTATTGATAAACAATGGATTACTGCGCCAAACCATAGTAAACCATCAAGCTGTCTTGATATGATTGACGCACAAGTTGTTTACTGACGGAATACGGCAGGTGTGACAATCCAGCCTTCTTCTTTTACTGTTTTATTATAATCACGGAACATTTCAAGTATTTCATCTTGGGGTAGCGTATCACCCCAAGACCCTATAATAGAAAATAGACCCACCCCACCGCCTAAATCTTCGAAGGCTTGATTAATCTCTTTCATAATCTCATGTTGCACAGGCGGCAAATTAAAGTCATCGTACAGTGGTTTTGATGTTGAAGCATCTTTACTGAATTGCTTTGCACTGTCACTGCTATCACAACCATAACGCTCGCCACTGACTATATACTTCACAATTTCTTGGGCATCATCAATCATTTGTTTGGTATGGTTGGGTTGATAATGTCCAGCATCGATTAAATCACGGACGATTTCTAAACGAATCTCTGCAATATCCATCATTTTCACCTTTAGTTACAAAAAAGTATAAAAATATTTTATCACACGACCCGCTTAAATGCGGGTTTTTTTACAACCAAACTTACCCCATTACAATTTATTTACAAATTAAAGTAACTTTAATTACTTTTCTTATTGCGTAGAAAGGTAAGTTAAGTTACTATTAACCCATCACCACGATAAGCCGATTATCGCGTAATTCAATTCCGACTCAGACAAATTTGAGCTAGTTACTCAAACAGTCATGTGGTGCTGCAAACCGCCAAGTGTTACTCACTTACTGCTATTTAACTACCTTTTACGACCTAGATAGCAGTTGGGGATTAATAAACCCGATTGACTGCCGTAAGCAGTTCCACCCTTAACAATTGGAGTTATTTATGAATCTTAAAGCACTTGAACTGCCAGAAGAATTAAAAGACGGTTTTCTTGAAATGATTGCCAAGCGTGAAGCGCAACAAGCGATGAATCATGCAGTCGAAACATTAACCAATGCTGTTTCCATCGTTGCCTTAGCTAACGCTGAAAATCCATCTGCCTTAATCAAGCTCGCTGTTCAAAAAATTGATGCTAATACCGACCGGTTTTCAAAAGATGAGGACAACGAAAAAATGATGCGCGAAATGCTTATTGATGTTGCTAACGCGATTGAAAAAATCGTTACCAATCCAGTCGCTAAAACTGGTAACGGTCAAGCGCTAACAGAAGCACTGAAAGCAGACAACGCAGAACGTATGGCAGAAGAATAACTTTTCTACAGTCAACAAAAAAGCCCTGCAACTTTGGACGGTGACAGGGCTTTACTCAACTTATAAGGAGTGACCAAATTATGGCACAAAAACCAAAAACACGCAAATTTGAAGTGTTTTATCGTGACGCACGATATCCAAAAACGCTTTTAAGCACCCCAGTCGAGGCATTTAACCCTACGGCAGCGCGTGGCGCGGTGCGTTGGGATGCCTGCAAAGATGGTATCGATATTTCAATCAGCAAGGTTGTCGAAATCAAAGAGGAGTCTGCCGCATGAAAGATAAACTTTTCATCGTATTGGGCAAATTTGCCTTCGCTGTGCTGTGTATCTTGGCTTTTTTGGCGGTAGGTAAATTTGTCGGCTGTGGCATTGTCACGGCATGGGACAGACAAGCCCAAGGCGAGCAAGCCTACCTCAATAGCCACAAAGCTGATATCCAAGCTAACTGGAATAAGGAATAAGCCATGAATATCAGAATCGATATTGAGCAGGTGCGCAAAGTAGTAAATCCAGAAACTTTTTTTTGCTACTTTGGCGCAGTCCTAATCGCAGACAGTGGCGATGGTCAAGAGACCCACTATGCCATTAAAACCATCACCAACAAAACCACACCAAAAGAATTTTTTGTGAAAAAAGATGGGAAGTGGTTGCCGCACGCTAACAAAGAAATCAATGCGCAGTTAACCGAGAAGTTTACTGAGTTTATGGACTTATCGGGCGGACGTTGGGATAAGACCGAGCAACCAAACCGCTTAAAGCCACATTTTGAAGATGGCATGACAAAAAACCGCGACCCCAATGCCATGCTCACTGTTATGAAATTTGACGGCATATTTAACGGTCAATTTATCCGTATTGAGTATGACGAATACTTTACCCGACCTTTTGACTTATCTAGCGACTGGACAGCGTTTGAGCCATCGAAAGATGATAAAAAGCAAATCGATGCCTTTCCTCGTGGTGTTCAACGCTATCTGAGCAAAAAGACCACGGCTATCAAATACCAAACGATGCGCAAAGCTAGTGTGGTTTTCTGATGAGTACCAGTGACCACTTCATCAATGAGCCAAGCGAAGATGACTTGGCTTTAGAACAGTATCAAATTGAACTTGAGAATCAACAAAAGGAACAATCTTATGTCAAACCTAGCCGAAGTAATACCAGCCATGCCAACCCAAGCACCAGCCACGACTGCCCATTCTAGCAATGGGGTGTTTCAAGTCACTAACTTTAATGAAGCAATTAACGCCGCCAGTTTTCTATCAGGTTCAAGTCTGGTGCCAACAGATTATCGCCGTTGGGTGCCTGTCAAAAACCAATACGGCAAAGCCGTGACCAATGCAGATGGCACGCCCCAGTTGATGGAAAACCCAAACGCCACCTCAAACTGCCTTATCGCCTTAAACATGGCGAATCGCATGGGCTATGACCCGCTGATGATTATGCAAAATCTTTACATTATCGAAGGGCGTCCTGCATGGTCAAGCCAGTTTATCATCGCCGCTATTAACGCCTGTGGCAAATTTGACCCGCTACAGTTTGAAATCGTCAACGAGGGCGAAAAGGAAATCGAGTACGTCAACAGCTATTGGGAAAACGGCAAAAAATTATCTGCCAAAGCCACGGTCAAACTTGAAAATCTTACCTGCATTGCATGGACAACTGATAAAAAAGGCAATCGTCTGCAATCAGACAAAATCAGCATGGAAATGGCGGTTAAAGAAGGTTGGTACCAAAAGAACGGTAGCAAATGGCAAACAATGGCGGGTCAAATGCTGCGTTATCGTGCCGCTGCATTCTTTGGTCGTATTTATGCCCCTGAAATCCTAATGGGCATCTATGCCGCTGATGAAATCCGTGACTTTGTTGATGTGACACCCGAGCCTGCACCACAGCCGGCTCCGCAGCCAAAACAGCAACAAATACCCTGTTACGACATCAAGCCATTGCTTAGTGAAATTGCAGCGCTAACAAGTCTGGATGATTGCCAGGCAATCGGTAAGCGTATCGGTGATTTATCCAAAGACCCAACGGTCAACTTGTGCGGTGATGACCTGCCAACACTTCGGGCGGCGTGGAAAGCCAAGCATGATGAAATTAAAGCGCAAGCCGAGCAAGCAAAATCAATTGCTGAATCAAAAGCGATTGAAAGCGAAATCATGAAAGCCATCAATGCTGTCACGCTTGATAATGCTGATGAAACACGCGCCACACTGCATCAAGTACGTGAAATTATCGGTGAAGCGAAATTTGCCAAATTTGATGAGATTCTGGACGCCAAACTTAATGCCTTGGCTGAACAGCAATCTGAATCCACACCTGCCTAACCCTTAACGTGCCACTGGCAACGGTGGCATTTGTTACCTAATAAATAAGCGAGCGAATTATGAATATAGATAATTTTTTAAAACCCAAGCAAGTGCGGTTCATTGCTAATGATAACCGCAGCGATTTAACTAACGGTAAAATTTATGATGTTATTGGTGCAGCATCCGGTGTGATTCAAATAGACAACGATAACGGTGATACGTTTTGGTATGACATGGATTGTTTTGAGCTGGTCATTGAGTCAGCAGAAAATGCACTACAAAACATTGAGCTAACGCCTGAGTTTGAGGCATTGCCGGATGCGTTAAAATCTAGTCAAACACCAATCACAAGCTTTAGCTTTATTGATGTTCTCAAAAAGTCTGCGTCATCAATTCTCACTCAAGATAACTTGGGTACTGCCAATCCCGCATACTGTGTTAAAGAACGTACTCGTCATTTTGGCATTGATGACAATTATCAATACGATGATTATGAGTGGTTCTGTGGCGGACAACAAGAAGGCTTTGACTGTGACGATGATATGTATGATGCGCTCAATACTATTGCTGAATATACAGGCGAAGATGAAGTAAATATGAATGGTGATACTTACCAAAAATGCTATTACCGCGATGAAGAACGTACAGTAACAGCATGCTTCACCCGTGAACAGGCTCAACGGTATATCGACGAGAACCGCCATAATCTCAAAAACCCATTTATCTATGTAGAGTCATTTAACCGTAATCCAGAAATGATTGCCATGCGTGAACTACTTATTTGCCTGGCTGAAAATCCAACCATGTTTGATGCTGTAATGGTAACAGAGGGTGGACTCGATGAATAAACCACGCCAACGCCGCCACCGTTTTTACTACGATAAGTTGAAGCGCGAAATAAAGTTTAAAGAGGCAGTCAAGGCGCTGCCTATGCCACCCATTAAAATGGATAAAAGGATAAGGAGAAAGCCGTGAGTTTAAATGACAAAAATTTTACCCCTCGAACAGAAGTGCTTGAAGCATTGGAACGAGAAACTAGCAAGGGACACCCACTAACTTGCCTAGCCTACGATGGTGATTGGGGTTCGCTTGGGTGGCAGGTGGTAAATGTTATTAAGTACGACGCTGAAGACGAGTGCTTGGTTACCGCAGACCATGAATGCCACTATGTCGATGAAATCCGTCTTTTATCATCAGCTATAGATGCAGATTTAGCTGCCCATAGAATCGCTAGCAATCACATGCTTTGTCGCTTAGATGAAAAACGCCAATCAAAATACCCAAATGCTGGGTGGACGCAATGCAGTGAAGAAGACTTGAAAACATTGGCTAGCAATGCACTTCAGAAAGGCAAATACATTGATGCTATGAATTACCTGGCTTTTGCTGTTGCCCTTGGTTATGACTATTAGGGAGAAAGCCATGAACGCAAATGAAATAGGCGCCAGAGCGCATACTATCAATCATAAAAGCAAGGTATCTCAAGAACTGATTGAGCAAATGCAGCAAGAAGATTGCAATGAGTATTTTTTGCAAGACCGCCGCAGTTATGCGGGTGACTATATGTTCTTTTGGGCTTTAGACAGAAAGGGCTATACGACTGATATCAATAAAGCCCATATTTTTACCAAAGATGAAGCTGTTAGTCAGTATAAATGCAGAGGTGGTGATGATTTACCTTGGCGATGCGATTTCATACGCTCAAAAATTCGCCACTGCGTAAGCATTGAAGATTGCAGAAACAGATAAGAGGATAAAGCCGTGAAACTACCAAAATGCACTATTGGCAAAACCCACAAATGGCAGTGGGTGAAAAACTTTACTACCGGAACCCTAACCGCAACTAGTAGCTCCTTCACAAAAAAAGGATGGTACAGATGTGAGTGCGGCGCAACAAAAGAAGGAAAACCGCAATGACACAACTCATATCAAACGTGCTAATGCAGCCGAAACCAGACGCGGGTGAGCGTCCTCTAACGCTGATTGAGAAGTTAGAGCAAAAGCGTGACCATCATAACCATTTTTTAGAAACGTGCCGTAATGATAGAGATAAGGCTTATCACAGCTTTGGCAAAAAGTGCTATCAAGAAGCTATCAACATCGTTAAGCAGCATCAATCATGGCACAAAATGCCAAGCGATGCAAAGCCGCAGGATATGCAAGTATATAACTTGTTGCTCAAAAACGACAGCACTGAATACCCTACGCTTTATAGTGTAGGACTATTCAGACAGTATGCAAGTGGTCATGTATGGATAAGTCTAGTTGAAGCGGAAACATACATTGACGAATCAAAAATTTTAGCATGGCAGCCTATCGAAACACCAAGCGATGAATTTTTTGAGAGCCTAAAGCAACCACCAAGTGAGCCCCAATACCTAATATCAAAAGGCGGATACTGGTACCGCCCCAATGCTAAAGGATATACGGCTTCAAAACACGAAGCAGGACGTTTCAGTAAAGAGTTTGCCGAGCGACACGCCAAAGAAGTGAGGGAAGTTAGAATATTTGAAGATAAGGAGAACAGGTAAATGATACCACACACAACAATGGCACAAGCTGACGCAGTGATTAAGCCTCTAACGCTAGTTGAGAAGTTAAATGATCACAAAGAAACGATAACGGTATTGAGGGGTACAGAAAAGCAAGGTGGTCATGAATTTACCTTTTTAGGTCATCACTTGCTTGGCTTTCAAACAGCTATTGATATTGTTAAGCAGCACAGCCAAGAAACCTGCAACTGGCGCAACAATAAAGGCACCGGATTGTGGGAATGTCATTATGGCGGTGATTACACAAGCGATTGCGGTCTTGAGTGGAATATGTCCAACAAAGACAGCCCAAGTGAAAACGAAATGCACTTTTGCCCCAAGTGTGGGAAAAAGTTAGTAGAAGTCCAACCCCCAAGCGAGGCGAAAGAGTGAAAGAACAAATCAAAGAATTGGCGTTACGCTGCGGTTTTAAGCTCAAAGAGCAGCCAAACGGTGAAATGGACTTAAATCCGTATGTTTATGATTTTGCACAAACATTACTGGCTAATGTGTGGGTATATTTTGATGACGGTATGCCCACCATTGGCAAGGTTGCAAAATTTATGGCTAAAAACGGTATTACTGTAATTGGCAAATTTCAGGTAAATAGTATCGGTGAATATGGTGTTCAGGTGCTAGATGACGAGATTTGGTCGATTGATATGTTTGATAAATGGCAGCCATACGAGGATAACCAAGATGACTAAAACCTTAACTCAAGACGATTTTAAGCAACCAAGCTGCCCACGATGGGTAGCTAGTGCCGCGGTTGATGGTGGTGGCATTGCGTGGGGATTCCAACTTACTAGCGAAGAATTAGAGGTTTATTGTCAAAGATGGGTTCATCCATACGGGTTATGTGTCCTATTGGGTACAGAATATGATACAACAAATTGGCAACATAGCGCGATTGATAGGGAGTGAATGATGATTGACCACAGAGAAATGATATTTTTTGCAATCGTGCAGTCTTGCAAAATGTTTCATGAAGAATATGCCATCCATGAAAATAGAGCAGTCATAAGCAAAAATGACTTGAAAGAACTATATCAAGCTTGGCATACCAAAATTGATGAAATGCTTGATTATTTAAAAGACCAAGGCGTTAGCGGCGAAATGCTTGATAAATTTATCAATGAATGTCATGAGCCGATTAAACAGTTTACAACATCAAAATTGATAGGTTTGGGAGTGAATGATGATTGAGCGCAAAAAGAAAGACAAAGACTACACGCCACACGAACTCGACTTGATGAAAAATTATGTGTTAAATGCTAATCGTAATGAGATAGTACCACCCCACTATGCCGGTGCGTTTCTTGGTAAAACTACGCGATGCCTGCAAGATTGGCGAAGCAATAAAAGCAATACACTGCCTTTTCATAAACTCGGTCATAGTGTGGGCTACTTGGTCGCAGATTTACACAGTTTTGCCCATGGCAATAAATTCCACTGTACCGCTAACTATCAAAAAGCCAGTTAATTACTGGCTTTTTTTATGAGAAAAATTTATCAATCACTTCTTGCTGCGTCATGCCGATACTTTGGCAATAGTATTGCTCAATGGCATTGAGCGCATCTCTTAGCTGCGGCTGTGATATTTGAATATATTGTAGGGTGGTTTCGTCTGTGGCTTTTGCGTCCCGGTGATTGAGCAAGCGTTTTAATACTGGATAACTCATATCCAATCGTGTGGCAACTGAAATAAATGTGCGTCGCAGGTCATGCGGCGTGATATGGATACCCACGCTGTTTGAGATATTTTTATACTCGGCTGACATATCTTTGACATGACCGTCATTAATCTTGCTTTTAAACACCCAAGGCGAATTATGCTTAACCTTGTATCGCTGCTTGAGCATAGCACGCATGATATCACCCATCGGCATATCGTAATCACTACCATTCTTGGTGCCACGAAATAAGATACGCCCCACACCAAGGTTTACATCTTCCCATGGCAGGGTTTGCGCTTCATTCAATCGCACGCCAGAGAACATAAAAAATAGTAAAATATCACGCGCATTGTTGCTATGCGGTTGCCCAAGGTGAAAATCATCACTACGAAATTTTAAAACCGCGTTAAAAAATTGCGGTAAAAAATCATCGTCAACATAATTAGTGCGCGGCTTAATCGTATTCCAATCTTTTTTGACTGATAAAATTCTAACTGGATTATCTTTAATAATCGGATCGTCGTTGTCATCCAAAAAACTATGATAGGCATAATTCCACACGCTCGATAATGCGCGCATCGCTGCATTGGCTTGCGCTTTACTCGACTTTGACAATTTAGTGTGCATATCGCTCACCATGGTTTTATCAATGTCATTAAGTGGGGTATTAAGCCAATCTTTAAGCAAGCCTTCAATCTGCCTATCATACGTCTGGATTGTTCGCGGCTTTAGGTCGTGTTTCTTTTCCTTGAAATAATCATAGGCTTGTTGCAAGGTGGGTGAACTAGGCTTATCAGATTGCGCCTGTTTGCGTTTGGGGTCATTGCCTTGCACTAGGTCACTGATAATCGTAACCGCCCTTTCTCGCGCTTCTGTGAGCGTTAGCAGCGACACATCTGATATGACAATCCGGTGCAGCTTGCCAGCCACACGTTTATTGACTATATAAGTTTTGCCGGACTTGCGGACAATGACCGCAAAACCTGCCAAAGATGAATCTTGATAAATTTTATCTTTACCTGTATAGGATAATTCATCAATGTATTTTTTTGTAAATTTATCTGCCATAGTACAAACTACATTTAACTACAATGGCAAGTATATTAATTCATTTAAAAAGGCTTGTAAAAGTATACGGATAGTATACTCGACATAGATAGACGCATTGTTTTTAGAGGGATAAACGTAGTGATAAAGACAATAAAAAACCCTTGAAACGTAGCGTTTTCAAGGGTTTTCGATGTTGGTACCAGTGGTCGGACTCGAACCGACACGCTTTTAAAGGCAACGGATTTTGAATCCGTCGTGTCTACCAATTTCACCACACTGGCATAGATGGCTATAGCTTTTTAGTTTATATGTAATCGGCTATGTGGGGTGGTATTTTAGCAACTTTATTTTTTTTTGCAACAACTATTTTAATTATTTCTATCTCAAAACTAAAAATACGTAAAAAATAATTTTTCAATAAAATCGATACGTTTTTTACACACTCACTTACTACTTTGTATAGTATTCTTGCCCGCCACTTAATCATAATATCGCTAAAAACTCGGGTTAAATTTGTTAATTTATGACTCTTAATCAACCTGCCACGATCTGTTTTAACATAATGCTATGTATTAGCACAGCATTCATAGTAGGTTGCAATTCTTCAAATAGCAATCAAAATTCAACGGCGGCCAATAACCAATCTACCAAAGAATCTGCCAAAACTATTTCAAACAATGCGCCTGTTGCCTCTTCACCCAAAGCGACTGAAACTCTACGTATTGCCGCTTTTTCCAATCTTCGCATGGTATTGCCTATCTTGGTATCAGATTTTAACCATAATTACCCCAATATAAAGATTCAAATTACCTTTGAGCCCAATGCCGCGCTGTATGATACGGTCAATGCCAATCCTCAAAGCTTTGATATTTATTTAGCGGGTAATCAGAGTTATCCAAAGCAAATGCTTGCCAGTGTTAAGGGTGTTAAATCATCGCCTTTTACTTATACCCGGGGTCAGCTAGTGCTTTATAGCCATAAATACCCCATGGACATTAGCCCTACAACCACGCTCGATCAGTTGATGCTTGACAATAAACCCTTTAGTTTAGCGATAGCCAATCCAAAGAGTTTAGCTTATGGCGTGGCAGCAGAAGCCTGGTTAGTCAATCAAAATCTTTATAATAATATCCAGTCTAAGATTGTTTATACCAATACTCTAGATGAAAGTTTTGCGTTAACGGATAGTGGAAAAGCAGATTTTGGATTTGTAAGCCTCTCGCAAGTATTGAATAAACCCAATAACATTGCCCTGCAAAATGTGGATACGCTAAGCAATAACTATTTGATACTGCCTAAAGATAGTTATCCGCCAATTCTGCAAGATGGGATAATTTTGAATCACCCTGATACCAGTCAAATCTTTGTGGATTACCTAAAATCAGCAAAAGCACAGGACGTTTTAACCGATGCGGGGTTTTTACCGATTTGCACCTCGACAACCATCTTACCTGCTTGCAAATAGATGATTGGGTTTTAGCCATTTGCTACTTACAAGCATTTATTTAATTTGCAATTGCTGATTTTAATTGACTAGCCAGTGCTGATAGACGCTCATGATCGCCTTGACGCTCTTCATGCAAGCCAAGATGATAGATACTGCTTGGAATCAAATGAACGTGGTAATGAAATACCGATTGTCCTGCCTCTGCATTATTTAACTGCATCTGCACAATACCTTGGCGATTAAATACCTTGCGCTGCGCTGCCATGACTTTTTGCGCGGTGCTGAAAACTGCCACAATATACTCTACTGGCATATCCGACAACTCAACGGCTTCACATTTTGGAATGACTAAAACATGCCCTTCTGCCATCGGCATGATATCCATGAAAGCAAGCGTTCTGTCATCTTCATAAACTTTATGGCTAGGAATCTCGCCACGAAGAATTTTGGCAAAAATATTTTGATTGTCATACTGCATAGATTACATTCCTTTTATTATTTAAATCAGACTAAAAAACGAAGCTAAGAAATAAGCCTTAGCAATTAGGCTAAGCAAAAAAATCTAATATGGTTTCATTCAAGATAAATTGTCGATCATCACCCAACATAGTCACATCATAATTATGTACAAAGCTGACTGCTAATGCGCGACTGGGATCACACCAAGCCATAGACCCATTATACCCCATATGTCCAAATGCATCAGACACATCATGGAACAGACTAAACACGCGATGGTAACCGAGTCGCCATGCCATCACCGCTGGCATGATTTTGTCAAATTGCTCGTTATGAATGGTTGAAAGCGCCTTAAAAACAGCAGAATTGATTAGGGTTTTATCTTGCCAAACACCGCGATTTGCAAGCATGGCGTAGATTGTAGCCAATGCTATCGCACTGGCGACACCATTTGCGGCAGGAATTTTTGCCTGTAGTGTGACAGGGTGATAATAATTAAATTGTCTGCTACCGATGGGTACCAGTGCCGACTTGTAATCTTCAATATTGATATTAGCAGGTTGAAAATACAGCGCGTTAATGGCCTGCGTCGTCAAAGGACTGTCAGATTGAGACAATGTTAACCATGCTGGGTAAAAAGGCAATGATTGATAAAATTGTAGCGTTGAGTCAGTATCTTGAGTGAGTAAAGGCTTGGCCTGAGTCTCTTTGGCACGTATTTGACCGGCAACCTGTTCAACTTTGTCTTTGGGTACCCCAAAGTAAGCTTGACCGACCAAATCGAGCGGTTCCAATAAATAATATTCTAGGGCTTGCTGCAGCGGTAATTGGGTTACTTTTTCAATCAGCCCACCCAATACCCAGCCTGATACCAAGGCGCTATAAGCCGCGCTGGAATCCGCACTGGATTCAGTTGATTCATTAACGGGCCGCTTATTATTAGCTGAAATATTATCTGAACTATGCGTATTAGTTGGACTATTTAATGCCATTTGCTCGACATTACTGAGCATCAATTGCCAATCTAGCATGTCTTTGGCATGTTCCGTAATACTGACAATATTAAATAATCCCG
>Ga0316228_1003211_pt1 | contig 13328 bp, 7 predicted proteins | sample TBH18021metaG_FD_206005 | JGI IMG/M metagenome (GOLD analysis project Ga0316228, IMG submission 206005) | Freshwater microbial communities from Trout Bog Lake, Wisconsin, USA - TBH18021 | ecosystem: Environmental > Aquatic > Freshwater > Lake > Hypolimnion/Profundal zone | place: USA: Wisconsin... | reverse complement strand
GTCTGCGGCACTTCCCTGTCATGAATGCACCTAAAAATTTATTTTCCTACCCGTCCTATCGCGAGAAAGCGGCCAAACCGGCACCTTTCCTCCCGATGTCGCGCGCCGAAATGGATACCTTGGGCTGGGACAGCTGTGATGTGATTCTGGTCACGGGTGATGCCTACATTGATCATCCCAGTTTTGGCATGGCCCTGATCGGCCGCCTGTTGGAGTCGCATGGCTTCCGGGTGGGCATCATCAGCCAGCCCGACTGGCGCTCGGTCGCTGATTTTCAGGCCCTGGGCAAACCCAATCTGTACTTTGGTATCACGGCAGGAAATATGGATTCGATGGTGAACCGGTATACCGCCGACCGCAAGATCCGTTCTGACGATGCTTACACGCCCAATGGCGAAGCCGGCAAGCGCCCTGACCGGGCCGTCATGGTATACGGTCAGAAAGTACGCGAAGCGTATCCCGGCGTTGCCGTCGTGGCCGGCAGTATTGAAGCCAGTCTGCGCCGCATTGCGCACTATGACTACTGGTCTGATACAGTCAGACGCTCCATATTACTGGACTGTAAAGCCGACATTCTTTTATTCGGCAATGCCGAACGCGCCTTGCTGGCGCTGACCCATCGCATGGCAGCCGGAGAAAAAATCAATACCATCCGCGATCTGCGCGGCAGCGCTTTTATGGTCACCGAAGGCTGGAAACCGGCGCCGGACTGGATTGAAGAGCATTCGGTCAAAGTGGATACCCCGGGTAAAATCGAACAACATGTTGATCCGTACTTAATGACTGGTGTAGAAGCAAACAGTACCTGTGCCACGACTTCGGCCGATGCGGCCAGTGCGGCCGAACTGGAAGCCGCAACGGTCAAGCCCATCAAATTCATCAGTCGCGAAGAGCGGCTTGCCAACACCATTGCCCAACGCGAAAAAACCGTATTGCGCCTGCCCTCCTATGATGTGGTCAAGGATGATCCGGTCATGTATGCCCATGCCTCGCGCGTGTTCCACCTTGATTCCAATCCCGGCAACGCCAGGGCGCTGGTTCAGGCGCACGGTAACCGCGATGTCTGGATGAATCCGCCGCCACTGCCGCTGGCAATGGATGAAATGGATGGCGTGTATGACATGGCCTATGCACGGGCCCCACATCCAAGTTATGGCAATGCAAAAATTCCTGCGTGGGACATGATCCGCTTCTCGGTCAATATCATGCGCGGCTGTTTTGGTGGCTGCACCTTCTGCTCCATTACCGAACACGAAGGCCGCATTATCCAGAGTCGGTCCGAACCATCGATCCTCAAAGAAATCGAAGAAATCCGCGATAAGGTCAAAGGATTTACCGGTGTTATTTCCGATCTGGGCGGACCAACCGCAAACATGTACCGACTGGCCTGCAAGGAAAAAAGCATTGAAGAATCGTGCCGGCGCCTGTCCTGCGTCTACCCCACGATTTGCAGCAATCTGGGTACCGATCACAGCAAACTGATTTCGCTGTATCGCAAGGCACGCGCCATCCCTGGTATCAAAAAAATATTGATCAGTTCAGGTTTGCGTTATGACCTTGCCGTGAAGTCACCCGAATATGTCAAAGAACTGGTGACCCATCATGTGGGTGGGCTATTAAAAATCGCACCCGAACATTCAGAAGCCGGACCATTGTCCAAAATGATGAAGCCGGGCATGGGTGCCTATGACGAATTCAAAGCCATGTTTGACCGATTTTCCAAAGAGGCCGGCAAACAGCAATATTTGATCCCGTATTTTATCGCTGCGCACCCTGGCACCACCGACGACGACATGCTGAATCTGGCGCTGTGGCTGAAGAAAAACAATTTCAAACTCGATCAGGTTCAGACCTTCATGCCCACACCGATGGCCTTGGCCACGGCGATGTACCACAGCCGCAAAAATCCACTGAAAAAGGTCACCGAAGATTCAGAAACCGTGGAAACGGTGCGCACCGGTCGGGTTCGGCGTTTGCATAAGGCCTTGCTGCGTTACCACGATCAGGACAACTGGCCCATCATTCGTGAAGCGCTGGTACGCATGGGTCGACGCGACTTGATCGGCAGCGGCGAGAAACATCTGGTGCCGTCTGAGCATTCACCTCTGGCGGTGAAACTGGCGGCAGTAAAACGCCATCAAAAACCGCAGGTGATCAGCGCCGGCAAAAATCAAAGCAGTGTGAGTGCCAGAAAACCGGTAGCACCATCACCCCGCAAACCTGTTGCTGCCCAATCACCGCAGCGGCGTACTGCCAATAAACCCGGTGGGAAATAATTATTTAGCTGAACCGCTCATGCAATACCACAACCCAGGTCGCCACGGCGATCATGAAAGTTAACAGTACGGCTGCGCTGCCAAAATCCTTGGCATTTTTTGACAGGTCATGCCGTTCAAGGGAAACCCGGTCAACGACGGCTTCGATAGCCGAATTAATTAACTCCACGATCAAAATAAACAGCAGTACCACAATCAGCATCAATTTTTGATAAACCGAAACGGGCAGGATTAGCGCAACAACCACGCCAAAGATCACCAGTACCAACTCCTGACGGAACGATTGTTCAAGTTTCCAGGCAGTTTTAAATCCATCCAGAGAATAAGAAAAGGCGCTAAAAATGCGCTTGATGCCGCTTTTGCTTTTAAATTCACTGATTTGCTGCGGAGGATTTTGCTCAGGCATACAAAATTCTTTCTTTAATGGCGTTAAACAGCTTGCATGGTAAGGTTGAAAAGAGACAGGAAAGTGACACACTGACAGCATGCCTGCGCAATTTTGTCAGGTTTTACGGTTTACCGCCCCTATTTTTCACATTGCGAGATAAAATGTATTCCGCACTGCAACAACCGATAAAAGCAAAATGAACTCAAGCGATACTTCTGGCGCCAAAACATCAATCCAGGTCATCGAGAGAATGATGTCATTGTTAGATGCTCTGGCTAAATATCCTGATCCGGTCAGTCTCAAAGAATTATCCAAAGTCACCGGCCTTCATCCTTCCACAGCGCACCGCATTCTAAATGATATGGTACTCACACGGTTCGTCGATCGTTCCGAACCGGGTACTTACCGTCTGGGCATGCGCCTGCTGGAACTGGGCAACATCGTTAAAAGTCGTCTGAACGTCCGGGAAGCGGCCATTGATGCCATGCGTTCACTGCACCGCCAGACCCATCAGACAGTCAATTTGTCGGTACGCCAGGGCGATGAAATCGTTTATATCGACCGCGCCTTTTCTGAGCGTTCCGGTATGCAGGTCGTTCGCGCCATTGGTGGTCGCGCTCCCCTGCATCTGACTTCAACAGGCAAGCTGTTTCTGTCCGTTGATGAACCAAAGGCGATCCGCGCCTACGCCACCCGAACCGGGTTGGCCGGACATAACCGGAATTCGATTACCGATTTAAACAAGCTTGAACAGGAACTGGCGCAGGTAAGACTGCTGGGCTACGCCCGCGATAATGAAGAGCTCGAGCTGGGCGTGCGCTGTATGGCAGCAGGCATTATGGATGACAGTGGCAGGCTGATCGCAGGGCTGTCAATTTCAGCGCCTGCGGACCGCCTCATGGAAGACTGGCTGGAACCGTTAATCAATACGGCCAATCAGATCTCAACAACACTGGGGTATGAGGCCCCGTAATTGGATTACTGAGCTGCAACCGTAGCGAGCTGCGGCTTGAATGTTTCCATCCAGGCGCGAATTCTTCCCGCATCGGCAAAGCGCGAGTACTTGCCTTTGGAGTCCAGGAACACCATCACTACGGCGCGCCCTTTAATCATGGCCTGCATCACCAGGCAGCGACCGGCTTCAGATATATACCCTGTCTTTTGCAGACCGATTTCCCAGTCTGTATTCGAAGTGAGCCGGTTTGAACTGAAATAATCCAACGCACGTCCACCGGGATGGACAGAATATTTTGTATCCGTCGAGTACTGACGGATCAACGTCTGGTTATAAGCCGCTCCGACCAGCTTGGCCAGATCCTGTGCGCTGGCCACATTGTGGCTGTTCAGCCCGGTCGAATCGACATAATGGGTATCCATCATTCCCAAAGAGAGGGCCTTTGCATTCATCGCCGCCACACAGGCCTGCAACCCTCCCGGATAGTTGCGACCCAGACTGGATGCGGCGCGGTTTTCCGAACTCATTAAAGCGATATGCAACATATCCGAACGCTTTAATTTTGAACCGATTCTTAACCGTGAACTGCTACCCTTTTCGGTATCGATATCGGCGCTGGTCACTTCCAGTATTTCATCCATGTCCTGATTGGCTTCCAGCACAACCAGACTGGTCATTAATTTAGTGATCGAGGCGATTGGCAGCGATACGCCGGCATTTTTTTCGAAAAGCACCTGCGAATTTTCCTGATCGATGACCAGTGCCGCGTTGGACTTCAATGCAAGTGGATCAAGGGTAAATTGCAGCCCCTGCATATCACCAAGACTGGGACGATCCGGAATTTCTGCAACTTTGACCGATCTTTTCTTCGATTTTGATTTATGGGCGGTGCCGGAAATCTTTTTGGCGGTGGACGCAACTTGCTGTGGCGCAACCTGACCGCCCGATTGCGCCGTTGTTTGCGCATGTGCGGCACCAGAACACAGAAAAACAGTGCAGATTGCAGTTATGAATTTCAGCATCTAAATTCTCTCAACCAATTAATTACGTCGAAGTAAGTTTAACAAACCCGTGATTATTTACAAGAAAATTAATGAGTTATGTTGGTTAATTAAAGAAATTTAACAATATATCTTACAATTTAACTCATGGATTCGCAGCAACGTTTTTTGATTTAGCGCTAAAGAAATTTGAACATGGAGGTATCCCTCTCGGTTTTTAAGGTGTTTTCAATTTTGTCGGTATCTGCATAACCCAGCGACATGCCGCACACCACCATTTCCTGGTCAGACAGATTCAGTGATTGATGAATAATTTTATGAAATTGATTGAACGCGGCCTGAGGGCAGGTATCCAGGCCGCGCGCTCTGGCTGCGAGCATGATATTTTGCAAAAACATGCCGTAATCCAGCCAGGAACCCTTTTCCAGTATCCGGTCAATGGTAAATATAAAACCGACCGGTGCATCGAAAAAAGCATAATTACGGCCGTGCTGAGCATGCATGCCAGCTTTATTCTCCCGTCCCAGACCCAATAGCGAATACAGATCCCATCCGACTTTACGGCGACGTTCAAGATAGGGACTCAGCCATTGCACCGGATAGTAGTGATATTCCTCTTTATGCTGGTTGTGGGGATTATTGTAGGCCTGCAATATTTCAACGCTCAACTGCTGCTTCACTTCCCCGGTCAACACATAAACTTTCCATGGCTGCGTATTGGTACCGGATGGTGCACTCGCAGCAATTTCCAGAATTTTTTGAATATCTTCTTTTGCTACCGGCTTGGGCAAAAATGCCCGGATTGACTTTCTTGAGGTGATTACTTCATCAACTATTTTCTGTTCAACTGATTCGATCATGGGAGTCCTCTACTTAATAAAGCACCAGTCAGATAGCTGACATGGCTAAAATTCATCTGGTTGTCACAAAATTAGCCGAAAATAGCCGCTATTGCAAAAAATTTACTGAATAAAATTATTTTACCAAATGCATCAGACCTGTTTTCTCAAGTATCTGAAACATTTTTGGTGCAATGCACAAATTTCGCTTGACATGGTTGTGGAACTGTTTAAAATAGGTTTTGTTGCGCTGCACAATATTGGAAATACTGAAGTTGAACCAGGAAACGTAACGCGCCATTTATTGATTGAATTTATCACATTACTCTAAAGAGGAAATTATGTTTACAGCACCCGAACAGTTCTCAGCAGCTACCAAAGCTAATTTTGATGCCCAACTCGCTGCCTTTTCTGCTTTCACAAGCAAAGCGATCGAAAGCGTAGAAAAAATTATCGAATTGAATATGACCGTGGCAAAAACTGCATTTGAAGAATCGAATGCCGCCGCCAAACAATTGATTTCAGCAAAAGATCCACAGGAATTTTTCACACTGACAGCAGCGCAGGTTCAGCCATCGGCTGACAAAGCATTGTCTTATGCCCGTCACCTTGCAACGATTACTAACGGTGCTCAGGCTGAATTGACTAAAGCTACTGAAGCGCAAATCGCTGACACCAATCGCAAGATCGTTGCTTTTGTTGATGAAATCTCAAAAAATGCGCCTGCCGGATCAGAAAATGCAATCGCGTTACTGAAATCAGCAATCGGCAATGCCAGCGCTGGTTACGACCAGATCAACAAATCAACCAAGCAGGTTGTTGAAACTTTAGAAGCCAATATGAATTCAGCAGTGAATCAAATTTCTCAAGCAACAACCAAAGCTGCTCCACGCGCCAAAAAAGCGTAATGAGCGAGTGTCACCGCTGTTGCGGTGACTGGAACCAGTTGTCTCCTTGGTGCTAACCATTCAACAGTTAAGCTCCAATTCATACCCCGGAACTCCGGGGTATTTTTTTGTCTGGGAAAATGCCTAAAACAGGCAGATGCAGGAAGCAGATTTTTGATGAATTCACTTCACCGGAATCTTCTTATTGGACCGAGTTTAATTGCGGCAGAAATCCAAGGATTGCATCCAGAAGCACATCTTCCTGGTAAGGTTTTCCAAAGTAGGCATTAACGCCCAGCTCTTGAGCATAGTTACGGTGTTTATCAGCAGTACGCGAGGTAATCATAATGATCGGTACGTTTTTGAGCCGCTCATCATTGCGCACATTTCGGGTCAGATCGAAGCCATCCATACGCGGCATTTCAATATCCACCAGCATGACGTCAGGTGTAATTGACTGCAATTGCTGAAGTGCGTCAACGCCATCTTTGGCCAGCACCACCTGATAACCTTCACGCAACAACAAACGCTGCGTCACTTTACGCACTGTCAGGGAATCATCGACCACCATGACAATGTGATGACGCCGCAAACCCTGTACCGGCTGCTGTGCCAGCGTATTCTGCGTTTCAGAAACGGCACCCAACTGGTCATTTGCCGCCGATACCTGAGGATGCTCAGCGTTTTCCTGCAACAGGCGTGGCGCACGCAACATTTCGTGCTCCATTTTTTGTGCCAGCGGCAGTGGATTCAAAATCAAAACGATTTCACCAGAACCCAACACGGTCGCACCAGATATACCGGCCATACGCGATAATTGCTGTCCGATATTCTTGACAACCACCTCACGGTTACCGACCACCTGATCGACATGCAGGGCAACCCGGTCATTACCACTTCGCATAATAAGAATAGGCGTGTACTGCTGCGACACCGGCAATGCGTCAAAGTCGGCCAACACGGTAGACAGATAATGCATCGGAACCCGCTGCGACTGCCAAACGATGGCGCCTTCGTTATAGGCTGACGCCAATGCTGGCGCCTTGAGCTGCTGCACCTGCTCCACCAGCACCGAGGGCACTGCGTAAGTTTTACCACCACAATTAACCAAAACAACTTGAGTCACCGCCAGTGTCAATGGCAAATGAATGGTGAAATTGGATCCGACATCCGGGTTCGATGAGACCGACACACGTCCGCCCAGCGATGCGGCCTCAGATCTGACCACGTCCATACCAACACCCCGGCCGGCAAGTTCGGTTACTTCCTGCGCAGTAGAAAACCCCGACTCGAAAATCAGATTGGATGCTTCGGCATCAGTAACATCTTCGTCCAGTGCCAGCAATCCCGTCTGCTGCGCTTTCTCGCGTATCCGTTTTAAGTCCAGACCCTGACCATCATCATTGAAATTAATAACAACCTCATTACCCTCCTGACGGATCTGAACAAGAATTTCACCAATTTCATTTTTCCCCAGGGCGATGCGCTTTTCACGTTTTTCTATGCCATGAACAATGGCATTACGCAACAGATGTTCAAAAGGGCCCGCCATTTTTTCGAGAACGCTGCGGTCAATTTCAACGGAAGTGCCGCGAATATCCAGATTGACCCGTTTATCGAGTTCTTTTGAAGCCTGACGGGTAATGCGATACAGCCGTTCAGAAATACTCGCGAACGGCACCATACGCACCCGCATCAAATCCTGTTGCAATTCACGGGTCAGCCGCGCCTGCGTGTGCAAGTCATCGGTGGCACCGTCAACTGTTTTGGAGATATTGACCTGCAATGTCGAAACGTCATTGACGCTTTCAGCCATCATCCTGGTGAGTTCCTGCAGGCGCGTAAACCGGTCAAATTCCAGCGGATCAAATTCACGCAACTGGTCACGCAAACGCCCGACGTTTTCATTCAGTTCCAGCAATGATGAACGCAGGGTGGTCACTTCATTTTCCAGCCTCGACCGGGAAATGGAAACTTCACCAGCCTGATTGACGAGACGATCCAGAATATCCGCCCGCACCCTGACCAACGGTGTATTTGCAGCCGGTGCGACAGGCGTTGCAGCAGGCAAGGGAGCAGGCACAACGGTTCTTGCATATTTGGCGGCAATCTGGCTGTTGTACTGGGCCAGTTCTGATTTTGCTTCAACCTTGTCAGACGTTGATTCCGGGACTTCGATGGTGAGGTCGTCTTCTTCGTTGTGCCTTTCTTCGTCCTGAACAGCCGGACTTTGCACTGCCGCAGCAGGATTGCGCAACTGTTCAAACATTAACGTCGCTGCATCATGCCGATTCAATAAACTGTCTATGGCAATGGACGGAATCACACCGGCCTGCATGTAGTTTTCGATCTGGCTTTCCATATCATGGGTATGCTGACCCAAGGCCATTGCGCCAGCCATCCGGGCACTGCCTTTTACGGTATGCAACAGACGCAGCAGTGACTGCGAAATGGCATGATCGGCAGGATTTTCCTGCCAGGCGCGCAGCGTTTCGCCGATCTGTGGAAACAGATCACTTCCTTCTTCGAGGAAAATTGGCAGCAGATCGATATCGATATCGTCTTTGGGTAAAGAAGATGCATCGAATAATTTGCCTTCTTCCGGTTTGGTCTGCACAACCGGTACTTCGGTTGCTTCGACATCATAGCTGGCCGACAGGTCGTCGGGCAGTTGCTCGCTGAAATCGGCTGCCAACACCGGAATCTCTGCGGATTCTGATGCTGACTCTGCAGGGTCGACATCAATTGCCTCCCCGAGATGCTGGGCATGAGCATATTGGGTCGCAAGATCGGTCAGATCGATTTCAGACGGTTGCGCACGGTCGGTCAAAATTGCCAGCAACTGCTCCAGAACCAGAATTTGCTCCGGCTTGTTTGGTGGCATTTCAGCCAGTGCAAATTGCAGCAGCATTTCTTTAACACAGGTTATGCAACGATCCAGCGTATCAAATTCGCCCGGCAACAAATTCACAGGGTAACGTTCCAGTCGCTGCAAGACCATTTCCAAAGCATGCGCCACTTCCTGCAACGCCTTGAACCAGACGGTTGCAGAACTGCCCGCCAGTGAGTGGGCTGCATGGACAGCATGCCGGGTGACCGGACGGTGGGGTTCATGACGCCATTCAGAAAAGTCCTGTGACAGAAACCGCACAATTTCATCGGTTTCAGCCAGATAGATGTTGTAGAGCGGCACGCCAATTTCAATATTGCCAATTTTTTTAACGTTATCTTCAAACGGTGGGAAATAGCCGGTATTTGAAGGGAAATCAATAATTTTTGCTTCCGGTACCGACTCGGCCGCGTCATGCTGCTCAGCGGTCAGTTCACCGTCCATCGATATCGCCACAGGGGCTTCCAGTTCCGGAAATTGAATGTCATCCGACACAGCTGCAACTGCCTCAGAAGGTTCATTGTCAAAATCAATTTCAGGCAACATCGGCACGTCGTCACTGCCTGACGGTGCAGCAGATTTTTCAACTGCGACTTCTTCACTGCTCAGCGCCGGTGTTTGCGGTTCGCTCGCCACGGACACCTCAAGCGGTTGAGAAATATCCAGAGGTCGATAGCCGAAATCAATTTCGGGAACAACCAGAGATTCCGTGGAAATAACGCCTGATTCAGGTTCAATCACCGGCAGAGCATCTATCTGCTCGGGAACTTGCTCATCGATACTGGCTGGCTCAAGTACCTCAACCACATCAAAGGCCTGAACCTCTTCAGCAACTGGCTCTGCCTGTTCCAGAATTTCCTGGTAAGAAAATGATCCGCCATTTTTAAACTGTTCGGCTGCGGCAATGAGTGCTTTTCCATTGGCATCTGACCTGCCGTTCGTGCTTAAATCATTAACCCAGGCACCCAAAACTGCCGACGACCGGGTCAGCAAAGCGTATAAATCTTCAGTACCTGATTTTGCATCAGCCAGCCAACCGTTCATGACCTGTTCGATCGCCCAGGCTGCATTGCCAAACATGCCCAACCCCACCATGCGTCCACTACCTTTTAAAGTATGGAATGAGCGCCGCAGGGTAATCAGATGATCCTGATTGCTTGGATCATTTTTGGAAATCGGGATGGTGTCGTTCACGCAACCGATGACCTCTTCGGCTTCCATTAAAAACACTTCCAGCAGTTCCGCATCAACGGCATCATCACCGACCGGCATTGGTGCGTGCGAGGGCAGTACTGGCACCGCAACGGCTTCAGGCTCAGCGCCTACGGCGGTGATAATTTTATTGGTGTGCGGATTGGCAATATCAAAATCGGTCTGCGCCAATGCTTCAATCGCCTGCGACACCCGTTCGCTTGCGTTGGGATCATCAAGCAGCCGGGCAACCGAACGCTCCTGTTCCAGGCTGGCCAGCAACTGAGCCTGAATTTCCGGATTATTGGGTTGATCCAACAGAGAGGTTGCCAGATTGGCAGACTGTTTCTGCTGCTCGGCCAATTCCTGTTCAGTCGACACATGTGCAACTGGGGGCACGTCAACGTGCGCAGAAACCTCATTCTCATAAACAGGATGCTGCGCAGGAACATCGAGGAAATGCGATTTGAAATAACCGGTCTGTCTGTCAAAGCTGAACTTGGCTTTTGCGGTTTCAGGCTGTGACTGCAGGGCTTCGATCAAGAAACTCATCGCGCCAATATTCTGGGCGATTTTGGTATGCACAGATTCGTCAACCGGTTCAGCCGATTGCGCCATCTCACGAATCAGTTCCTGCGTATAGATCAGCGCCTGATTCGCTTCTTCCTGATCCAGGATCGCCAGAGCGCCGGCGATCTGATGCATGATCGGATTTATCTGGGCAAGATTACCGGAATCGGTCGGATCCCTGAAATATTCATCCAGCGTTTTTTCAACAATACGCAGGCTGGCCTGCATTTCGCCGACCAGTGCTTCCATGGTTTGACGCTGCTGAACTTTTTGCGACATTTCGTCCAGCCAGGGTGCACTTTGATCGAGCGACTCGCCACTGACCAGCGACAACAGGCGTGCGGCCAAGATTTCGGCACGCTCAGAAAAATCTGCCGGCAGATGCGATATCTGATCCAGGGCACTTTCTATAAACAACAGACTCGTTGCCATTTCCAAAGAAAAAGCGTCGCTTGGCTTACCCTGCATTACATAGCGTGAAAGCCCTGTGAGTTCACGCATTAATTTTGTCAGAGGCGGTGATTTCAGCTTTACGCCCACCTCAGCCAAATCCTTCATTTTCTGTTCGAATTTGTCGAAAAATGTTTTTTCACCGTTGGCAATTTTGCCCCAGAGGGTTTTAATCTGCGCCAGGCGTTCTTTGCAAACCGCTAACGCACCGGCTTCAATTTCACCAAATTTCTGGAGTTCAAAATTGGCCGGCACCTGACCAGCCAATTGATAAGCCGCCGACACATTTGCGGCGTTGGGAGAAAGGTGTTGCGCTCTGGCGATGAAGAACAGTGCATCGCGCATGAGACTTTCCGGAATGCTGACCGCACCATCAACCAGACGACGGATCTGCAAATTAATCCGGCCAAAAATCTGCTTCACATTCTGCTCACCGTGCAATTTCTGGTCGGCAGTCAGTTCGGCAAAGCCATGCATCACGCCCCAAAACGATTTAGCCTGGGAACTGGTTTGCGAGCTCCATACTTCGTAGATCAATGCCTGCATCTGTTTGACGCTGGCGACCAGTAATTTCTCATCCGTCTGCTTCAAAAACGGCAACAATGCCATTTCAAAACGTTTGCGTGTATTGGAGTAGTTGATTTTTTGTGCTTTGGAGGGAGCCTGCACACCGTCATCGGGAATGAACGTCACTGGTGCTGCCGCCGTTAAATTCGGGAAGAACAAATCGACCGGATTTATTCTGTCCGCACCCTTAATGGCCAGCAAAGTACGATAACAGGGAAACAGTCTGACCGGTTGCTGCACCCCACTGACCAGCAATTCATCCAGATATTCCTGGATGGCATCGAACGCCAGTTCAATCGGCGCGATATGTTGTGGCTCAATGGAGAGTTGACCTTCGGTCATCCGGTCCAGAAGTAATTCAATAATCTCCGACAGTTTGGCCACACCATCCACATCAACCATCTGCAGCGCGCCATGCGCCTGATGCAGATATATTTTGGCGTGTTTCAGTAATGTTGATTGCGATTCTTCACTCTGATCCAACGCATCATGTAGTGCACGCTTGGCATTCATTAGTGCTTCGCGCGTTTCTGCCATAACCCAGGACAACGGGCCTGTATCAAATTTATTTTGCATGTTTTGCATCGAATCGGAAGAGATCATGAAACCTCACAGATTGAAAAGGCGATACACCGCGCTTTGCAGGTTATCGCCAATTCTTCATCATTATAAAAACAAACTTTAAACTGTTACACGGAATCGCGATACCGAGTTCTTCAACTCTTGCGCCAGCCCGGACAGTTCACGAATCGAGTGCGCCGTTTGTTGTGTGCCGTCCTGTGTTTGCTCAGTAATTGTCAAAATATGCTGAATGTTCTGAGCAACGCCGTTAGCAGAAGTTGCCTGTTGCTGAGTTGAGTGAGATATACCCTGAATCAGATCCGCCAACTGGTTGGAAATCCGTCGAATTTCCGACAGCGCAGCACCGGCAGCATCTGACAGTTTCGCTCCCTCGACCACACCCTGGGTTGATTTTTCCATCGCAGATACCGCATCATGAGTATCGGTTTGAATCGTCTTGACCAGAGCACCAATCTGTTTGGTCGCTTCGGCTGAACGTTCCGCGAGTCGCTGCACCTCTTCCGCAACCACCGAGAATCCCCGGCCCGCCTCACCGGCCGATGCCGCCTGAATCGCCGCGTTCAGCGCCAGCACGTTGGTCTGCTCGGTAATGTCTGAAATCAGTTCAGTAATTTCACCAATTTCCTGTGACGATTCACCGAGTCGTTTAATACGTTTGGACGTTTCCTGGATTTGCTCGCGAATTTCATCCATACCCTTGATGGCGTTCTGTACCGCATTGGCGCCCTGCTC
>Ga0316228_1003207_pt1 | contig 13345 bp, 8 predicted proteins | sample TBH18021metaG_FD_206005 | JGI IMG/M metagenome (GOLD analysis project Ga0316228, IMG submission 206005) | Freshwater microbial communities from Trout Bog Lake, Wisconsin, USA - TBH18021 | ecosystem: Environmental > Aquatic > Freshwater > Lake > Hypolimnion/Profundal zone | place: USA: Wisconsin... | reverse complement strand
GTATGAGGCGTCCGAACAGGGCTCGATCTGAACGCGCGTCGATGGCGTGCTCAGATCTGAAAGGTCATACCCCTCACCCCAACCCTCTCCCTATGGGAGAGGGGGCGCGGCGCGGTTCCAGTGGCGATCTCGGAGACGACCCCCGCCATATGCGATCGCCCTGCCCTACAGGAGAGGGGACCCGCGCTTCGTTCCGAGACGATGCGTTGAACCGAACCCATCAACCGGAAATGGTATGAGGCGGGAGGTGTCTCCGCGCTCTCCCTTCCCCGCAGTTGGAGAGGGAGAGCGTGCGCGGCGGCCGCCTACTCCGCCTTGGCCTCGACCTCGACCCGGTCGAGGATCGCGGCGGGCGAGCGGGCGAGGGCGAAGTCGGCGAAGCCGAGGCCGGCGGCGTCGCGCGCCCGGGCCTTCAGGACGAGCCGGCCGGGCTTCTGCACGAACTGGCCCATCGCGGTCCCGATCGCCCGCGCGCCCGCCGAGCCGCCCAGGATGATCGGCACGCCGAACTGGCTCGCGCTGACGTATTCCTGGCGCAACTCCTCGGGCTTGAGGCTCAGCGCCCGGGACTGGGTCGCGATGAAGCGCTCGAACAGGCCGGTATTCTCCACCGTGAGGTCGAGCGTCTTGGCGCTCGCGGTGAACATCAGGAGCTCGGAGGCCGGCATCCCGGAGGCGAAGATCTCGGGGCCGATGCCGCCCACCGTGCCGGTGAGCCGAACGGCCCCCATGTCGCGGCCCGACAGGGCGACCTCGCGCAGGCTCACCTCGCGCCGCCCCTCGTCCCAGGCGAGGTCGGCCACGAGGTCGAGGTCGAGGTCGCGGTAGCCGTAGCCCGGCAGCGCGCCGATGACCGGCGCGCCGGCGACCGTGGCGGCCGGCATCACGAGGCCCGACAGGCTGAGGCGCCCGGCGGTCGGCACGCCGTCCTTCAGCGGGCCGAAGCTCAGCGCCGCGTCGCGCAGGGCCACATGGGTGGCCGGCTGGGTCGCGACCGGCTGGGGCGGTACCGGCCTGGGCGCCGCCTGCGGCGCGGCCTTGGCGTCCGGCTTGGCATCGGCCTTGGCGTCGGCCTTGGCACCGGGCTTCGGCGCGGCGAGCGGGTCGGCCGTCGGCGGCGCCGCCTCGCCCGGAAGGTCGAGGCTCAGCTCCTTCAGGGTGAGGGCGCCGAGCGCGGGGATCATGCGGCGCGCGTCGTCCGCGTCGTCCGGGGTGGCCGGGTCGGCGAGGCGGCGCAGGGTCGCGAGGGTGGGCGCCAGCGAGATCCCGGTGAGCGCCAGCCGCCCGAGCCGGGCCCGGGTCGGCCCCTGCGTGAAGGCGAGGCCGTCGAGGCTCAAGCCCGCCTCGGGGCCGGTCGCGTAGGTGAGGCGCTCCGCCTCGATCAGCAGGGCGCCGCCGGGCCCGGTCTCGCTGAGCGAGAGGCCGCGGGCCTCGAGCGCGCCGACCGAGACCGCCTCGATCAGGTCGGCGCCGGCGCCCGCGAGCTTCGCCCGCTCCGCCGCGGGCAGCGCGTCGGCCTCGGCCTCGAGGCGGCCGAGCCCCACCGCGAGGGCGTCCAGCGCGCCCCCGAACCCGCCCGGGATCTGGCGCCCGCCGAGGTCGCGCCCCTGGAGCTCGGCGATCCGCATCGTGGTGCCGCTCGGGTCGGTGTAGACCACGTCCGCCACCTGGATGCCCGCGTAGACGCGCTGGACCGCGCCCCGGCCGTCGCCGGGCACGCCGTAGAGGCGGGTGAGGGCGACGAGATCGACGTCGCTCGCCCGGATCTGGCCGTAGGTGCCCGAGCCCGTCTCGGCCCCCCCGGAGACGCTGACCGCCGCGCCCGCCGCGGTCAGCTCCGCGATGCGGCCGGCCCGCACGTCGCGGGCGGTGACCTCGCGGTAGGTGACCGTCTGGCGCAAGGGGCCGGGGCCGGGATGCTCGGAGACGAGGACCGGGATCGTGATGCTGGCCGCCTCCAGCCGGGCGAGGCGGGCGGGCCAGGTGTCGGCGGCGCCGGGGCGCAGCAGGGCGGCGAGCTCGTCCTTGGACAGGCGCGTGCCGCTCACCGTCACCCGGGGCGCGCGGAACGCGGCGCCGCCGAGCGGCAGGACCACGTCCGTCAGGGTGACGTCCTGCACCGCCGAGGCCGCCTCCTGCGCGGCGAGGGGCAGGGGTGACAGGCCGAGCGGGAGGCCGGGCGGCAGGCCGAGCGGGAGGGCGAGGGCGCAGGCGAGGCTGCCCGCGCGTGCCGCCCGCGCGGAGCGGGCGCGGCCCTTCGGATGGCTCATGGTGGTGTCCGGATCGCCGACGGCTTGTCTGGATGGGCTTGCGGGCCGGGCAGGGTTTCCGGCCGGGCACCATCCGTGCCGCACTTCGCTCCCGCAGGCAATCAGTGTGCGGCGCCGCACGGCGGGTCGGCCGCCACCTGTCGTGCGGGCGCAACGGACGGCGCGCCCGCCGGACGCCCGAACGAGGAAGGGCCGCCCCTGGCGGGACGGCCCTCTCGGTCAGGATGCCGTGGCGGGCGACCCGCCACGGATCCGTGACGTGCCCTTACTTGATCAGCGCGAGCAGCGCCTTGCCGGCCTTGGAGTTCAGCTCCTTGGCGTCGAGCGTGCCGTCGTTGTCCGGGTCGGCGGCCTGGAAGCGCTCGGCCACGGCCGCGAGGTACTCCTTCTTGTCCAGCGTGCCGTCGCTGTCCGGGTCGGCCTGGCGGAGGCCGGCCTTGCCGAGGCGGCCCTTCAGCTCCTTGGCGTCGAGGGTGCCGTCGGCGTCCTTCTCGAGCCGGTCGAAGGTGGCCGAGGCCACGGCCTGGACCTCCTTGAGATCGACGGTGGCGTCGTTGTCGGTGTCGATCATCTTGACGGCGGCGGCGCCGTTCGTGGGCTTGGCGAAGGCGACCGGGGCGGCGACCGACGAGACCGCGAAGGCGAGGGCGGCGAAAGCGCTGGAAACACGAAGGCTCATTGCCAGTTTCTCCCAAAAAAGATTGCCCGATTCACCTAGATCAAGGCAGTGCGGTGCACAAGAGGCCGGGGGGCGGCGAGCGGCTGCCGCGCGAAGATTTTCTCGCGACCGCGTCCCGGCGGCGCGGATCGAACCGCGAAACGCCGGCGAGCCGGCCCGTCCGGTCGGGATGCGGCCGGAACCGGGCGGCCCGACGCAGGAGCGCTCGTCGCGGCGGTGGCGGTGGGGGCGGTCGTCGTAGCGCCCGCCCGGTAGACGCCGCGCCGGTCGCCGTCGCGGGGCCGGCCGTACGCGTCGCGGCGGACGTCGCGCGCTGGCGTTTTCTAGTGATCCGGGCGCATGCGACGCGAAGCGCGCGTTCTCGCGCTCGAGAAGCAACCCGGCACAGCGGGGATCGTTCCGCGAAGACTGATATGGTCTCCGGTCGATGGGTTCGGCCGCATGCGGTGAACCGCGCCGCGCCCCCTCTCCCATAGGGAGAGGGTTGGGGTGAGGGGTATGACGTATCAGGACAGCGCTCGGCATTGACGCGCGTTCAGGATGAGCCTCATCTAGAAGCCTCATACCCCTCACCCTGTCCCTCTCCCTTCAGGAGAGGGGACCCGCGCTCAGTTCCGAGGCGATGCGTCAGACCGAACCCATCAACCGGAAATGGTATGATGTCCTTCCCGGCCCGGATGCGGGATCTCAGGGATTCACGCGCAGGCCGAGCAGGAAGGTGTTGCCGCGGAAGCTGACATTGGCCACCGTGCTGTCGATCTGCTGGTAGAGATAGGTGCCGCGTAAGGTAAGCCAGCGGGTGAAGCGGTAATCGACCCGGGCGGTGGCCGAGAAGCCGGTCTCGCGCGTCGTGGTGCCCTGGTAGCTGTTCTGCAGGACGGCGGCGCCGAGCACGATCGAGAGGTTGCGGAACAGGTCGTGCTGCACCTCGACCGTCGCGGTCTCGGTGATCGCGCCGCTCGAGCCCCGCAGGGTCGTCTCGCTGACCGCGCTCTGGGCGCCGAGCCGCACGGCGGTGAGCGGGCTGAGCTGCCAGGTGAGCGCGGCACTGAGGAGCGGGGCGTCGATGTCGGCGAGCGCCGGGTCCGGATAGGTCCGGTGCTGCAGGCCGCCGGAGATCTCCCCGCTCAGGGCGGGCCCGAGCGCGAAGGCCGCGCCCGCCGTCAGCGCCACGCCGGTCGAGTCGCGGCGCAGCCCGGTCGCGTCGCGGGCGCTGTCGTAGACGCGGGAATCGGCGAGCACGTCGACGAAGGGGGTGAGGGCGGGCGAGACCTCGTAGGCGGTGCGCAGGCGCAGGCCGTACTGGTTCAGGTTGCGGTCGCTCTGGACCAGGGTGGTGCCGTCGCTGAGCCGGGCATCCTCGAAGGTGCTGCGGTCGAAGAGCCCGCGCAGCGAGACCGAGAGCCGGTTGAAGCGCTGGGTGGCGCCGCGCGAGGCGCCGTAGGACGCGATGAGCGGGCGGGTCGTGGCGTTGGTGGCCTGGAGGTCGATGCTGCCGACGCGCTGGGTGTCGACGAGGAAGCGCCCCTCCGCGTCGAGGCGCAGGTCCCGGCTCGCGTCCACGCCGAGGCGCACCGCGCCGGTGGCGCTGGGGCGGCTCGCGGACTCGTTCTGCGGATATTCGAGATAGGCGCCGCGCAGGTCGCCCGAGAGCTCGGCCGCCGACCAGTCGCTGCGGAAGCCGAGCTCGGCCTCGCTGCGCAGGGCGACCGAGCCCCGGGCGGCGGCGCCCGCGGCCTGGTTCGGGTTGGTGTCGTAGCCCAGGCTCTGGGTGAAGGCCGGCAGCAGCGTGAGGCCGCCGAGCCTGAGCCCGAGCGGGGCGTAGGCCTCGTCCACCTGGAGCGGCGGGCGCAGGCCGTTGGCGAGCAGCAGGCCGGGCGTCACGAGGCCGAGGATCGGGGCCGGGATGGTGGCGGGGATCGTGGCCGGCAGCGGCACGCCGCTCACCGCGCTGCGCACCACCGGCGTCAGCCGGTCCGCCGCCGTGGGCAGCTGCGTGGTCTCGCGAATGGGCCGGCGGGTGGCCGAGCCGCTGCGGCGGGCGGGCGCGGCACGGTTGCGCAGGAGGTCCGCGAGCGCGCGCTCGCTCGCGCCGATGCTCCCGGGGCGCGGGGTCGGGCGGCTGCCGAAGGCGGGGGCGAGGCCGGAATCGAGGCCGGAGCCGAGGCCCGCGCCGGACCCGGGACCAGGCGCGGCGCCCGATCCGCCGGCCTGCGCGCCGCCGGGGCTGGGCGCCCCCGCCGCCGGGCGCCGGTCGATCGACCGGAGGCCGGGATTCTGGCCGCCCGAGGCTTGCCCGAGCGTGGACCGGAGAGCGGGCCGTAGGCCGCGCAGACCCGGTCCGCCGAGGATTCCGTCCGCATCCGCGTCCGCCGCGGGATCGGCAGGGGCGGGGTCGGCCGGGGCGGTCTCCGCGGTCGAGCCGCGCAGCTGCGCCCGCGCCGGCCACGCGCCCGACAGCGCGGTCACCAGGGCGGCCGGCGGGACCAGCGGGCCGGCGCCGAGCAGCGCGAGCAGCAGGGCCGGCCCCCGGGCACGGCGCGGACCCGGCGCGCGCGCCTCCGCCCTGCCGCCGCTGCGCCCGCTCACCGCCACCCGTCTCGGCCCCCGCTCGCACACGCCCCGCCTGCGCGGTCGCCGGCGCCCGGGGGGCGCGGCACCGCCCGCATGGTTAAGAAACGGTACGGGTGCAGGGTTAACGACCGGTCAATGCGCGGCGCCCGGCCCGGTCGGATACGAAAACGACCGTTGTCCGCCTGTGCGAGACTGGTTCGCCGCACGGTTTCCCGTGATAAGGCGGCCGTGGCAGCGGGGGAGGGGACATGACGGTGAGGAGAGGCGCGGTGCCGCCGACACGGCAGCGCCCGGGACCGTTCGCGAGACTGTCCCTGGTCGTCCGGGCCGGAGGCCTCGGGCTCGCCCTGGCGGCGGGCGCGGCGCGGGGCGAGGAGGCGCTGCGGACGTCGGCCGCCACGGTCACCGGCTACTTCTACATCGGCGGGCGCTACCAGCGGGTCGAGGACAAGACCCTGATGGTCGGGCAGATGTTCGTCCAGTCGCGCCGCCCGGCCCAGGTCACGCAGCCCTATCCGGTGGTGATGGTGCACGGCGCCGCGCAGACGGGGGTGAACTTCCTGGGCACGCCGGACGGGCGGCCGGGCTGGGCCCAGCGCTTCGTCGATCACGGTTTCCAGGTCTACGTGGTGGACCAGGTCGGGCGCGGGCGCTCGGGCACCAACCCGGAGGTCTACGGGCCCTACACCCGCCTCTCGGCCCGCGCGCTCGAGGAGACCTACACCGCCCAGGAGGTCTACGACCTGTTCCCGCAGGCGAAGCTCCACACCCAGTGGCCGGGCGGGGCGGGCGTGCCGGGCAACCCGGCCTTCGACCAGTTCATGGCGAGCCAGGTGCCCTACCTCGCCAACACCCAGCAGACCGAGGAGCTGATGGCCCCGGCGCTGACCGCCCTCGTCGAGAAGGTCGGCCCCGCGATCCTCCTCACCCACGGGCAGGGCGGGCTGTTCGGCTGGGCGGTCTCGGACGCGCGCCCCGACCTCGTGAAGGCGCACGTGGCGATCGAGCCGAACGGGCCGCCCTTCTTCGACGTGCGCTACCGCGGCGGCAAGGAGTTCTGGGAGCGCACCGGCGAGGGCCGCGCCCGCGCCTACGGCCTCACCCGCATCCCCTTGAGCTTCCAGCCGCCGGTGAACGCGCCCGAGGATCTCACCGTGGTCCAGGCCAAGGCGCCCGCGGCGGAGGGACGCATCCGCTGCTGGCTCCAGGGCGAACCCGCCCGCAAGCTGCCGAACCTCGCCCGCGTGGCCACCGTGATCGTGACGGCCGAGGCCTCCTTCCGGGCGCCCGTCGACGATTGCACGGCCGCCTTCCTGGCCCAGGCCGGGGCGAAGCCCGAATCCCTGCGCCTCGCCGAGGCGGGCCTGCGCGGCAACGGCCACATGATGATGCTGGAGAAGAACAGCGATCCGGTCGCCGACGCGCTGGTCGCCTGGATCGCCGGCCGGGTGCGCTGAGGGGACCCACCGGGGCGATCCATCCCGGGTGCGATCCATCCCGCGTGTGATCCCTGGCGCGTGCCATCATGGATTGTGACCGCCCGGCCACAGGACCCGGCAATCCATGGCGCACAGCCTTGTGCGGGCCGGGGTTCGGCCGTAGGCCTGTTCGGGAAAGCTCAATCCTTTCACGAACTTAGCATCATTCTAAAGAGCCAGGCCGTACGGTCCCGGGCGATCCGGGGCGCGCTGTCGGCTGTCCGGGATCCGCTCATGTCGCCGCTTGCGCCCGCCCCGAAGCGTCTTCGTCCGTTGCGCGTCCTCGCGCTGTCGGGCGCCTCGCTCCTCGTCCTCACGGCCACGGCCGCGGCCCAGCAGGCGACGCCGCCGCGCCGCGGCACCGCGAACCCGCCGGCCGAGGCCAGCGTGCAGCTCAGCGAGATCAGCGTCGAGACGCAGGGCAACGGCGGGGGGACCGTCGCCGGAGGGGGCGCCGGAGTCGGCGCGGCGGCCCGCGCCGTCGAGAGCCCGACCGGCCCGGTGAACGGCTTCGTGGCGACCCGCTCGGCCACCGCCACCAAGACCAACACTCCGCTGATCGAGACGCCGCAATCGATCACGGTGGTCGGCCGCGAGCAGATCGACGCCCAGAAGGCCCAGACCCTGACCCAGGCGACGCAGTACGCGGCCGGCATCTACTCGGGCACCTTCGGCGCCGACTCGCGCCTCGACTTCTTCACCCTGCGCGGCTTCGTGGCGAGCGATTACGGCCTCTACCGCGACGGCCTGCAGCAACTGAACTACGGCTTCGCCTATTTCCGCACCGAGACCTTCGGCCTGGAGCGCATCGAGGTGCTGCGCGGCCCCGCCGCCGTTCTGTTCGGCGCCGGCACCCCGGGCGGCCTCGTCAATCAGGTCAGCAAGCGGCCCCCGCTCGACCCGCTGCGCTACGTCGAGGTCGGCGGCGGCGCCTTCGGACAGGGCGGCTTCGGCTACGCCGCCTTCGACCTCGGCGGACCGTCCGACGCCGACGGGCACTGGTTCTATCGCCTGACCGGCTTCGGCCGCACCGGCGGCAACCAGGTCGAGGGCGCGCCGGAGGATCGCGTCTACATCGCGCCGGCCTTCACCTATAAGCCGGACGGGGCGACGAAGATCACCTTCCTGTCGAGCTTCCAGCACGACAACGCCGCGGTGACGGCGAACTTCCTGCCCTATTCCGGCACGGTCCGCCCGAACGCCTCGGGCCTGCGCATCCCGCGCTCGCTCAACGTCGGCGATATCGGCCTCAACACCTTCAGCCGCAATCAGGCGCTCGTGGGCTACGAGTTCGAGCACGCCTTCGACGAGACCTGGACCTTCCGGCAGAACCTGCGCTACTCGTTCCTCGAGAGCTTCCAGAACTCGTATGTCGGCCAGCTCGGCTACAGCGACGCGGCCGAGACCCGGCTCGCCCGCTACCAGTTCCGTGACAGCGCCCGGGCGAACCTGTTCCAGGTCGACAACCAGGCCGAGGCGCGCTTCTTCGACGGGTTCTTCCGGCACGACCTGCTGCTCGGGCTCGACTACAAGAACTACCGCCTGAGCGACAACCAGGCCTCGACCTTCCCGGGACCGGACATCAGCATCCTGGCACCCGTCTACGGCCTGCGGGTCGCCGCACCGCTCCCCTACCTGATCAACGGGAACTCGTTCGAGCAGCTCGGCCTCTACGCGCAGGACCAGATCAAGCTCACCGACCGCTTGAGCCTCGTGCTCGGCCTGCGCCAGGATTTCGCCGACAACCGCATCGGCAACAAGCTCAACCCCTCGGCCAGCGGCGGGCGCAGTGACAACGCGCTCACCTACCGCACGGCGCTGATCTACAATTTCGATTTCGGGCTCGCACCCTACGTGAGCTACTCGACCTCGTTCCAGCCGCAGATCGGCACCGCCCTGAGCGGCGCGGGCTTCCGCCCCGAGACCGGCGACCAGATCGAGGGCGGCGTGAAGTTCGAGCCGCCGGGGCAGGGCTACTTCCTGACGCTCGCGGGCTTCGACATCAACCGGCAGGGCACGCTGGTGCCCGATCCCGCCAACGTCTTCTTCCAGCTCCAGTCCGGCGCGCAGCGCTCCACCGGCTTCGAGGCGCAGCTCAACGTCAGCCTCGCCGAGGGGCTCAACGCGGTCGCGTCCTTCACCACCTACGACCTCGTCACCACGAAGGACGCGGATCCGGCCCGCGTCGGCCGCACGCCGGTCAACATCCCCGAGACCTTCGCGTCGGCCTTCTTCGACTACACGATCCCCGTGGGCGCGTGGCGCGGCTTCGGCTTCGGCGGCGGCGTGCGCTACGTCGGCAGCTCGTTCGCCGACGTGCCCAACACGCTCCGGGTCTCGGACTTCGTGCTGTTCGACGCGCAGGTGCACTACAACTTCGAGAACTGGCGCATCGCGGTGAACGCCACGAACCTCGCCGACCGGCGCTACGTCTCGTCCTGCCAGTCGGCCCTGTCCTGCTTCTACGGCGACGCCCGCCGCGTCACCGCGAGCCTGAGCTACAAGTGGTGAGGGCCTGAGCCTCAGGTCCCGGGATCCCCAAGGGCCAAGGCCCTTGGGCGGGGTCCGGGGCGCGCAGCCCCGGGATTGGCTCCTGCGACCCGGCAAGGCCGGGTCGCAGGAGCCAAATGCAGGGCTCTGCCCTGCACCCGCCAAAGGTCTCGACCTTTGGAAACCGGGACCGGCGCTCAGCCCTCCCGGGCGCGCGCGCGCAGGATGAACTTCTGCACCTTGCCGGTGGAGGTCTTCGGCAGCTCGCCGAAGACGATGTGGCGGGGCAGCTTGTAGGGGGCGAGGTGCTCGCGGCACCACCCGATCAGCGCCTCCGCCTCGGCCTCCGCGCCGGGCTTCAGCTCCACGAAGGCGCAAGGGCTCTCGCCCCATTTCGGGTCGGGCCGCGCCACCACGGCGGCGGCCGCCACCGCCGGGTGCTTGAACAGGGCGTCCTCCACCTCGATCGACGAGATGTTCTCGCCCCCCGAGATGATGATGTCCTTCGAGCGGTCTTTCAGCTGGATGTAGCCGTCGGGGTGGCGCACCCCGAGATCGCCCGTGCGGAACCAGCCGCCCCGGAAGGCGGCCTCGGTCGCGGCCGGGTTCTTGAGGTAGCCGCGCATCACCACGTTGCCGCGCATCATCACCTCGCCGAGCGTGGCGCCGTCGGCCGGCACCGGCGCCATCGTCGCGGGATCGCGCACGTCGAGCCCTTCGAGCACCGGGTAGCGCACGCCCTGTCGCGCCTTCTTGGCCGCCTGCTCGGGGCCGCTGAGCGCGTCCCAGTCCGCGTGCCAGGCGTTGACCACCGCCGGCCCGTAGCTCTCGGTCAGCCCGTAGAGATGCGTGACGTCGAAGCCCGCCTCCCGCATGCCGGCGAGCACCGCCTCGGGCGGGGGCGCGGCCGCCGTGAAGAAGGCGACCCGGCGGGGCAGGGGGCGCCGCTCCGCTTCCGGCGCGTTGATCAGGAGCTGCATCACGATCGGCGCGCCGCACAGATGCGTAACCCCGTGCTCGGCCATCAGCGCGTACATCTGCGCCGCCCGGACCTGACGCAGGCAGACATGGGTGCCCGCCACCACCGAGAGCGTCCAGGGAAAGCACCAGCCGTTGCAGTGGAACATCGGCAGGGTCCAGAGATAGACCGGGTGCTGGCCGAGGTTGCAGGTGACCACGTTGCCGAGCGCCAGCAGCGCCGCGCCGCGGTGGTGGTAGACCACGCCCTTCGGGTCGCCCGTGGTGCCGGACGTGTAGTTCAGGCTGATCGCGTCCCACTCGTCCTCAGGCGACACCCCCTCGTGCTCCGGGTCGCCCTCCGCCAGGAAGGCCTCGTACTCGGTCTCGCCCAGGCGCTCGCCCGGCCCGTCGTACTCAGGATCGTCGTAGTCGATCACCAGGGGCGGGGCGTCGAGCCGGGCCAGCGCCGGGGCGATCGTGCGGGCGAATTCCCGGTCGGTGACCAGCACCTTCGCCTCGCCGTGGCCGAGGCAGAAGGCGATCGCCGCCGCGTCGAGGCGGGTGTTGAGGGTGTTGAGCACCGCCCCCGTCATCGGCACGCCGTAGTGGCACTCGACCATCGCGGGCGTGTTGGCGAGCATCACCGCCACGGTGTCGCCGCGCCCGATCCCCCGGGCGGCCAGCGCCCCGGCGAGGCGGCGGCAGCGGGCGTAGAGCTCGGCGTAGGAGCGCCGCAGGGGCCCGTGGATCACCGCGACCTGGTCCGGGAAGGTGCGGGCCGCCCGCTCGAGATAGCCCAGCGGGGTCAGCGGCTGGTGGTTGGCCGGAACCCGGTCGAGGTCGCGGTCGTAGATGCTGTCGCGGCGCATGGCCCTCCCTCCGGGCTCGTCGCACGGCATCCGGGCGGCCCTCGGCCACGACACTATCCCGGACGCGGCGCCGATCAATCCGCCGGTCGCGGGGCCTTCAGTGCCGCGGCCGGCTGGCCGGATCGCGCAGGTGCCGGGCGAGCTCGAAGCCGATCTCCAGCATCAGCCCCTCGATCCGGGCGGTGAGGTCGGGCCGGCGCAGGGCCTCGGAGAGGTTGCGCAGGGCGATGGCGTGCTCGGCCATGCGGTTGACGGTCCGCTCGGCCTGATGCTGGCCGGCCGCCGCGGTCTCGGTGAGATCGAGCGCGATGCCCCGGCCCGGTCCGACCCGGCCCGCCGCGTCGCGCTCGATCCGCCCGCGCATCAGCAGCCGCCGCCCGCCCGCGCGGAACTCCGCCTCCAGCGGCCCGCCGGCCTCGCCGACCGCGTGCAGGTAGCTCTCGATGCGGGTGCGGTCCTCCGGGTGTGTCCGGTCGAGGAAGTCGGCGAGCGGCAGGCCCGTCGCCGCGACCGCGGGGTCGAGGCCGAGCAGCGTGGCCAGCGGCGCCGAGAGCATGAGGGTGCCGGCCCAGTGATCGTGGGTCCAGCTTCCCACGATGCCGGCCGCGTCGAGCATCGCCTGCGGGATCGGGGGATCGTCCGCGCCGGGATCTGCCATGGATCTCCTCTGCCGCATCCGCCTTCATAAACCTGAGGTTAACAGAACGGGGGTGCCGCCCGGAGTCGGATAAACTTAGAGCAATCAGATCAACGAGAAAAGGTCGCCCGGCGGGATCCGCGTGAATCTTAACCTGAGGTTATGAAAATCGACCTGACGGCCGCCTGCCGGAGCCGGCCGCCGCCGGGCGTGGGGCCGTGCGCGGATGCGGCCTTAACCTCCCTTTAACCATACTCCGCGCTTTCTGCCGAACGGAGCATCCTTGGGTCACAGGACGGCCGCGCGAGCGACGCGGCGCCCCCGAGGATGCCGGAGCCGCCGCGCGGGCGGCACACGGGGGCTGCCGGCATGAAAGCGATCACGTTCGTCACCCAGAAGGGCGGGAGCGGCAAGAGCACGCTCTGCATCTCGCTCGCGGTCGCCGCGCAGGAGGCCGGCCACACGGTCTGCATCCTGGAGATGGATCGGCAGGCCACCGTCTCGGACTGGCTCGACCACCGCACGGCGGCCGGACCCGAGGTGGCCCAGATCGACGCCACCCAGATCGAGGCCGTGATGGAGCGGCTGGCCGAATCGGCCTACGACTTCGTCTTCATCGACACGCCCGGCGTCGATTCGCCCGGCACGCTCTCGGCGATCCGGGCGGCGGACCTCTGCATCATCCCGTGCCGGCCGACGCCCGCGGACCTGCGCGCCTTCAAGCCGACGCTCGCCGCCGTCTACCGGCTGGAGAAGCGCTTCGCCTTCGTGCTCAACCAGACCCCGCCGCGCTCCTACCGCATCCGCGACGCGGCGGACGGGCTCGCGGTGCTGGGCATCCTGCCCGACGTCAACATCGTGGCCCGCACGGACCACCAGGACGCGATCGGCCTCGGCCAGGGCGTCACCGAGTTCAACCCGAAGGGCCAGGCCGCCGACGAGGTGCGCCGGCTCTGGACCTGGATCGAGCGGCGCGCCCAGGCCGGCACGCGCGGCAGGATGAAGCATGTCGAAGCCGCCTAAGCTCAGCCTCGCGGCGATCGTCGCCTCGGCGACGCCGGCGAAGTCGTCTCGGAGGGCGTCCCCGAAGGCGAAGGCCGCCGCCAGGACGGCCGAGGGCGGCGCCGACATCGTGCGCCTCGACCTGCCCCAGAACCTGCCCCAGCACCTGCCCCGGAACCTGCCCCAGCACCTGCCTTCAGACCCGTCCCCGCGCCGCGCCGCCGCCACCCTGAAGGAGCGGGCGCGGCAGATGTCGGTCTACCTGGAGCCGCCGGTCTACGACCAGCTCCGCGACCTCGCGCATGCCGAGCGCACCAAGATGCATGCCCTGATGCTCGAGGGCCTCGACCTGCTCTTCCGCCAGCGCGGCGCGCGCTCGATCGCGC
>Ga0316228_1003182_pt1 | contig 13455 bp, 11 predicted proteins | sample TBH18021metaG_FD_206005 | JGI IMG/M metagenome (GOLD analysis project Ga0316228, IMG submission 206005) | Freshwater microbial communities from Trout Bog Lake, Wisconsin, USA - TBH18021 | ecosystem: Environmental > Aquatic > Freshwater > Lake > Hypolimnion/Profundal zone | place: USA: Wisconsin... | reverse complement strand
CGCGGTGGACAGCGCCCTGATGGTGATTGATGGGGCAAAAGGGGTCGAAGAACGAACCATCAAGCTGATGGAAGTATGCCGAATGCGTGACACGCCGATTATCTCGTTTGTCAACAAGCTTGACCGTGAAATCCGTGACCCATTATCACTGCTTGATGAAATTGAAAACGTCCTAAAAATCCAATGTGTGCCGATGACGTGGCCTATTGGTACGGGTCAGCATTTTGTTGGGGTGTACAACATCAGCGAGGATAAAACCTACTTTTACCAAAAAGGTCATGGTACTGAGATTGTCGAGATTGAGAGCCGTGACGGCTATGACTATCCAGACGTCCGCGAGAAAATCGGTGAAATTGCCTTCCGTGAATTTGAAGAAAGCCTAGAGCTTGCAAAAATGGCACATGAAGATTGGGATGTCGATGAATTTTTGACGGGTAAACAAACGCCTGTGCTATTTGGTACGGCTTTGGGTAACTTTGGCATTAACATGGTGCTTGATGTACTGACCCAATATGCCCCAGCGCCTAAAGACCATGACACCGTTGAACGCACCGTCAAAGCCGATGAAGAAAAATTCTCGGGCTTTGTCTTTAAAATCCAAGCCAACATGGACCCAAAACACCGTGACCGTATTGCCTTTATGCGGGTGTGTTCAGGCAAGTACGAAAAAGGCATGAAAATGAAACATGTGCGCTTGGGCAAAGAAGTACGCATTTCAGATGCCTTGACATTTTTGGCAGGTGACCGCGAAGCGCTGGAAGAAGCGTATTCGGGCGATATCATCGGCTTACATAATCACGGCACCATCCAAATTGGCGATAGCTTTACCGAAGGCGAAATTTTAAACTTCACAGGCATTCCCCACTTTGCGCCAGAATTGTTTCGCCGTGTGGTACTTAAAGACCCACTTAAGTCAAAACAACTGCAAAAAGGTCTACAGCAGCTATCAGAAGAAGGCGCCACCCAAGTATTTATGCCGCAAATCAACAATGATTTGATTTTGGGCGCGGTAGGGGTGCTACAGTTTGAAGTGGTCGCCCATCGGCTGCTTGAAGAATATAAAGTGCAATGTACCTTTGAGCCTGTGTCGATTGCGACGGTGCGCTGGGTGCATTGTGATGACAAAGTGGCGTTTGAGAAGTTTAAGAAAAAAGCCCACGACCAGTTATCGGTCGATGGCGGTGGGTATTTGACCTATCTTGCCCCAAGCCGTGTCAATCTTAAATTGATGGAAGAACGTTATCCAGAAATTACCTTTAGCGCCACCCGTGAGCACTGATAAATTGATACAGTCATCACCATAACCGTAAATAAGCTGACAAACCATGTCAGCTTTTTTCAATATTAAAAGGATTTTACCCAATTTACCAAACGATAACCCAATGAGGGCAAATAATAAATATTGGTAACTTAATTACTTTAGTAAAAAGCTTAAATTTTGGCTACAATGAACCCATTAGAGATAACCACTAATTTAAAATTTTAACAACTACAACAAAAGTGAGGATACTATGCAATTCCCAAATGGTGTAACCAAATCAAACTTAATTAAACTTGGCGTACTCGGTGCCGCTTACTATATGTTAAAAGGTCGTAACAAAACACAGCCAACTATTGAAAACAAAGCCGGAAACCAAGCAAATAATCCGGCACCAGTTGACAATGAGCCTGCTGACAATGCTGCGGCAAATTCAAATGGCACGAAATCTGCCAAAACTACGGCATTTACCATGGGTAAAGAGCTAGCTGCTAAAGTGTTGGGTAAAAAATTCTAATAGTTATCGAATACTTATCAAATTACGTTATTATATAACAGCTATATCCATAACGGCATTTGAAAACAGCCCATTAGTCCACCATTAAACGGGTATCGACTGATGGGTTTTTTTATGGCATTACTGTTAAAAGCTAAGGTTTAAAAACTAAGGCAGGGAAAGGAAAGGTATGAGCATATCGAGCGTAATTAAACTAGGGGTTGCTGCGATAGCTTTATTGTTGCTACCTAGACGCAGTAGTCCACTGGATGATAAAGTTACCAATTCGCCTAAAAGTCTATCCGCCAAAAACACACTTGAGCCGCCTATCAATAAAAATACTAGGCAGGATAACCCTAACTAAAACAATGGCTAAAATTTTTATGTAAACCTACGGGATGATAACAAATAAAGGATCAATAGATGACGTTCATGAAACATAAAAGTCTCAGTGGCATTTGCCTGACAGCCCTGATGATGCTCATGGCAGCACAAGCTCATGCCCAAGATTTGTATATGGCAAAGCATTATCCTAAAGTTAATGAAAAACTCTTTGGTAGCTGTGGACAAATTTGCCCAGAGATTGACTATTATTTTGTACAGACAGGGCAAGCTTGGCTCGATGCCATTATCAATAAAGATGTCACCGCAGCCATCGCAATGGTTGATGATAACCAAGATAAAACACAAGCGAAAAAATGGCAAGATTTTACCCGTAATGCAATGCCCAGTGATAGCCAATACACACAGCTTCTTAATACGGGGATTAACCGATTAATTGCAGAAAATAAAACCATAGTAGCAGCACGTGGTAAAGATTTTGACAGCAGTATAGCGCCTGTGCAGATAATGGCAAAGCCGATTTATTTGGGTCATAAAAATGATTTAGAGTTATTTGCCACAGAATTTTATCAATTCACGGGCGGCGCCCATGGTATCAGTACGACCACCTATTATGTATTTGATATGCGCCAAAAGAAACAATTGTCGCTTGTCGATGTGCTTTTACCACAGCAAAAAACAAAACTTGAAGCCTTGGTCAAAGCCCAATTTATCCAATTTCTCAAAACCCATGAGATTAATGCTAACGCGCATTTTAACACTTGGCCATTTAGTTTGACCGACAATTATAGCTTTACGGGTCAGGGCATGACGTTTTTGTATCAGCCGTATGAGATTGGTTTCTATGCGCTGGGTGCACCGCAATTGACGGTGCCCTACAGCCAGCTAAACGGCATTGTCAAACCACAGTATTTGAAATGATATGACTATAATGAATGATACGGTTTGCTCGTTTGATTTGCCATTAATTGATACGCATACCCATTTTGATGTGGATAGCTTCGATCATGACCGCGAAATTCAATCCCAATTGGCATGGGATAATGGCGTTCAGCATCTGGTTTTGATAGGCTTTTTAGCAAAGTATTTTGCACAAATGGTGACGTGCCAACAGCAAATGCAAGGCTATGGGCAGCAAGGCAAAGCCACACCTTTGGCGCATTTAGCGTTTGGGTTGCATCCTTTTTATATCACTGAGCATAAAGACAGCGATTTGCAGCAGCTAGAGCAGTTTATTCAGCAATATTCACCCATTGCGATTGGGGAAATCGGGCTAGATACCTTTACTGCGCCGATGAAAACTGCGGAGAATTACGCTAGGCAGCAAGATTTTTTTGGTCAGCAACTTGAATTGGCAAAACACTACCAACTGCCTGCGTTGCTACATATTCGCCGCGCGCATGGCGATGTGATTAAGATGTTAAAAGCACAAAAATTTACCCAGGGTGGTATTGCGCATAGCTTTAGTGGCGGCATCCAAGAAGCCAAAGCATTGGTCAATTTGGGCTTTAAAATCGGCATCACCGGGCAAGTGACCAATCCGAATGCCAAAAAACTGCGCCACACCCTTACAGAGCTTGTCAAAACCATTGGGCTCGATGCTATTGTGATTGAGACGGACTGCCCAGATTTTACGCCGCTGCCCTGTCATGAGACGCACGGTAGGCGCAATGTGCCTGCCAATCTGCCGTATATGTTGACAGCGTTATCAGACTTATTAAAAAAAGATCAATCCCGGCTCGCCGAAAAGTTGTGGCAAAATAGCTGCGCTGCACTACAAGTCAGCTGGGAGTATCCTATCCCAAACAAATTGAATATAACCCTTGACCAAGATTAAGATAAACCATGACAATGACAGCCGAAATGACGCCTGATATGACATTAACTGATGCCCAATACGAACGCCGTTTTGCGGGTACCCAAAAACTGTATGGCGTTACGCAATTTAGTAAGTTTGAGAATCTGCATGCGTATGTGGTGGGCGTGGGCGGGGTGGGCTCATGGGCAGCTGAAGGACTGGCTCGTACAGGTGTGGGCGAGATGACATTAATTGACATGGATGTGCTAGTAGCTTCCAATGTCAATCGACAATTACCCGCTACCGATAGCAATTTTGGTAAAAGCAAAATTGAAGCCATGGCAGCACGTATCAAAGAAATCAATCCCCATATCAAATTACATTTGATTGACGATTTTTTGGGCAAAGATAACGTACAATTGTTAATACCTAATCGTGCCTTGCAATCACAGCTTAAACAGTCAGGTAAACAGCTTGTGGTATTAGATTGTGTCGATGATATGAATGCCAAGCTTGCGCTTGCCCTGCATTGCCGATTCAATAAATTAAAGTTAATTATGGCGGGTGGGGCAGGTGGTAAGACGGACCCGACCCAAATTCAGGTGGCAGATCTTAAGGATACTTACCAAGATCCGTTACTGGCTAAAGTCAGACAGCGACTTCGTCAAGATTATGGTATCAATCGCGCGATGAAAGAAAAGTTCGGCATTCGTTGTGTGTTTTCATCACAGCCGCCGATTGTTGATAAGTCTTGTCAAGCAGGTGGTCTACATTGTGGCGGCTATGGATCGGCTGTTGCAGTGACCTCAGTGGTGGGGATGATGTTGGTTGCTGAAGCGTTAAAATAACCTCAGCGTTTAATTTTTATCACGTAGTAGGACGGTGTTAACGAGATGATATCATATCCTATAGCAAGCAATGAAAAACAGCGTCTAGCGGTATTGGATGAGTACCATATCATCCAAACAAATAAAGAATGCGAATTTGAGCGTATTAGTGCTTTGGCTAAGGCGTTTTTTGGTACTAAGATTGTCGCTATTACTTTTTTGGATGCTGATATCCAGTTTTTTAAGTCAAGAATTGGTCTAAAAGAACCTTCAACCAGCCGTGATGTTGCTTTTTGCAATTACACCATTACACAAAACGACACCTTTGTCACGCTTGATACTCACCAAGATACGCGATTTAAAAACAATCCTTTAGTTACCGGTTACCCATATATTCGGTTTTATGCTGGCGCACCCATCGTGGTTCACGATAGTCAAGGTAGGGAATTTGCTTTGGGTGCGCTGTGTGTGATTGACGACCAGCCGCATCAAGATTTTGATACCAATCAACAACGCGTGCTAGCAGATTTGGCAGCGATGGTGAGTGATACCTTAAAATTACGTCAGCAGCGTTACCAAGCTGAGCGCGCCGATGAGGTAAAGACCGCATTTTTGGCCAATATGAGCCATGAAATTCGCACGCCGATGAATGGTATCATGGGCATGCTTGAATTGCTTGAGCAGACACCGCTTGATACGCAGCAGCAACACTATATCAAATCGATTAAAACATCCAATGAGCATCTGCTGACCATCGTCAACGACATTTTGGATTTATCGAAAGTAGAATCAGGTAAAATACGTTTTGAGAGTATCCCGGTTGATTTAGCACAGCTATGCCAAGACGTGTATCAATGCTTTTTAGCCACTGCAAAAGACAACAGCGTGGAGCTAGCCTTCGATTACTCTGACAACTTGCCCAAATATGTCAACACCGATCCGGTGCGGGTGCGACAGATTTTAATGAATCTAGTCAATAACGCCATCAAATTTACCCCAAAACAAGGTAAAGTGACCATTCAAGCGATGAATGGCGGTGATAAGCACCAAATCAAATTCAATGTGATTGATACGGGCGTTGGCATCAAGCCTGAATCATTGGCAGTGATTTTTGATGCGTATAATCAAGCTGATAAGTTTACCCATCGTTTATATGGGGGTACAGGGCTAGGGCTATCTGTGTGTAAAGCGTTGGCAGAAGGGATGGGCGGCACGATTAAGGTAACCAGCGAAAAAAATAAAGGCTCGACCTTTACCCTATCTCTACCAATGATAGCAACTGATGAAATCAGCTATCAGCAGTGGCACCAAAGTCATGATGAAACCAAAATACAACCGCTAGAACGTCTGCCTGCCCATGTTCTGCTAGCAGAAGACAATGAGCTAAATGCCATGGTCGCGGTCAAAAGCCTAAAAAAATATGGCTATGAAGTCACCCGAGCCAAAGATGGGCTCGAAGCCGTCAATTTTTATAAAGCTGACCCTAGCAAATATCATATCATTTTGATGGATCATCAGATGCCCATCATGGATGGGGTGGAAGCCACCAAAATACTCAAACAGTCGTTTAATCAGTTGCCGCCTATCATTGCAGTGACGGCACACGCCATGCATGGGGACAAAGAAATATATCTTAATGCGGGTATGCAAGATTACTGTACCAAACCCTATAAGCCTGAAGCGCTTGATGTGATGATTCAGCGCTGGCTGCATCATGTCGCCAACACGGTTTAAGAGATATTAATCACAAAATTTGCTTGCATTTGCGCAAACAATTGCTTACGGTAAAACCCTACCACAGTTTGTGGTAGGGTTTTATTTTTGTTGAAGTATTTTTGCTTTGTCACGGCTAAAAATGGCTTTGGCGACAGTGTTTTATAGAATGAAGAGCTAAAAAAACGCCTATGGGAAATTTTATTTTTTTACAAATTTTGGCAGCGGTTTGTGCCTTGTCCATCATTACCACGCTATTTAACAAGCGGATTTTGGACTTTCCACAAGCCATTGGAGTGCCCATTGTGTCGGCGGTACTGGTTTTTATTTTGCAGTGGAGTGCAAGCCTGCTCAATGGCAACGAGTTTATTACCATCAATATCACCAGTATCCAAAATGCGGTGCGTGATATCGATTTTTACGATTTTTTAATCAATGGGGTGATTTGTTTTATTTTGACGGCATCGGCGCTGACGTTTAAGGTGTCCGATCTCAAAAACTATTGGAAACCGATTGGGATTTTGGCAAGTATCGCATTGGCACTGTGTGCACTGTTTTTTGCAAGCCTTATGTTTGGCTTTCAGTGGCTCACAGGGGCAAATATCCCGTTTGCGGTATTGCTGTTATTGGGCGCGGCACTGGGCGCGACTGACCCAATTGGCATCAAAGGCGTGCTTAGTTCTATCAAAGCGCCGCGCCATTTGATGATTAAGCTAGAAGGTGAGTCGCTGTTCAATGATGCGGTGTGTATTGCGCTGTTTATGACTATTTTGCATGGTCTGCAAGGCAATGGCTTTAGCATCGTGACCACAGTAGAAGTATTGTTGTATGAAATCGTGGTCGCGGGGATTATTGGTTGGTTTTTTGGGCAGATGACACTACGTATTTTAAGCGGTAAACACGAGATGGAGTCACTGATTTTGACTACGGCATTTTTGGCGTGTGGGTCGTATTTGGTGGCATTGTATGCGCATGCTTCCGCGCCCATTGCTTGTGTGGTCGGTGGCTTGATTGTCGGTAACCGTTGGCACCAGATTTTAGACGAAGGTGAAATCACCTATGTGAATCACTTTTGGCACGCCATTGAGGGGATTATCAATTCATTCTTATTCACCCTTATCGGTCTGGAACTATTTATTTTAGAGCTGAATACCTCGTTGATTTTGGGCGGTGTGGTGGCATTTATTTGTCTGCATTTATCCCGTTTTTTGGCAAATTTTGCGTCATTTAGCCTGCTATCTGATGTCCGAAAGACCAGTTATAACGGCAGTTTGACGATTCTATCGTGGGGCGGGGTGCGCGGGGCGATTTCTTTGGCGTTGATTTTATCGGTTTCTAACGTGCCTGAATTGCAGCCCTATAGCAGCTTTTTGGTGGGCTATACCTTTATCGTGGTATTGATGTCGGGCGTGGTATGTGGTCTGGGGCTACCTGCGGTGATGAATGCGTTTTATCATAACCCCAACGAACCCACGACAGGTTTTGCAGGGTGGTATCAAAGGCTAGTTAAACGCTTTAATCGTAAAGGCTACCAGTATGTACTCAGCGAGGATGAGCAGGGCAATGAAGTCATTACCCGTTACCAGCCGCCGCCTGTGGTGATTCAAGAGACACCTAGTAGTGTCGGTATGGCATTGCCATTGCCAAAAGTGATTGATAAAGATGGGCATGATGAATTGGCCCATCCCAATGGTTTTTAACTGTTGCTACCACAAAAAAAGACCTAGCCAATCGCTAGGTCTTTTTTTATAGCATTAGATGATTAAATGGCTGCCCGCAAAATCCGCTCAGACACTGCCAAATCATTGCTACGATGTTCACCAAGTTTAACCATATTATGTTCTTCTAATTGGCTTAAAATTGGCGCGATTGCAGACGCATCAAGGTCGGCATCTGACAATCTCACCGGTAAGCCAAGCTCGCAGAAAAAGTTTTCGGTGTTAACAATCGCTTGTTCGATTTTATCCTCATCGCTACCTTCAGTGATATGCCAAACGTTTTTGGCGTACTGCAGCAGCTTGTCTTTTTTGCTATCTTTGAGCTCACGCATCACCCCAGGCAACACAATGGTCAAGGTGCGGGCGTGGTCAATGCCGTGTAGGGAGGTTAATTCATGCCCAATCATATGGGTGGTCCAGTCTTGTGGTACGCCCGTGCCAATGAGACCATTGAGTGCCATTGTCGCTGTCCACATGATGTTCTTACGCGTTTCCATATCGTTAGGGTTGGCTTTGACAGCACGACCTTCTTCAATCAAGATTTTGAGCAGGCTTTCAGAGAAACTATCTTGGACTTTGGCGTTCACTGGGTAAGTCAGATACTGCTCCATCACATGTACAAACGCATCGGCAACGCCATTCATCACTTGACGCTCAGGTAGCGTTAAGGTTTTGGCAGGGTCAAGAATCGAAAACTGTGGGAATACTAACGGGTTACCAAAAGGCAATTTGGCATGACGCTCGCTATGATTGATAACGCCGCCTGAATTCATCTCTGAACCTGTTGCAGGAATGGTGAGTACAGTACCGAGCGGTAGCGCATTTTGAATATCACGGGTATATCCTTTTAATGCTTCCCACGCTTTTTCATGGTCTTTGTCGTCATCTAAGGTGGCAGTCAATGCAACAAATTTGGTGCCATCAAGTACTGAGCCACCACCGACAGCGAGCAAAAAGTCAATGTTGTTGGCATGTACCATATCGACGGCTTTCATCAAGGTATTAAATTCTGGATTTGGCTCAATACCGCCAAATTCAAAGATTTCACGCTGTTTACCTTGTAGCGCGGTTTTTACCTCATCGAGTGTGCCGGTTTTTTTGGCAGAGCTACCGCCATAGGTGATAAGTACACGGGCATTGTCAGGGACAAGGTTGGCGAGTTCTTTGATTTGACCTTCGCCAAATACGATACGCACAGGGTTGTAATATTGGAAATTATTCATGCCGATCCTTAAGAATTTGTTATTGTTAAAACATTGCCACTTGTAAAAATGTACCATGGCACTTATTAAGTAAACGTTACGCTCAAACACAGAACTATCATAGAATAAAATAGTGAAAGCAATTGCAATAATTTGTCTAAAAAACTCGCAACAGCTTTTTAAAAACAGATGCTTGCTAGAACCTAGTCTTTGCGCAAGTTTCTAACCACAGATGAACCTGTGAAAATTACGCTGTGACGAAGTTTGATAGCAACGTATATAAGTCTAAAATCCTTATAAACAAGGATGCTGCAACAATTTTTTTATCAAGTTTGCTATGACTTGAAGCTAGCAACGTCCAATAACTCAACGAAAGATCAATTAACAATCACGAGGAATGTATGTCTTACTCCGCTCTTTTATCACCGATTAACGTGGGCGCGATGCGCTTGCCCAACCGCGTCTTTATGGCGCCATTGACCCGTTTGCGTAGTGCTGATTTGCCAGATGGAACGAAAGGGATTGGTGGCTTGCCAACGCCACTCATGGCAACCTATTATACCCAGCGCGCTAGCAGTGGTTTGATTATCACAGAAGCCACTGATATCTCAGCCGATGCCAAAGGCTACGCAGGTGCGCCCGGTGTTTTTAGTGCCGCACAAATTGCAGGCTGGAAAATGATTGCTGATAGCGTACACCAAGCAGGCGGTCATATCGCTATGCAGCTATGGCACACAGGGGTGGTATCGCATTATAGCTTGCGCCCACAAGGTCAGCCACCTGTATCAGCATCAACCGTGGATTTGGGTGATGCGGTACGCACCTCATTAAAAGATGACGAAGGCAAAGTATACCGTGTGACTGCCACGCCAGCGCGTGAGATGACCACCGCAGAAATCAAACAAACCGTCGATGATTTTGCCAGTGCTGCACGTAATGCGATTGAAGCGGGCATGGATGTTATTGAAATCCACGGTGCACACGGGTATTTGATTCATCAATTCTTGTATGAGAGCGTCAACCAACGCAGCGATGAATACGGTGGTAGCTTAGAGAACCGTATGCGCTTTTTGACAGAAATTTTAACCGCAGTCACTAGCGCGATTGGTAGTGACAAAGTGGGTATCCGTATCTCGCCACTGGGTCAATTCAATGGTGTAGATGCCGGTAGCGAAGACGATGCGTTAGCAATCATCAAGCTGATTGATAGCTTTAATTTAGCCTATTTACATATCTCTGAGCCAGACTGGGCAGGTGGAAAACCCTTTACGGCAGAATTCCGTCGCCAAATTCGTGATACTTATCATGGCGTGCTTATCGGTGCTGGTGGCTATACAGCAGAAAAAGCAGACGCGCTAATTCGTGATGGCTTAATTGACGCCGTCGCATTTGGTCGCAGTTATATCGCAAATCCAGATTTGGTTGAGCGTTTTCACCAAAATACGCCGCTTAATAAAGCGAACTCAGCCACTTTTTATGGTGGCGATCAAGAAGGCTATACGGATTATCCTGCGTTAGCCCAATAATCGTACTAGTGAATATAAAAACCCCGATCATGTAATGACATGAGCGGGGTTTTTTATTGTGGTGAAAAAAGAAACAAATTTTTTTACTGAACTTATCATGAAAGTGAATAGAAAATCTGCTAATAATAATCAAGCGGCAATAGGAAATTGTAATATTAAAAAATAGTCAAACAAAGACAAGGAGAACGAAATGAAAAAACGTTTTACAGCCCCCTTATTTGGCGCAGCTATAGCCATGCTATCAATGGCGGCAACCACCCAAACTGCCACTGCCGCCACTACGACCAAAATTATTTTCCCAAAGGGTAGTTACTGCGCCAGTTATTCAGGTGATTTTAGTAAAACTAAAACTTATAGCCTGTATCTGCTAAAAAATCAAGATTTTGAAGTCAAAGCCGCCAATATGGAAGACGGTATCTACATCAGAGATGCACGGGGTGTGCTGCGAGGTCAATGGATTGACGACAACACCTATCGTATTCACACGCGTACGAAAGGCCTGCATTATGTGACAGTACGCAGCCCGTATGGCGACCAACAAGTTGAGTTTTGCGCGTATTGATTGTGTGGTTAGCCAAAACTTGAAAATACCACCATCAACACCGGTGAGATGATATTGACCAAAAACCCAAAGCTCATGGCAAGCGGTACCACTTCATTTCCCCCTGAGCTTTGGATGATAGGCAAGGTAAAATCCATGGTGGTCACCCCGCCCAAACCCACCGCCGTAGTCGGGTATTTGCGAATCAGCATAGGTATAAACAGTAGCGCCATAAACTCACGTAACAAATCATTGAGCAATGCCACACTTCCCCAAACTGCGCCATACGCATCGGTCATGATAATTCCCGACAACGAATACCAGCCATAGCCAGAAGATAGCGCTAACCCTTGGGTGAATGTCACATCAGGCATTATCAATGCGTACAGTAAACCACCGACAGCCACACTGAGACAAAAAATCACACAGGCTTGTACGCCGCGTTTATTGACCAATACCTGCCGTAACGTCATCCCCGAATGCGACAACTGAAAACCCACCAATAAAATCAGTAAGATCAACAAGCCCTTGATAATGCCATCAATCGGCAAATCCGTTATTGGCAATAATTTGCCCAGTACAAAACCCAACACCACACAGCACAACTGAACGAGGCTTCCGGTGATGCTAAAACCTGCTTGGCTATACTCATGGGGGAGGGCACGTTGCCAAGGATGCAGCCTGTCAAATATCAGCAAACTGATAAAACCTGCACCTAGGGTACAAATCGCCAATACCGCCACATTGGTACCAATAAACCCAATTTGCGCGCCTAAGTCAGGAATATGCGACAACGAAAGACCAATAAAGGTTAAAATCACAAACACCAAGTTGGTCAGTAGCTTGTCTACCAGCGGCATAAATCTTTGCGGTAATGGCAGTAAAAACCCGACCACCAATGGGGTAAGAATCAGAACAAGGGTGATAAAGTTTTCTAACATACCGCGACGCTTCCAGACAGGGTTTAAACACAGGCTAATCGCAATATTTTGCAGTTAGCGCTTGGTTTAAAAAATTAAAAGTGGCTATTGTACCCATAAATGCATCAAGTTGGCGAATATTTGCCATAATGCGTGATTTAAGCGTGCAATCAATTGCTTGGTAACACATTTGTAGTATGATTGAGCAAATAGTTGTGTAAGATAGTCACATCCAATCATCTTATGCGTTAGATGACTCTATTAGCCGTTAATTTTTTCAATTTGTAGGATTATTATGAGACATTTTTATTTTGATATTGTCTTTACCACGATTGCATTGGCAATTGCAGCGTGGTGGGGATTTTCGCATGGCGGTGTCAGTGCCATGCTTTCAGCGTTATTTATCACCTTTATTCTGGCAGTGATGGAAATCTCGCTGTCGTTTGACAATGCCGTGGTTAACGCCTCGGTACTCAAAACGTGGGATAAGTTTTGGAAAATGATTTTCTTGACTGTGGGTATCCTCATCGCGGTATTTGGTATGCGTCTGGTATTCCCGATTGTCATCGTCGCAGTGACTGCCGATATGGGTATGATGGATGTCATCAATATGGCACTTAATAACCCCAAGGAATACTCTGCCAAACTGATGGAGCATCATGCAGAGATTGCCGCATTTGGTGGGATGTTCTTGTTGCTCGTCTTTTTAAACTTCATCTTTGATGAAAAAGAAGTGATGTGGTTTGAATGGTTAGAGCGTAAATTGGCACGATTTGGCAAGGTCGATGCCATGAGCGTGTTTGTGGCATTGGTACTACTAATGACCGCTTTATACTGGGTGGAAGACGCCAAAAAATCGGTGGTGTTAACCGCAGGGGTATTTGGTATTTTGATTTATCTAGCCACCAATGTGTTATCAAGCCTGTTAGAAGGGGCGAGTGATGATGATGAATCAACCCCCAATGTGATTGAAGGCAAAGAAGTAGCGGGTGCGATTGCCAAAGGCGGTATTGCGGGCTTTTTATACCTTGAAGTACTCGATGCGTCGTTTAGTTTTGATGGGGTGATTGGTGCGTTTGCCATTACCAATGACGTGATTATCATCATGCTCGGT
>Ga0316228_1003180_pt1 | contig 13458 bp, 8 predicted proteins | sample TBH18021metaG_FD_206005 | JGI IMG/M metagenome (GOLD analysis project Ga0316228, IMG submission 206005) | Freshwater microbial communities from Trout Bog Lake, Wisconsin, USA - TBH18021 | ecosystem: Environmental > Aquatic > Freshwater > Lake > Hypolimnion/Profundal zone | place: USA: Wisconsin... | reverse complement strand
GCAAAGCTCACCATCCCGCCCCCGAAAACCGCACCTTCGTAGAGCGGCGCGACCCGCTGCCAAGTCAATCCGACCATCCCCAGATGGCGCGCGCGGCGAGTAGGTTGTGGCGCTCCTGCAACGGGCGGCGCCACGGTCCGCGCGATCCTGAGCCAGCTCACGCGGCGGCCCGATGCGCGGGCCGCGCCTGGGCGTGCGGGTTCGGGCGGCGTCGGGAGAACAGGGAGATCAGCACCGGGACGATCACGAGGATCAGGTTCGGCGCCAGGATGATGCCGCCCACCACCACGAGCGCCAACGGCTTCTGCACCTGCGAGCCGATGCCGGTGGAGACCGCGGCCGGCAGCAGGCCGACGCAGGCCGCCACGCAGGTCATCATCACCGGGCGCATGCGCACCACGGCGGCGTGCCAGACCGCCTCCTGCCGCTTCCAGCCCTCGTCGAGCAACTGGTTGTAGTAGGCGAGCAGGATCACGCCCTCCATGGTCGAGATCCCGAACAGCGCGATGAAGCCGATCGCCGCCGAGATCGAGAACGGCGTGCCGGTCAGCGCCAGGGCGAAGATGCCGCCGATCATTGCCATCGGGATGACCGACAGGGTCAGCAGCATGTCGGCCACCGACGAGAAGTTGATGTAGAGGAGCAGCGCGATCAGCAGCAGCGTGATCGGCACCACGAGGCTCAGCCGGGCGGCCGCCTCCTTCAGGTTGGTGAACTGCCCGACCCATTCCAGCCGGTAGCCCGGCGGCAGGTCGACCGCATCGGCGACCTTGCGCTGGGCCTCGAGCACGGCGCTGCCGAGGTCGCGGCCGCGCACCGAGAATTTCACCGGAATGTAGCGCTGCTGGTCCTCGCGGTAGATGAACGAGGCGCCGGAGACGAGATCGACGTCGGCGATCTCGGAGAGCGGCACCTGGATCACGCCGCCGTTGGGGTTCTGGGCGCCGACCGCGATGTTGCGGATGCCCGCGAGTGACGAGCGGTACTCCTTGGCGAGCCGGACCCGCATCGGGAAGTGGCGGTCCGAGCCGTACTCGTAGAGGTCGCCCGCGGTCTGGCCGCCGATCGCCGCCTGGATCGTGGTGTTCACGTCGCCGATCGACAGGCCGTAGCGCGCTGCCTTGTGGCGGTCGACGTCGATCCGCACCGTCGGCTGGCCGAGGGATTCGAACACCGACAGGTCGGTGACGCCCTGCACGGTGGCGAGCGCGGCCTTGACGGCGTTGGCGGTCTTGGTGAGCTGCGCGAGGTCGTTGCCGTAGATCTTGACCGAGTTCTCACCCTTCACGCCCGAGGCCGCTTCCTGGACGTTGTCCTCGATATACTGCGAGAAGTTGAACTCGATGCCGGGAAATTCGGCCTCGAGCTTCTTGCTGAGGTCTTGGATCAGCGTCTCCTTGTCGAGGCCCTTGCGCCACTGGTCGATGGGCTTGAGCGGCGCCAGGATCTCGACGTTGAAGAAGCCCGTGGCGTCGGTGCCGTCGTTCGGGCGGCCCTGGTGCGATAGGACGGTGGTGACCTCCGGGACCTCCTGGAAGATCTTGCGCATGCGCTGGACGTAGGCGTTGCCGGCCTCCAGCGAGATCGAGGACGGCATCGTCCCGCGCACGTAGAGGTTGCCCTCCTCGAGCCGCGGCAGGAATTCGAGGCCGAGATTGCGGGCCGTGAGGCCCGAGACCAGCAGCACCGCCAGCATCACGGCGATCGCCAGGACGCGGTTGCGCAGGCCGAAGCGCAGAGCCGCCTCGTGGCCGACGCGCAGCACCCGCACGATCAGGGTGTCGCGCTCCTCGAGCTTCTTCGGCAGCATCAGGGCCGAGAGCGCGGGCGAGACCGTGAAGGTCGCGAGCAGGCCGCCGAGCAGCGCGTACGCGTAGGTCTTGGCCATCGGGCCGAAGATGTGGCCCTCGACGCCGGTCATCGTGAACAGCGGCAGGAAGCCGACGATGATGATCGTCGCCGAGAAGAAGATCGCCCGGTTCACCTCGCGGCCCGCGATCGCGATGGTGCCGAGCCGGCCCGTCAGGCCGTCGGGCGGATCCTCGCCTTTCACGTGGTCGGGCTCGGCGATGTGGCGGAACACGTTCTCCACCATGATCACGGTCGCGTCGACGATCAGACCGAAATCGATCGCGCCGAGCGACAGCAGGTTGGCCGAGTCGCCGCGCACCACCAGGATCAGGATCGCAAAGCCGAGCGCGAACGGGATCGTGGCCGCCACGATGATCGCGCTGGTGAGCGAGCCGAGGAACAGCCACTGCACCACGAAGACCAGCACCACGCCGAAGACGAGGTTGTGCATCACCGTGTGGGTGGTGGTGTGGATCAGGCCCGAGCGATCGTAGATCCGCTCGATCTTCACGTCGGGCGGCAGGATCGTGGAGCTGTTGATCTTGTCGATCTCGGCCTCGACCCGCTCCAGCGTCGGCAGGCTCTTGCCGCCGCGGGTCATCAGCACGATGCCCTCGACAATGTCGGGCTGGTTGTCGTGGCCGACGATGCCGAGGCGCGGGGCGTTCGACACGCGCACCTCCGCCACGTCCCGCACCAGCACCGGGGTGCCGTTGACGAGGCTGATCATCGTGTCGCGGATGTCGTCCATGTCGCGGATCAGGCCGATGCCGCGCACCACCGCCGATTGCTGCCCGACGTTCAGCGTCTGGCCGCCGACGTTGATCGAGGCGTTGTTCAGCGCGGTGGTCAGCTGCACCAGGGTCAGGCCCTGGGCCTGGAGGCGGTTCAGGTCGACCGCGACCTCGTACTCCTTGGCCCTGCCGCCGAAGGCCGTGACGTCGACGACGCCGGGGATCGCCTTGAACCGGCGCTGCAGCACCCAGTCCTGCAGGGTCTTCATGTCCATGGGCGAGTAGCCCGCCGGGCCGACGAGCTTGTAGCGCATGATCTCGCCCACCGGGCTCGTCGGCGAGATCTGCGGCGTGGCGCCGTTGGGCAGCGCCGGGGCCTGCGACAGGCGGTTGAGGACCCGCTGCAGCGCCTGCTCGTACGTGTACTCGTAGTTGAACTGGACCTTCACGTCCGAGAGGCCGAACAGCGAGATCGTCCGGACAACCTGGGCGTTCGGGATGCCGGCGAGCGCCACCTCCAGGGGAATCGTGATGTAGCGCTCGATCTCGTCGGCGGACTGGCCCGGATTCTGGGTGATCACGTCGACGAGCGGCGGGACCGGATCCGGGTAGGCCTCGATGTTGAGCTGCGTGTAGGCGCCGTAGCCGACGCCGAGCATCACCACGAACAGCAGCACCACCAGCACGCGCTGGCGCAGCGAGAAGGCGATCAGGGCGTTCATCGGACCGGATCCCCGCTCAGGACGCCTTGTCGCCGGTGGCCGCCCGGTCGATGAACAGGGCGCCCCGGGTGACGACCTGCTCGCCCGCGCGCAGGCCCTGGACGACCTGGGCGTTGTCGCCGTTGATCAGGCCGAGCTTGATGTCGCGCGCCTCCACGGCCCCATCGGGCCGCGCCACCCAGACATGGGTGCGGTCGCCCTCGTACACGATGGCGGCCACCGGCACGCTCGGGCTCGGCTCGCCCTTGCCGGTGATGATCGTGTAGGTGGCGAACATCTCCGGGCGCAGCAGCCGGTCCGGGTTGTCGACCTCGCTGCGTACGGCGAGCCGGCGGGTCGCGGGATCGAGGCTGGAGGCCATGTAGTTCACCCGGGCCTTGAACACCCGCGCGCCGAAGCCCGCCACCTTCGCCTCGACCTCCTGGCCGATGCGGATCCTCGGGATCTCGCTTTCCCGGACATTGGCCACGAGCCAGACCGTCGAGAGGTCGCCGATCACGAAGACGGGGTCGCTGGAGGCCGAGAGATACTGCCCGATGCCGACCTTGCGCTGGACGATCGTGCCGGCGATCGGCGCGCGGATCTGCGTCTCGGCGCTCATCGTGCCCTTCTTCTCGAAGGCGGCGATCTCGGCGTCGGTCTTGCCCAGCATGCGCAGGCGGTTCTTCACCGCGTCGAGGGCGGCCTCGGCGGTCTTCAGGTCGCTCTGGGCGGCGATGACGTCGTTCTGGGCCGACTGGTAGTCCTTCAGCGCCGTCGCGTGGGCCTGGAACAGCTCCTGCTGGCGCTGCGCGATGGTCTGGTCGAGCTTCAGGAGCGCCTGCTGCTTCTGGAGGTTGTTCACAGCCGCCTGATAGTCGTTCTGCGCCTGGACCATGTCGGTGGCCTCGAGCGTCAGCAGCACGTCGCCGGCCTTCACGTCGTCGCCGGCGCGGACCAGGACCTTCGTCACCCGGCCTGCATAGGGGGAGACCACCGGGACGTTGTCGTCCTCATTGAGGGCGATCCGTCCCTCGGCGGAGCCCTCGGGCCGGAACACGAGGTTGGCGACCGGCAGGATCTCGAAGGCGGCGCGCTGCTCCTTGGTGGGCCGGAACACCCGCTCCACCGGTCCGGCCTTCTCCACATCGATGCCCGGGTCGGGGTTGCCCGACGCGAACAGCCCGGTCAGCGCGGCGACGAGGTGCGAGGCGGTCTCACGGGTTCTCTCGGGGAATGCAAACGCCACGGCCGACGCGGCAGCGAGCAGGACGGCAACGACCAGGAGGCCGGTCCACCGGCCCCTGCGTGCGGACAGGGTGACGGCCTCGTCCTGGTCCAGCGGATTTCGGGCGTCCATGCGGATGATCTTCTGGGTCCGGGCCAAGAGACCGGGCTGATTGACGAGAGTACGATTCGTGCCAGGACGACGCCTACATCAATGCGATCGCTGGTGCTTTTCTATGGCGCGCCGCGGGATGATTCCTGCAGCACCGCGTGCCTAGAGCAAAGTTTGTCAGACAGGCAATCGATCCGGCGCCTCAGTCGCGAAACCGTGTGGCCCCGTCTTCCTTTGACGGAGTTTGTTACAATATGACAACGCTCGTGGGTCCAGACCCGCTCGATCCCGCATCTGTCAGCGAAGAACCCGTCATGTCCGATACGAGCAACGCTTCAGCCCAGGCCGCATCCGGCTCAGCCGCTGGCAAGATCCCGGTCACCGTGCTCACCGGCTATCTCGGCGCGGGCAAGACCACGCTCCTCAACCGGATCCTCACCGAGAATCACGGCAAGCGCTACGCCGTGATCGTCAACGAGTTCGGCGAGATCGGCATCGACAACGACCTCGTCGTCGGCGCGGACGAGGAGGTGTTCGAGATGAACAACGGCTGCGTCTGCTGCACGGTGCGCGGCGACCTGATCCGGATCATGGACGGGCTGGTCAAGCGCCGGGGCAAGTTCGACGCGATCATCGTCGAGACCACCGGCCTCGCTGACCCGGCCCCCGTGGCGCAGACCTTCTTCGTCGACCAGGATGTCGGCGAGGCTGCCCGCCTTGACGCCGTGGTGACGGTGGCCGACGCCAAGTGGCTGTCCGACCGCCTGAAGGATGCGCCGGAGGCCAAGAACCAGATCGCCTTCGCGGACGTGATCCTGCTCAACAAGAGCGACCTCGTCTCCCCGGCCGACCTCGACCGCGTCGAGGCCGAGATCCGCACGATCAACCCGCTGGCCAAGCTCCACCGCACGCAGAACTGCGCGGTTCCCCTCGACGCCGTGCTGGAGCGCAACGCCTTCGACCTCGACCGCATCCTCGACGTCGAGCCCGACTTCCTGGAGGCGGGGCACCACCACCATCACGATTCCGACATCCGGTCGATCTCGGCGAAGATCGAGGGCGAGGTCGATCCGGACAAGTTCATGCCCTGGATCTCGAACCTGACCCAGTCGCAGGGTCCGGACATCCTGCGGTGCAAGGGGATCGTGGCCTTCCCGAACGAGCCGAAGCGCTTCGTCTTCCAGGGCGTGCACATGATCCTCGACGGCGACGTGCAGGGCGACTGGGGCAAGGACGAGAAGCGCGTCTCGCGGGTGGTGTTCATCGGGCGCAATCTCGATCCGGCGGCGATCACCGAGGGCTTCGAGTCCTGCCGCGCCTGAACGGGCGGCGCCTCCCGGGCGCCCCGCGACGGGAAGGCGATTCTCAACGTTTCCATGGCATCACGGACGGCGCGGGCCCGCGTAACCGGCCCGTGGAGCCCGCGTATCCATGGCCCACACCGCAGCGCCCGCAGGCCCGGTCCCGTCCGGGTCGGCGGGCGGTTTCCCGCTCATCGTGGCCATCGAGGGGCTGGCCAAGGCGCTGTTCGCGGCGTTCATCTTCTTCGCCTGCTTTGCCTTCTCCGAGACCTCCCCCTACGACGCGGTCGCGATCCCCACGATCCTGCTCTGGCTCTGCCTCGGCGTGCGGCTGCACCGCGGGGCGGTGCCCCTGGTCGCGCTCCTCCTGCTCTACCTCGCCGCCATCGTCATGGCGCTGATGCCGTACCTGAATGAGGATTTCCCGGTCACCTGGACGGTGCAGCTGATCTACCTCTCGGTCACCTGCATCTTCTTCGCCATGTTCTTCGCGGACGACACGCACGCCCGGATGGAACTGGCGCTCAAGGCCTACACGGCCAGCTGCGTATTCTCGGCGGCTCTGGGCATCGTCGGCTACCTACAATGGCTCGGGATCGAGGACCTGTTCTACAAATACGACCGAGCCTCGGGCACCTTCCAGGACCCGAACGTCTTCGGCTCGTTCCTGACGCTCGGCGCCCTCTACCTGATGCACGGCCTGCTCACCGGCACCACCCGCCGCCCGCTCGTGTCCCTCGTCGGCCTGCTGATCATCGTGGCCGGGATCTTCCTGTCGTTCTCGCGCGGCTCCTGGGGCGGGAGCGTCGTGGCGGTGCTCCTGATGGTGGGGGCGGTCTATGCCGGCAGCGCATCCCCGCGCCTGCGCCGCCGCATCGTGCTCCTGACCCTCGGGACGATCGTCCTCGGCACCGTGGCGGTGATCGGGCTGCTCTCGGTCGACCACGTGCACAAGATGTTCGAGACCCGGGCGGCCCTTACCCAGGACTACGACCAGGGCGAGACCGGCCGCTTCGGCAACCAGATTCGCGGCTTCGCCATGCTGCTCGAGCGGCCGTTCGGGATGGGGCCGATGCACTGGCGGCTGACCTTCGGGCTCGAGCCGCACAATTCCTATATCGGCTCCTTCGCCAATGGGGGCTGGCTCGGGGGCGCGGTGTTCATCGGCCTCGTGGTGACGACCGGCCTCGTCGGGTTCCGGCTCCTGGCACGCACGTCGCCGTTCCGGGCGCATGCCCAGATCGTCTGGCCGGCGCTGCTGATGTTCTTCCTGCAGGCCGTGCAGATCGACATCGAGAAGTGGCGCCACGTCTACATGATGCTGGGCATGGTCTGGGCGCTGGAGGCCGCGCGGTTACGCGCGGGCGGGCTGCAGGCAGGTGCGCTTGAAACGCGGCGCTAGGCGCGGCATCGCTCGGCTGCGGCCGAGCTGACGATCCGCACCCGAGGACGATACGTGAACACACAGCCGGACAACGAGGCCGACCGGCTCGAGGCGCTCAACGCCCTCGCCATCCTCGGGACTCCGTCCGAGCCGCATTTCGACGCGGTCTGCCGAACGGCCCGCCGCCTGTTTGGCGTGCGCACCGCGTTCGTGGCCTTCCTGGACGACGAGCGTCAATGGCTCAAGACAGCCTGCGAGGCGATGCCCACCACGATGCGGCGGGAGGAGAGTTTCTGCCAGCACACGATTCGGAGCGACGCCCTACTCGTCGTCCCCGACGCCCGGCGCGATGCGCGTTTCCGCGACTTGCCCGTCGCTGCTGCCCCGCACGGGATCAGGTTCTACGCGGGTATCGCCTTGAGCCTTCAGCCCGGTCTGCGGATCGGAACCCTCTGTGTCGCCGACCCCGAGCCCCGTGCCGGCTTCTCGCCCGAGGACGCGGCCGCCCTCCGCGACCTGGCCGAGATCGTCGTGGCGCATCTGCGCCTGACGGAGGCCAATGTGCGGCGCGACCGGGAGATCGAGCAGGCGGCGATCCGCGAGGCGCTGATCCGGGAGCAGCACCGCGAGATCAACGCCAGGGCCAGCGCCCAGGAGGCGGCGGACCACCAGCTCACCATGGCCGAGCAACTCGCCAGCGTCGGGAATTGGCGTGTGGAACTCGCGAATGGTCAGCCGGTCTGGTCGGCCAGCCTGTACGCAATCGCTGGCCGCGACCCCGCGACGCCGCCGCCGCGCCTCGACGCCTTCTCGCAGCTCTATCATCCCGATGACTGCGCCCGGCTTGAGGCGATCGTCGCCGACGCGATCGCCCGCAGGGAACGGTTCGAGTTTGCGGCCCGGCTGCTGCGGCCCGGCGGCGAAATCCGCGACGTGGTCGTCCACGGCATGGCCCGGGGGGAGGGCGAGAGCGCCGGCCTTTCCGGCGTGCTGATCGACGTGACGGAGCGTCGACGCGCCGAGGACGAGGTCCGCCGCAGCGAGCTTCGCTATCGCGGCCTCGCGGAGGCGCTGCCGCTCCTGGTCTGGACCATGCGGGTCGGGGACGGGCAGGCGACCTACGTCAATGCGCAGTTCCAGACCTATTACGGACCAATCGGCCCCGAGCGCGCGGAGCGCCTCGTCCGAAATCATCCGGGGGATGCCGCCGCCATGGAGGCGGCCTGGACCCGAGCGGTCGAGACCGGCACAGGGTACAGCGGTCAGTGGCGGATCCGGCGCCATGACGGCGTCTACCGGTGGCACAAGCTCTCTCTGATCCCGATCCGCCTCGATCCGGCGGACGGCGCGGTGGCAGAGTGGCTCGGGACCGCGCTCGACATCGACGACATCATCACGGCGCGGCTCGCCGTCGAGGAGGCCCGTGGCCTGCTCGGCATTGCCCTGGACGCCGCCGAGGCCGGTACCTGGGACTGGGACATGCGCACCGGTCTGGCCGTCCTGAGCCCCGAGAGCGCTCGAATGTACGGCCTGCCGGATACGGGCGCCGCCCACACGATCTCGGCTTCCGACTGGACGGCGCTGATCCATCCCGAAGACGCCGCCGATGTCTGGACCGAGATCCGGCGGGCCCTCGAGTCCGGCACCGGCTACGCGGCCGAATTCCGCGTCGGCGCGCGCTGGCTCTACGCGCGCGGGCGCACGCTCTGCGGGGCCGAGGGGAACCCGCAGCGCATGGTCGGCCTCCATCTCGATATCACCGAGCGCAAGGCGGTCGAGGCGGCCCTGCGCACGGCCACCCGGGATGCGGAGGCGGCCCGCACCGAGGCGGAGCGCGCGAGCGCGGCCAAGAGCGAGTTCCTCGCGGCCATGAGCCACGAGATCCGTACCCCGCTCAATGGCATCCTCGGCTATGCCGAGCTGTTGCTCGATGGCGATGCGATCCAGAGCGAGGACAGGCGCCGCCTCGAGCTGATCCAGAATTCCGGAGCGGCGTTGCTCACGGTCGTCAACGACATCCTCGACTTTTCGAAGATCGAGGCGGGCGAACTTACCCTCGATCCGGTCACCTTCCCGCTGGTGTCGATCGTGGACGGCACAGTCTCGATCATGCGGGGCAGCGCGCTCCATAGCGGCCTCGCCATCGAGGCCCGGATCGATCCGGCCGTGCCGACCTTGGTGATCGGCGACGCCGGACGCCTGCGGCAGGTTCTGCTCAATCTCCTGAACAATGCCGTGAAGTTCACCCCAGCGGGTTCCGTCACCGTGACCGTGCAGCGGGAAGGCGACGGCATCACTCCCGACGGCCGGCCCGGCGACGCGATCCGGTTCGCCGTGGTCGATACCGGCATCGGCATCGCGCCGGCACAGCAGGACCGGCTGTTCAAGCGGTTCAGCCAGGTCGATGGGTCGATCAGCCGGCGCTTCGGCGGCACCGGCCTCGGTCTCGCGATCTCCCGACACCTCGTGACACTGATGGGAGGCGAGATCGGCGTCGAGAGCCGCGAGGGGGCGGGCTCGACCTTCTGGTTCCGGCTCGTTCTGCCCCGGGGCGAGCACGGCGCCGAGACCATGGGGATCCAGGCCGATGCGGGCGCGGCGCTGCGTCCGCCGCGGGCTTCGGTGGCCGGGGATGTGCCGAGTGCAGCGCTTCGGCTGCTCCTCGTCGAGGACGTGCCGCTCAACCAGGAACTCGCCTGCGCGGTGCTGGAATCCCAGGGTTATAGGGTGGATGTCGCCGGGGACGGCGCCGAGGCGATCACGGCGGTGGGGTCATCGGTCGCGGCCGGTCGAGCCTACGATCTCGTGCTCATGGACGTCCAGATGCCCCGCGTCGACGGGCTCACGGCAACCCGCCGCATCCGCGCGCTGGCGCCGCCCGCCTGCGATATCCCGATCGTGGCCATGACCGCCAACGTGCTGCCCACGCAGATCGAAGAACTGCGCGAAGCCGGGATGGACGATTATGTCGGCAAGCCGTTCCGGCGAGCGGACCTCTTTGCCACGATCAGCCGCTGGACGACCCCGGGGGCGCGCCGCCCGGCGCGGACCGACGGTCCGTGCACTCTGCCGGACATCGATTCCGCAGTTCTCGATGCGGCGGTGCTCACCGACATGAGGGCGAGCTTCGGCTCCGACCGGGTGGGAGCGCTGCTCGATCTCCTGGCCAACGAGCTGTCCGAGCGGTTCCGGCCGAGCGAGACCGACCGTCTTCAGATCGCCCACGACGCGCACGCCCTGGTGGCGGCCGCCGGGCTCCTGGGCTTCGTCGGCCTGTCGAGCCTGTGCCGCGAGGTCGAGGCTGCCGCCCATGCGGGCGCCGACCTGATGCCGCTGATCCGCCGACTGGAAATCCAGCGGGCAACGGCGCTCCGCGCCATCCGGCAGCTGCGCGCGGCCTGACTCGGAGCGGCGCCCGCGGGCGCCGCTTCTCCTTCAAAGGTCTTCCGCCTCGTCGGTCTCGGACAGCGGGTCGCCGGTCCAGGTCGTCGCGAACGCAGCCAGCTCCCGCGCGTCGCCGAAGGCCGCCACGGTGACCTCGCGCTCGGCTGGCTCCGCGCCCGGGTAGGAGGCGAGCAGGATCCGTACCCGGGCGAGCCGGCCGCTGGGCGCCTTGTCGGCGATCCAGGCTCGCGCCTCCGGCGTAAAGCGCTCCGGGCCGTCGAGGGCCCGGGCGTCAGTGCGCAGCACGACCACGTAGGTGCCGAGGCTCGGATCGGCCTCCTGTACGGCCTTGACGATGTCGATCACGGGCTTTCCGCAAAGTCGTTGATCTGGACCTGGGCCTGCGCCGCCGTGAAGTTCGGGATGTCGGCGAAGATCTCCTCGCCATGGGCCGCCACGGCCTTCTTGAAGGCGTCGACCGACTCGAAGGTCAGCAGGGCCATCACCTGGAGCGGGGCGGTGCCGCCGTCCGGCGTGCCGGCGCCCTTGACGACCTTCGCGTCGTGAAGGCCGAGGGAGGACCAGCGCTCGCGCACCAGCGGCATATGGTGGCCGAGATAGTAGCCCATGTCGAAGCTCGGGCCGGCCGGATACATCACGCTTACCAGGATCATGGCGTTTCCTTCGTGTGTCGCGCCCGGACAGACCGGGCGCTCGTTTTCGGGTCGTACGGCGACGGTCAGTGCAGCTTTACCCGCGGTTCGGTGCGCCGCGTGAGCGCGCGGGCCAGGGTGTCGAGCACCGTCTTAGCCGTGCCGTGGAGCGCCCGCTCGTGCATCTTGTAGAGCGAGCGGTACATCATCCGGGCGAACAGACCTGCAATGAGCATGTTCTTGCCGCGGACGAAGCCCATCAGGCTGCCCACCGTCGAGTATTCGCCGAGGGAGACCAGCGAGCCGAAATCCTTGTACCGGAACGGCTTCAGCGGCTTGCCGTCGATCTTGGCCTGGATCTGGCCGATCAGGTGGCTCGCCTGCTGGTGGGCCGCCTGAGCGCGGGGTGGAACCGGCGTGTCGGAGCCCGCCTCGACCAGATAGGCGCAGTCGCCGATGGCAAAAATGTCGGGGTCGCGGGTGGTCTGCAGCGTCGGCGTCACCACCAGCTGGTTGGTCCGCGTCGTCTCCAGGCCGCCGATGCCCTGCAGGAAGGGGGGCGCCTTCACGCCCGCCGCCCAGACGACCAACTCGGACGGGATGAAGGTGCCGTCCGCGAGCTGCACGCCGTCCGCGCGCACCTCGGTGACCCGCGCCTTCACGCGCACGTCGACGCCGATCTTGTTGAGGAGCTGCAGCACCTCCGCCGAGAGGCGCTGCGGCACGGCCGGCAGGATCCGGTCGGCGGCCTCGACCAGGGTGATGCGGATGTCCTTGCCCGGATCGATCTTGTCGAGCCCGGTGGCGACGACGTGGCGTAGGGTCCGATGCAGCTCGGCCGCGAGCTCCGTCCCGGTCGCTCCCGCGCCGATCACCGTGACGTGGAGCTGACCGGGCCGGACCGGGCCGACCTGCGTGTGCGCCCGCAGCGAGGCATTCACGAGGCGCTGGTGGAAGCGCACCGCCTGGTCCTGGGTGTCGAGGGCGATGGCGTGCTCGGCGACGCCCGGCGTGCCGAAATCGTTGGTGGTGGAGCCCACCGCCATCACCAGCGTGTCGTAGGGGACGGCGCGCTCGGGCGTCACCTCGCGCCCTTCTGCGTCGTAGCTCGCCGCGAGCTGGATGGTGCGCGCTTCCCGGTCGAGCCCGGTCATGCGCCCGATCCGATAGCGGAAGCCGTGCATGTGGGCGTGGTGCAGATAGTCCACCGCATGGTGGCCGACGTCGAGGCTGCCGGCTGCCACCTCGTGGAGCAGCGGCTTCCAGATATGCGTCCGGGCGCGATCCACGAGAGTGATGTGCGCGCGCTTGCCGCGCCCGAGCTTGTCGCCGAGCTTCGTCACCAGCTGGAGGCCGGCAGCGCCACCACCGACAACCACGACACGATGCAGGCCGGACTCGTTCTCGACGGATGCCATCGACACTCTTTCTTCCCCGGACCGGGATTAACCGCCGGCCTCCTTACACGGCCTGGGTTGCCGAATTCCACATCCCCTTGCCGCGGCTCCACGTCACGAGCGCCAAGTCACGAGCGCCAAGTCACGAGCGCCAAGTCACGAGCGAGCGGAGCGCGATCACGCCGACGGTGCGCCCGGTTGACGCAACGGGTGTGCCTCCGCGACTGCGGGAAGGGCGAGGCAAGCCTGCGCGATTCGCGCGACCGTCGGGTAGGCGGAGGTATCGATACCGAAGATGCCGGTCCCGACCCAGAGGCTGACGAGGCAGAGGTCGGCATGGCTCACCGAATCTCCCTGGCAGAACCGTCCTGTCCCCGGCTCGGTGGCGAGCCGCGTTTCCAGGGTCCTGAGGCCGGTCTCGAAGGCGTTGCGCAGGAAATCCAGCATGCGCTCCCGGGGCAGGCCGTAATGCTCCATCAGGAAGGTTCGCACGCGGGGCACGTAGAGCGGATGGGTATCGCACGCGACCACCTGCGCCAGCGAGCGGGCCCGGGCCCGCCCCCGGGGCTCCTCGGGCAGGAGGCGCACGCCGCCTCTCGTCTCCTCCAGGTAGTCGAGGATCGCCAGCGACTGGGTGAGCGGCGGCCCGTCGCCGTCGAACAGGGCCGGCACCGCGCCCTGCGGGTTGATCGTGCGGAATTCCGGCTTGTGCTG
>Ga0316228_1003179_pt1 | contig 13462 bp, 15 predicted proteins | sample TBH18021metaG_FD_206005 | JGI IMG/M metagenome (GOLD analysis project Ga0316228, IMG submission 206005) | Freshwater microbial communities from Trout Bog Lake, Wisconsin, USA - TBH18021 | ecosystem: Environmental > Aquatic > Freshwater > Lake > Hypolimnion/Profundal zone | place: USA: Wisconsin... | reverse complement strand
AGAGTACTACTAGTTGTTGCAGGTGTAGTAACTTTAGAGTAGTAGTTAATCTGATAGAATCCATTACCACTAGCAGTAAATAGAGTAGTGGGATTAACTATAGTGCTTTGACCACTGGCTATTACACTGGCTACAGAAGTAGTAGATCCACCACCTCCACCAACAATACCACTTGCTGCTACCCATTGAGAGCCATTCCAACCCATTAGGTAACCACTGGCTGCAGTGACTCCGCCTACAGTTGAACTATAGACATTTAAGTTACTACCACTTAGGGTGACAGTACCACTGACTGTTAAACTACCACTAACTGTTAATGAGCCAACAGTACCACCGGTAAGTGGTAGATAGTTCTTAAGAAATCCACTAACTGTAGTTAGTTGGCCACTAATAGTATAGGCCATTCCACTTGCAGCAAAAGCAACTCCCGATACAGTGGATAGTGCTCCGCTAATACTAACCAGTGAGGAATTATTAGAAATAATACTCTCTACATTGGCAGTACCACTTAGAGTAGGGTTAGGATAAAAACCGGTTAGGTCACCACCAGCAGCAGTTCCACTAAAAGTAACATTACCAAAAGTTAATCCAGTACCAGTAGACAGTACTGCTAGTCCACTTGTAGTGGAGACATTACCGGAACCTAGTAGAGTGGCTACAATCTGATTAGACTCTTGTAGATCTGTTGCAGTTAGTACTGGGGCTACAAAGTTAACTCCCGGTAGGGTTCCACTGGCTGTGGTTCCATCTACTCCACGAACGACATTATTAAGAGTTACTACTCCACTACTCCAGTTATAGCTACCACTGGGTACGTAGATTTTCTCTTCGCCAAAACCACCATAGTTCAGTGAACCAAAAAAGCCACCGGTACTGCCCAAGGTTCCCCATGAGCTTGTAGTACCGGTGACTGTAATTGAACTAGAGGCCGCTGTTAGGCTGCCTGATACTGTTGCTGCATTAGCTCCGCCAACATAAGAGTTGAGGGAATAAGGTGTTCTAGCCATTGCTTAATTTCGTAGAATCTATTAGAATCCCGAGGATTAAGCTGGGTAAGGAGCAGACTGCCAGGTAGGAGTAATTGAAAGTGAGTCACCACTGGCCAGGGTAACGGGGTTAAGGTCAGCAAATGGAGCATACCATAGGACCGAGTTACCGGCAGCTGGGTTACTTGCACCGTCTGTAGTGTTCCAGGTAGCAACAAAGATACCGTAGACGTTGGTCCAGGTTCCTGAGTTACAGGTAAAGGTTAGTGCACTACCATAGGTACTCTGTTGAACATTAATGGTGTTGGCACCGATTGTCGTTGTACCGGCAGTAGGGGCACCCCAAGTACCAGAGTTAAGAGCAATACGTGAATATCCTCCGCCAGAGGTTCCAGAAACTTCAGCTACAGGATAGGTTCCTGAGTTAAGAGTAATGTTGGTGTTGGTGTAACCGTAACCTTGGATAGTACCCCATGAAGTGGTAAAAAGTCCTAGGTAGGTATTGGCAGGGAAGGCATTTCCACGAGGAGCAACACCCAGTAGGTAGTTTAGTCCCTCTTGGGGAAATACGTAATTGGAAGTGGAAGCCATCTTCTAACCTTTCTTATTGAAACTGAACATTAATTGTGAACTGGATAGTGTCTCCAGTGCTCAAAGAGAGACCAGTAAAGTCTGTTTTCACAAACATACTAGTATCACTCTGGGTTATGTAAGTAGCAGCCGGAATACTTGTTAAAGCAGTTGAGTTATTCTGGCCTCTAAGTACATAGAGAGTATCATAATTATTACCACTAGTTACCGTCATAACCTCTGTTGACACTTGAACGTCAAAAGGGTAAGATGTTGGCCAGTTGTAATAGTTACTGGGTTTAATAAAGTTCTGGGTATTACTACTAACTTGCTGAACTAGGGTGCCTTGTACCGGCATACCCTGGTTTTGAAAGAGTCCGAGGTTAGTTAGAGTCTGTACTGCAGGACTAGTATAGGTTCCAATCCATTGGTAAGTATCACCGCTTGTTACAGTGGTGGTCTGACCAATACTGGTGCCTTCTGTTCTGTTACCGCTCTCGGTAAAGAGAGCGACGTCACTGGCTTCACTAGTACCAGGACCAGTACCTACGGCTAGCCAAGGTTTGGTGTTGGTAATAATGCTTTCTTCAAGAAGTGCATAAACAATTTGAGCTCTTGCAGCTGCTGTTATTGTTCCGGCCATTCCTGTTCCTCTTTATTGTCATAAGGATGGCCCAAGAGATCACCTAAGTCTTCTCTCGAGCCATCCTCACGAATTAATACTGCATTAACTGTAATCTTAGCTTGGATTGGCTTAATGCCGTCCATATTAACCTAGCACTGTTGTTGCTTGGTGTTCTTCTGGTGAGTCTGGTTAAGATTACCTTGGTAGGCTGCAAAGTAGCCGTTCCATTGTTGAGTCTCAAGTCCACCGTCAGGACCATTACTGGTGTTAATCTGACGAACCTGTACCTCAACTACCTTGGTGGTATCTTGTACTACTGAACCGATACCGTTAACTGGGTAAGCGTGAACTACTGCATCGTCAATCCAAGTAGGTGTTGCATTTGGACTTTGTGCATATTGTGGGTAAGAAGTACCTTCTGCACCACTGGTAATGGCCACATTGGTAATGGCAGCTGTACTACCACTAGCCACTAGAGTTGTACCACTAGCAAGGATAATTGCAGTAGTGGTGTTACCTAGAAGGTTGGCCTCACCAGGAGTTGGAATTGTGAATACAAGACCCTTAAGTGGACCAGCAGCAAGTGCAGCTTGGAGCTGACTTACAGTTGAGTTACCGTTAAGAGTTGTACCCGCAGTTGTACCGGCTGTACCTGAGATGACAAATGCCGTGGTGAAGTCTGAAACTGTTAGGTTCCAGAAACCACTACTAGTAGCCAATGCATTAATAGTCTGCGTTGGGTTACTCGTGTAACTGTTAGCACCTGAGGTAAAGTTATTGGCACGAACTGTTAACTTCGTGGCCTGTTCGGTTGCTGTATTAGGGGTTGTTGCCATAATTGTTTCCTCTCTGAGAATTTATATTAGTAAAAAAGTCGGCTACAGTCTTATTGACCGCCACCCTCTCTCTTAGAGTTGTACTGACCGTTCTGGAATACAAGTCCACCGTTGTTAACACTAGCATAACCGCTACTGGTAATATTGTAGACAAATGTAGTACCACTAATTACAGCGTTACCGGTTTGAGGTAGGAATGGATAGAACCAGTTCAAACTTGAGTTGGTTTGTGTGTTAAGAGCACCACTGGGTACGATAATACTCAATGGCTCTTGGTTAGTGGGATTGAACGTTGAGACAGCTTCTACTGGGGCCTCTGTCTCATTTACTGCTTTGTTGTCGGCTGTCTCATTGCTCAATTTAAGCTCCTTTAGAGAGTGAATTCAGTTTCGCCTGACTTCACGTGTTGTTGGAAGTTCTTAGGAGATTCGGGCTTATTAGTAGACTTGGCCCAAATCTCTGCTGGAGTCTGTCCTCGGCCCTTTGGTTCAGCTTCGTCAGGTAGCGGAATCTTGTACATTCCGTTATTCTCACTAGCGTTAGCACCTAGGGACTCCATAAGGTGAGACAAGTGGTCATCGTGACTACTGGCCTCATCTACGAGGTTGTTAATTCTGTCTGCGGCTTCTTCTTCGGTTAGGAAGCGAATTCTTTCACGCTGTACTGCTCTAAGAACGTAAGGGTCGTTGCGAAGTGCTTCCTCGATTGGTTGAACCGAACCGTGAATGCCATTAGCAGAAAGTTTAAAACCACCCTTATTACTAGTAAAGATTGTAGTTGAGGCCATAAGGTTCTCAATCCAACCGTTAGTAGTAATGTCCTGCATTCCCTTAAAAGCAGTTGGAAGAGGTGTCTTCGCTGCTACTAGGTCCTGAGGATTGGCCTTGTGCTCTTCAATGTAGCCGTCCATTGCTGGAACGTTTACTGGAGTACTATTGCCGTTATCTCCACTGCGTGATACTGTTTTTGCCATTTTAATGCTCCTATTTCAAGGGGACCTATGTCCCTAATAGATACGAAATTTTCATACCTAGTTGTTACGTCGAGGGTATTTCTTTACTACAAAAAGCTTACATCAGAATGGAGTCTGAGTCCATTATCTCCCGACAAGAGACCCAGACTCCATTCGTAGTAAAAGTTAAGACTAGGCCTTAACGATCTTACCAAGACCACGTGGGTTAAGAACAATCTCGGATACGAGCTCGTCCATTACCCAACCCTTGTGGAACTTCTCAGGGGTGTGGTTCTCTTCAACATCGAGTGAGTACATAACTGGGAATACACCGAGGAACTCTGGTGAAGGAGTCATGTAAACTGTACCCTGAGGTACTTCGATTGAACGCTGAACTTGGAAGCCACCGAATTGAACAATACGCTCACCGGCAACAACACGGTCCTTGAAGGCCCAACCAGTTTGGTTGATGTCCCACTTGTAAAGGTCACGGTAGTCGATTGGGTTGAACAATAGACGACTGGCCTCCAACTGGTGGACTTCAATCAATGCTACAAGGTCGTACATTGAGTCAGGCGTAATGTATCCTGACAATTCGTTGACAATGTGGTTAGGTGAAACGGTGTGGTTAGGGTCAACAGCGTAGTTGTTGATAGCAGCCTCAAGTACAGTGATAAGACGAGCGTCTTCCTGCATCATGATTGCTTGCTTACTCATGTCCTGAGCATATTCTACGATGTTAACACGCAGGTACCAGAGGTCTTCCTTCTTGATCTGAGGGAAGGTAGCGATACGGAACAAACGGACTGGAACCTTCTTACCTTCGAAAGGAGTCACACGGACTTCACCTTCGTTACCGGAAAGAATGTAGGCCTGGCCATATTCGTCCAAAACGTCATACATAACTGGTACACCAGGGGTTAGTGGGTCTTCCAGAAGAACGTTACGGGTCATACCCTGGTAACGAAGCTTAAGCTGGATAGGACCAATCATACCCTGACCAAGACGAACCATGTAGTTGTCCTTGTCGGAAAGAATTGAAGCAAGACGACGCTGCTTCTCTTCACGACTAGCTGCGGTGCGGCCAGTAGCAGTCTTTAGACGCTCCTTGGCTTCAATAATGTCCGCGACGTAATCGTCCGAACGCTTTGCGGTACGTGGAGCAAGAAAATCTGCTACACCCGCGTTAGGGGTCAATGAACTCATTTGAGATTCCTTTCTTAATTCAGACTATTAGTTGACGCCGACAGGGATAAGACGAATAACGATTTGGGTTGGCCCAAGAACGTCAATCAACTCAGCAACTGGGGTGGCGTAAGCGTTAGGAGCTGCAGAAGTGATCTGACCCTTAGCTGAACCGGTACCAGCATACAAGAACACGCGAGCACCAGTGGTACTTACGACGTATGACTGAGTAGTGTCAAAAGCTGGAGCTGTAATGGTGAAGAAGGCATTCTCGCCACCTAGCCATACGGCCCAAGCATTTACACCAACCTGAGTAACATCATCAATGTTAGGGTTACGGTCAAGTGAAGCAAGGCCGAAAGGCTTTGGACTTGTCGTACCTGAAATTGCGGTGTTTCCATCGAATAGGGCAACGGTGTCTGGACCGGTACGGTACATGACCATACCTGAGTAGACGTTACCTGTTTCGTTGGGATCCAGGAAGGTGTTGTACGGAGTAGCTTCGTACTTCTCGTACAACGGGGTGCACGTACGGTGAACCCCTACGTTAGCAACAGAGTTGAGCTGTAGCATATTTTTCTTTCTCCTTGTTAATTAGGGGATTAATTAAGTGTCATCAGCCAATCGTCAGCAAGAACATCCTGACGAGTAACTGGTGAGGCCGTCGTCATACGACCCATTTCGGGCAGGCGATTACTTCCACTTGCCACCTTTTGGCTCCGGGGTTGACGGGCCCCAGATTCTTCAAGCATGTCCAGGCTAGCCTTGAAACCGGCAAGCTTTGCATCAGACATTTGCTCAAACTTTGCGATATGCTTGGCACGGTCATCTCCTTGGACCATACCTAGCTTCTCGAGACGCTCTACAACCTGTAGTGCTTCAAAAATCTTCTCACGTGAGGCTTGAACTGATGCTTGGGCTTGGTAGCCAACAAGAGCAGGGTTCGTGCCGTCATATGGGAATGGATTACGGTCTTCATCAACCTGTGGTGTACGACCGGTCTCTGCACCGTCATTGTAGTAGTCAACGTAACCGGCAGCTTCACCGTTTACTTCTTCTGGTACTAGAACATTGGTAACGTGGTCTGGGGTAACTGTCTTCTCATAGGTGAAGTTACTGCCTGAGTCATCAAGGTCACGAACATCGGTAATCTGAAGTGTCTCTTGGTTACCGTTAGTGGCTTGCTTTTGCAAGTCTGGACCAGGTCCCATGCCATGCTCTGCCTTAGCGCAATTTGCACACTGGAAGTTAAGACCACCACCTCTTTGAGGACGATTTAGTGACAATTTAGAAGTCATTACACCACAACCGCCAGCACCATGAATACCTTCACAGTTACCAGCACTTTCAAAGCTGGCTTCCTTTGGCTTCTTCTTACCGTCACAGTTCTCGATCTTGCATCCAAGACCTGAGCACCATTCGGTACGCTCTGCTAGACGTGAGTTACGAGCGGCAACACGTGCAGCAACTGAGGCCTTCTTCTTGCCTTCACAGTGCTCACAGCCCTTACCGTGGCAGTGCTTGCACTCATCGTCATCTTCGTCCATGTCTTCGTCCTTAGAAGCATACTTGTTAAGGTCCTCAAGGAATCCTTCAAGGCTCTGTAGGTCACTGTAGGCCTGGTCATAGTTGGCAGTAACTACTAGGTTGTCTTCGATGTCGTTGACAATACTGGCAATATTACCAATGGTGTAAACCAAGTCCTGGTCTTCACTGGCCGTACGAGCAAAACGGGTGGTGTCCTGAGCTGCAGTGATTAGACCATTGAAGTCAAAGTCCTGCTGGGTCTCAATAGCACTACGAACGTCACGAGATGCCTTGTAGATACTGTATAGGCTGTCATCTAGACTAGCATACATAGGACGTCCTTCTGCATAAACTGCACTACTACCAGGACCACCAATGATTTCGCCGTCTTCAGCGGCATCTAGGTCCTGAACATCAATGGTGCGCTCGGCTGGAGTATTAGCTACCCAGTCGGCCATCTCTTCAGCAGGTGCTGGTGATTGACTACTTAGACCGAATGGACCGTCGAGGTACATATTAGTCGTCTGGTCATATGGTTCTTGGCGAGGAGTAGTTGGCATTGGGAGTTTTCTCTCCTGCCAAGCATTCTCTGCTTCTTTTACAATCTCGTTGTCGAAACGACTCATTGTAGCTCCTTGTTGTCTTCGGGGTTTTGACCCTCTGTTTGATTCTGGAAATATTCGTCCTGAGACACTTGCTGTAAAAGATCTTTACCGCGAGTAACTTTGTCGCTGGAAGCCACCTGGTCGTTGTCGAGACTAGTACCAGGGCCCGGCTTAGAACTTTTCTTGTTCTTCAGCTTATCTTTTTCTTCTTTGATTTTTTCACTGGCCTTGCTTTTGGCATCGGCACTGGGAATAAATCGTTGTTTCTTATTCTTTAGAAGCTTAGGACTAATACCCGTAAACTTCGGTCTCTTGTGATTGAGATCCATTGGTGGTTCTTCGTACATGCACTTCGGATTCTCACATTGAAGATTGAATCCTCTTCTACCGCACTGTGGGCACTTGCTATCCTGGTCACTCTGGGCCGTTGGAAACATATCAACAAAAGAAAGACTTCTAAAAGCCGCCTTCTGCTGAATACCCTGTGATTCTTGCCAATCTTTAATAGCCGACATAACTTCTGGACTAATAAAAGCACAATCTTCACAAACACCACTTCGGTAATTGGTCCCGTTACACTGCGGACAATCACCCAATACAGTAATTTGGAGTCTAATGACTTCCATGGCTTCTTTACGAAGCTCTTCAGAAACCTTTAGAATCGGCATTACTGCACGTATTTCTTCTGGAGTAGCCAAGCACTCTCATCGGCTGGGTCAAATACATAACTCAGTTCGAAGAAGTTGGGCTTGTGGCAGTTCTCCCAAACGAGAGATTCAATCCTCCTGCCCTGCTTATAAACTACAACATTACGACCTTTTAACGCTGGAATGTGGGTGCAATACTCAGAAGGCTTGCTAGCATATTTACCACATGCACTGCAGGAAGTTCCTTCAACATCTGCACCCATACTTACAGCATTTAATCTGCCTTCCATAATGGCACTGGCCAAACGGGGAAAGCTTTCAGCATCTACTTCCATAAGACAGTAGACACTAGCGTCTGTGATACCACTAGCGAGTTTGGTCTCTCGATAGACGGCATCCTTGATTACTCCACGAGCTCTCTTGGGGTCACTATTGTTGTGCTCAACAAATACCGGACGACCAATAAAACTCTTGTAACTGGTCTTAATTTCGTCAACTGGCCAACCATCATAATTGGCATTCACTCGACTAGAGATTGCTCGGGCCACGGTATATAGGTAACCCTTACGCTCTTTGAAATTAAAATCATCAAATGTTACGTTGTGAAGACTGATGCTTTCCTTGTTGGCTAAAGTGGTACTGTGATCACCCATTAACGTAACTGTAGGAGCACCAAATTTAATCATATGTATACGTAGGCTTTGTTAATAGCTCGACTACTTTACATTGTTTGACTGGGAAATATCTTGCTGTCCCTTATGCCAACCAATGTGTTCAACAAGAATGTCACGTGTGGCCAAATTTTCTTGTCTCATGTCACTTACTATGGTTTTAATCTCTTTGATTGCATTTTCACTGCGTGCTGCAATGTCACCAATATTTTGAGTGTTTCTGCCATTAGGACTTACTTTATAATTCAACTCTTTGAGGTCACTAGCAATACTCTTGACGATTAATTTCTTGAGGAAGAAAAAGATAGTGGCTCCTCCCACAGTAATGCCAAGAATGTTAGACCACCAACTCATGCTTAGGTGAAGTGCAGCAAACATTTTAGTCGTCCTTGCCAGTGTAGATACTGTTGGACAAATCGAGATCAGAGTAGTTACGAGCCAAGTGGCCTTCACCCTCTTCAATAATTGCAATCTTCTCCAGGGTACCAATAACACTTAGAAAGGCGGTCTTGGATTTTGCCATCTTGGGAAGAAATTCTGGATCTTTATCTAGGAATCGGCTCATAACTTATAGCTCCTTTAAACTACTAAATTACATTAGAAGTCGTCTAGACCAGCTCCGGTTACATCATGGTAGTCCATACCGCCATCGTCACTGTGAGCCTTTGTATTCTCATCTCCATCCATATTGGGCTTGGGGATTAGTGGACTCTCAGAAGCGGTCTTGGTTTCATCTTCATTGATGATACTAGCCAGGTGTTCCTTAAACTCGTCTTCACTGAACTTCTCATAACTATCGTCAACGATAATCTTCATACCCTTGGCCAGTTTCATGCGCTTACGCTTTTTCTGCTCAAAGGGAACTGCAAACTTCATACGGTCACCATAGGTAACAGTTTCAAATGGTTCGTCCTCATAGTCATCATCCCAACCACTGACACTAGCGGTCTTTCTCTTGGGTCCATTCTTTGGACCCTTCTTGGACGGCTTAGGTTGACTCTTACGTTGTTCGTAACTCTCTTCAGGACGCTGACGGCCTTGACCAGCAGCACTACTATTGGCTGCACTAGGATAACTCTCTTGAACTGTAGTAACATCACTAGGATTACCAGGACCAGTCATGTTAGGGGCACTTGGTGCACTACCCACTCCGGCCATAGCTCCAGGAGCCAATTGAGCCATAAGAGCTGGATCTTCCATACCGGCAAGATAGGCCTGGTATTCTTGGAAGTATTCAGGAGGAATTGGAAGGCCTAGAGTCATTAGACGATCAAATAGTTCCTTCTTGAATTGCTGCTCAGCAACCACTGTAGCAATCTTTTCAAGCTTACGAGCCTCTACTTCATCTTCAAAGTCAATAGGAATATTAACTGCAAGAGTTCCAAGTGAGATTGGGAATCCACTGGCCTGTAGTTGTTGTAGGAATCCTCGTTCTACGGTTTCATCTCGTAGGTTCATACTACGGAATCTTACCTCTGGAATGGCCAACTTTGGACGTTCTTCTACAAATTCCGCACCGGTCTCTTCATCGACCATAAGTACAGTTTCCATAACAGGAACTCTCTGGCCTCCAACATTACGGAACTCATAGTGGCCTTGACGTTCGGCAACAGGTTCCATACGAGAGCGAACAAACTTTTCAATCTTGTGCTGGTAGGTGGATAGCATCTGAGTAATGAGCTCACGGTTAAGAGCGCCTGATGCATAGGTACCACCCTGGCCACCCTGGATAAGGTCACTACCAATACCGAATACACCCATAACATTGGTCTGTACTCGCATAAAGTCTTGGTCAAGTCTAGGCATTGCCTCACGACCGAAAGCATTCTGAATTTGTAGTCCGTGGTGATAGGTCATTAGACGGAAGTCAGAGTTAATGGCCATACTCAAGTCATCACGAAGACTTTGTAGTTCCATTGCATCCGGAATCCATGGACCATCTTGGTCAACATCTGGTAGACCCAAAGTGGCAAGAATTAGAGGACTGTAGAGTCGGTCAGCAATAGCATCCTGAGCGGCATTCAAACTTTCTTCCAACATGAGCATACGGAATGCACGAAGAAGAATAGGAGTACCGTGTTCACTCCAAGGGTTGGTATTATGTGTTACAAGACCGGCCGTGATGTGACTGTGATAGTCGGCAATACTTAGAGCACAAGTTACTTCTTCCCCAATTACTTCAATACTCTCAATAGCATCCCATTCAATAGTATCTCTATAGGTATTCTTAACTATTTCTCTTGAATGTACTTGCTTTCTAGGGAGGAGAGTATTTAAGTTCTCAGAAAGTATTGATAGCCCAATATGATTTTGTACTATTACACAACCATTATTTAGAGTACTAGATACTCCAAGTAAAGATAGCATTAATTGTACATCACTCAATAGGCCTTCATTACTAGAAGTCCAGTAAACTCTAGGGTAATCTCCGTCTAGGAAACAGCCATCTGTATCTAAGTAACCTGATAAGAAGTTCCACCAAGCTTGGGGACCACTTTCCCAGATAATCTGGGGGACTATCTTATTGTGACAGGTCTGACCAAATATACCAACTTCACGGAAAAGATTTATTAACTCATTACTTCTAGTCTTCCCAGCTCTCTTACCAAGATTTTCATTAGACTTAATTCTATATTGCAAAGATGAACTAGCCATTTCGGGTATAGAACAATTATATTTGGCTACAAACTTCCTAGTCCAATCTACTATCTCTTGGTCGTTACTAGTTATACTAAAGTCGTAATTATTATATGAGCCATCACCAACCATCATTCCAATAAATCTAGCTAGATCTGGGTCTATATACTCTGAGCCGAAACTACAATGAGAACCAACACGTACTAGATCCCCAGTCTCAAGGTCTTGTGCCTGTACCCATTCTTGACTTATAGAACTAGCTGGGAAGTAGTGGGGGTTTGAACTATTCTTAGAACCACCAATATGACCTGCTTTTGACTTGGGGTTATCAAAGGTTTTATCGCAAGTCAAGCACGTATTTTCTGACTTAATAATTTTCTTAATCCAGAATGGATGCTCAAGAGTTGTCTTAATAGTGCGCCCAAACTTTGTAGTAATCTTAACTACAGTTTCGGGGTCACGTAGACTATTAGCTTCTACATGACTAACTACAGCCCTATCATTCTCGGTATCCCAAGCAAAAACTGGGTCTCCGGCCTTTAACTCTCCAGCAGGTACTGGTCCAGAAGGTGTAAGTACATCAGTATCAGGAGTTACACACTTGAACTTAATCTGCTTCATGATTACATCAGAGACTGGAATCTCCTTGTCTTCACGAGCCCAAGCAACAACATCTGGGTAGAGTTGCATAAGCATTGCATACTCTTGAGGAGGGTCACGACGTTCGATGAGACGCTTGATCTCTTCGGGGACCTTAATGTGATATTGATAGGTTCTTAGAGCCCGATTCTTTGCAACAATAACATCATTCGGGTTAATAATTTCGTCATCTTCCCATGCTCCAATACCATCATGCCAGGAACCCATGGCAAATACTTCACCAACAGTCCAGTGCTCACGACCAAGGTCATAAAGAAATTCATTATAGTCTAGACCATCAAAGAATAGTTCATTGTAGAACTCGGCAATACGCTTATCCGGGTGGATAAGTTCAATATCGAGAAGAGGAAATCGAGTATAGATATCGATTAGACCAGGTACCAAGTGGTGGGTGGTGTAGAGTAGACGAGCCCAGTCACGAATCTTACGTGTCTGCTCATCTGGGTCTTCCATATTGAACCACCAGGTGCGTTCACGCCAGTATTCAAATGGGTCGTGTAGCTTAGGCCAGGCCCACTGAGCATCTGAACCAGTAGCAGCACCTGTTCTACGGTTAGGAGTATTGGCCACTCCACCCTCAAGCATCATGTTGTTCTTGAGAGCATTTAGTCTTTGTCGACCCTCTGGAGGACCACCCATGGCCATAGCCATTGGTCCAACATCAGCGGCCATTGAACCGTTCTTGACATTATTGAGCATGTCACGAGCGGCAACACGACCAGCAATTGGGTTTCTAGGAAGGGTAATGCCGGCCTTGCGCATTTTATTAAACTCGGCTGAGGCGCCCCAATTTCCTTCAGACATTATTGTCCTATCTAGCTATTGCAACAGCCAATGCCGGGAGCCATTTCTGAACCACAAGTGGCACAAAGGCTAGGTCCACGGCCTGACAATACGATGTCTCCACCCATACTGTTTTGGTCGATTGCCAGTCCACTTAGAGTGTAGTTAGCACCAACTCTACGAGTGGAGGCTTGACGAATGTTCTGTTGACGTTCCATTGATAGTCCTTAGTATAGTACCTTAATTAGCCGATGTAATCGTGATTGGCCTTAATGTTTTCATATGGGCCAGGTAGTGCAACTTCATTGGTGACAACTCCACCAGAAATGGTAAGTAGCTCTCCACCTTGGATAGTAGCTTGAGCAATATTGCCATTGGCCCAAGTGGCTTCCTGACCAATTTGCTGTGCACTAAAGTCAATGAATAGACCTGGGATAGACCAGTCAATAATTCCACTTCCACCACTTGCAATCAAGCGGTAGGCATTGTAAAGAATACCACTAGCAGCAGGAACCTTAATTAGATAAGGAGTATTGGCTGCACTAACTGTAACTGAAGCAATTGTAGTCCAGTTGTTATTGTTAAAACCACTAACAGTTACTGGGAGGTAAGCATTAGGGTTATAACGGTTTTGAGTACCCTGTAAGGATACTACTGTAGTACTGGTATAACCAGTTTCTGCACTAAGAGTTGCAGTGAGAGTTTCAATGTCCTGGATACTCTCTTGGGCTCCTGGTGAGCAAACAAGACTGATATCAAGTCCGTTACTGACCATATT
>Ga0316228_1003174_pt1 | contig 13480 bp, 14 predicted proteins | sample TBH18021metaG_FD_206005 | JGI IMG/M metagenome (GOLD analysis project Ga0316228, IMG submission 206005) | Freshwater microbial communities from Trout Bog Lake, Wisconsin, USA - TBH18021 | ecosystem: Environmental > Aquatic > Freshwater > Lake > Hypolimnion/Profundal zone | place: USA: Wisconsin... | reverse complement strand
CCGTCGCGTTGCCACGTCGAGCCCCACGCATGTTCATTAATCCAGTCTTGTAGTGGGGCAGTAAATTCGGTGACTTGTGACATGGCACGCTCCACATGCGCTTCGCCCATGACTTGTTTGCGGACTGCCATACCATTATCGTAATCTTGCTGTGCCATTTTTTTGTCCTTTAACGTTGTGAGTTTATCTATAATTTTTAATTTGTGATTTGCTGAAAGTAATATTAATACCTTTTGATTGAATTAAATATTCAAATTGCTGAATATTAATATTAACTTCTGGAGCTTTAGAACCAAATAATACCTTGTTAATTTTAAATGGTAGATTTTGGTATTGAAAAAATAATACTGGATTCAAGATGTTATGTGAGTGCGTTAATACCCAATCTAATTTCGCATTATTATCTTTATCAGCTTTTATATATAAGACTCTAATTTCCCGTTCAACTTCGTATTCATATGATTTAAAAAAATGCTTCCAAATATCAAAAGACTTAAATACAAAGATGAAATTATATAACTTGTAAATCGCATTTTGAAAAGCTCTTAAAATATCTAATTCAAAATGTCTATTTTCATGTATAGTTTCACCATTTAAGCTTTTATTAGACTGTCTTTTACCGTAGGAAATAGGTTTAACATAGAAGTTATCTACATTACACTCTTTCATTTCAAGTTCTAAACAAACCCCTGTTGAATCATTTCCATATAATCGCCATTGATTTAAATCATCTTCAAGAGTTGATGCTGACATGATAAATTTACTGTTTAAGTTCTTTAAATAGCTAATACTATGTAACTGATTAGGAGTAGGAGTTAGTTCTAAGTAAGATTCAACATAATTTATTTCTGAAGTATCGAAGTATCGTTCATGCCCGATAGTCCACTCAAAGTCATTGTTTCATCTTTGGCTAGATAAAAACATAATTGCAAACTACCATAGCGATAAAATTTTTTTTTACGATTTAGACTAGGTAAAAGTACGTCAAAAAACTGAAATTCGAATTCATTTATTGAAAGATCATCTGAAGCCTCATGTTCATATTCTTGAATTGATGGGGAAAAATACTCCTTGATAACTTTTTTAAGTTTATCAATTTTCTCTTTATAGTCAGAATTTTTTTTTAAATTATAGCTATAACCCATTTGGTTTAATTCTTTTTCTAATTCGTAGTTCAATCTTTCAGCACTAAATGATTGGATTGATAATTTACTAGGGCTAAATTTTTTTATAGCGGAAAAAATTAAAGACAGAACTTTTACATGATGCTGAGATATAAAAAAATCCCCAAAATCACCTTTAACTGCAATCAGGTCATCTTCTTCTATTTGTGCGTTTATCTTGTTAATGATATCAAGATTTATGAGAGTGCGATTTAGATATAGGATTAATGTAGATGGTGTAAAGATTAGAAATATTCTATTAAAGTTAGATAATTCATCAAAAAATCGCCAATCAGTACGACTTAACCAGTCATTATTTAAAAACTTATCATTAGTTTTAAATTCTATATAAATTTCAAAATTCTTATAAGCCAAGGCAGTATCAAAGAAATAACTATTAGTCCCACCAATTTTTAACTGAACATCTTTGGCGAATCTAACTACATCTTTAATTTCTAGACTTTGAGTAACTTCATTAAGGATAGAATTAAATTCATCCATTAATTTTAATTCAGAAAAATTCATATAATATCCTTTATTTAAGTATAAAAAATTAGAGAGTGTTACGAAGTTACTCGACACACTCTCTATAGTTATTAAAGCTTGATATTATTCCATTCTCAACAAATCATTAATAGATGTTTTGCTACGGGTTTGCGCGTCTACTTTTTTCACGATTACTGCACAGTACAAGCTATGCGAGCCATCTTTGCTTGGCAAACTGCCCGACACGACCACCGAACCTGCAGGAATACGACCGTAACTGATTTCGCCTGTTTCGCGGTCTAGGATTTTGGTTGATTGACCGATATAAACGCCCATCGAAATCACCGAGCCTTCCTCAACAATTACACCTTCAACGATTTCTGAGCGCGCACCGATAAAGCAGTTGTCTTCAATAATAGTTGGATTGGCTTGTAGCGGCTCAAGGACGCCGCCAATGCCGACACCGCCTGATAGATGCACGTTTTTACCGATTTGGGCGCATGACCCCACTGTTGCCCACGTATCGACCATCGTGCCTTCATCAACATAGGCGCCGATATTGACGTAGGATGGCATTAAGATAGCGCCTTTGGCAATATATGAGCCTTTACGCGCGACGGCAGGTGGCACCACGCGCACGCCCGCTCTGGCAAACTGTTCATCGCCCCAGTCTGAAAATTTGGTTTCGACTTTATCAAAGAACTGCAGGTCACGACCGCCATTCATGATGCGGTTGTCATTCAGACGAAAGGATAATAATACTGCTTTTTTGACCCATTGATTGACGATCCATTCACCGTCTTTTTTTTCTGCGACGCGCAAGGTACCCGCATCGAGCTGAGCGAGTACATCATTGACGGCAGCACGTACATCGTCGGTGGCATCATTGGGGTTGAAGTTGGCACGGTTTTCAAACGCATCTTCAATAATCTGTTGTAATGACATAATTTTTTCCTACAATCCAAAAAAAGGTAGGTCATTGTCGCTAATTTTATTTTGTTTGGCAAATATTAATACGTCATTTTGGCAAGTTTTCATGAGTAGATAGCTTTGAGGTGTTGTAAAATCACAGCAGGTATTAAAAGCCATGTGTTAAATAGCTTAAAAAGCATGGGTTAAATAGCTGTCATTAAATGAATCAGTGCAGGGCCAAAAAACACCATAAATAACCCTGCTAACACCATCGTCAGACTGGCAATCACGCCTTCGCTTTCATGGCGCTGACTGGCTCTTGCAGTACCAAAACCATGTGACGCATTACCCAATGCCACGCCGTGGGCAAGATGAAAACGGATTTTTGACCAGGCCAGCACCATATCGCCAATCACCATGCCGACCACCCCAGTAATTAAGGTAAATAGCGAGACGAGCGCCGCTGAACCATGAATCTGCTGCGCCAAATCAATGGCAAATGGGGTAGAAATTGACCGTGCCATCAAGCTGTAGGTGAGGGTAGTATCAAATTTAAACACGCGAGCAAACACCATGATGCTAGCAATACCCACCAACATGCCCACCACAATCGACACCGCAAGCACGGCAGCGTACCGATAAATCAATTGACGATACTGATAAATCGGTATGGCAAAGGCTACGGTTGCAGGGCCTAACAACTCAACAATCCAAGCGGTATCGGCAAAATAGGTTTGGTAAGAAATCCCAAGCACAATCATCAATACAATCGTTACCGTCGCCACCGTGATGGCAGGATTGAGCCAGAATTTTGGGAAACGGGCATACGCCCACTTTGCTAAGACATACGCCAAGATAGTCCAGATTAAACAGCCGATAGAGATAATATTCATAATAAATTACGATTGGTATGATTAATGATTAATGGTTAATGAGTCGTGATATGTTTGATTATTGAGGTGTATGGTGCGTGCGGCGATACAACACGCGCTTAACACGATTGCCTAGCATAAAAGTGATGGCAGAGCTCAGCATCACCAGTGCCGTACTCACAACAATGGTAATCATCAACTGCCAACCTTGAGCAAAAAATAACTGCTGATATTGGGTAATCGACATCATCAGCGGAATAAATAACAGCACCAACTCGCCCAAGATAAACTTCGCGCCGACATTGACCCAGTCGAGTTTAATGACCCCCGTCAATAGCAATCCCAGCATCAAAAACAGCCCCATAATGCCAGATGACATAGGGAGGTTGAATAACTTTTTGAGGATGTCAGCCGCGCCCCATACCAAACCAATGAGGGCGATTTGCAGTAAAATTTTGACCAGCGGCTGTTGTAACATAGGGTCTATTTTATGGGGTAACACTTTATGGCGTAGCAGCTTATGGGGCACCAGTTTATGGGATAATAGCTGCTGAAAAGTCGGAAGATTCATAGCGCGTTTCATGGTAAACAAGTCATCAACAATTAAGATATCTAGTATAAAAAAACCATTAACAAAAAATATGAATAATATTTTTAAAATTATGCGTAAAATCTATAAAGCTACAAAACAGAGCTATAACACTATAAAGCTATTTTGGGCAGTGCAAAAACATGATGACCTTAAAACAACTTCAATGCTTTATCACGGTGGTGAAGACCGGCGGATTTTCTCATGCTGCCGATACCTTGAGTTTGACGCAGCCCACAGTCACCAAAGCCATTTCCAATTTGGAAAATACGCTGGGCGTGGCGCTCTTTGATAAGCAACTGATGAGCCGCAAGCGGGATATTGCGCTCACTGAAATTGGTGCATTGGTATATGAGCAGGCGCAGACGGTGCTGCAACATGTCGGCTACCTTGAGCAGACGGTGACACAATATCAGCACATGGATCGCGGGCAGCTGCGGCTAGGGTTGTCACCGCTCGGGGGTGAGTTGTTGAGCGATGCGATTTTTGAGTTTTATCAAACCCATCGCCATATTGAGCTGTCGTTGCTAGAAGATGGCGCAGAGTCGTTAAAACAAGCCTTGTTCGATGATACGCTTGATGTGTGTACTTTGATGCAACCGATTGAAGCGGACTTTGATTGTATCCCAGTGTGCGATTATCCCATTATGATGGTGGCACACCGACAGCATATGGGCAATACCATCAAACAAGTGACTTTAAAATCCTTAAAAAATGCGTCGTTGATGTTGTTTGCGTCCCATTCGTCATTTACCTCAATGATTGTCGAAGAGTGCCAAAAACTCGGTTTTGAACCCAATATCATTTGCCATACTAACCAATGGCAACTACTGACAACCTTGTTGAAAAAAAACATGGGGGTGACGCTACTGCCCAAATATTACACTGATAAGCTCGATGACAAACAGCTGGTTTGCCTGCCGCTCGTCCAACCTAATTTGACTTGGCAAATGGTGATGGCATGGCGAAAACACCGACCACTAACCCCAGCGATGCAAGCTTGGCTAAACATAGTACAGCGCCAAGCTACTAATAAAATTTAATGGGAAAGTTTAATAGGAAAGTTTAATCGACAGGCTATAAATATTTGATAAACCTTTTTATAGTACCGTGTCACGGCTTTGTATTACAGACCCGTATATTAATGCTTTTTGATATATGGAATTTACCAAATGATGTTAGACACCGCAAAATCACTGCCGTAAAATCATTCAACAATATCTCAAAAAAAGGGAATACTTATGCTACAACAACCTGATGATCACTACACCGCACCCGCCAACCTTGGCACAGCGGTATATGCCAACAATGCCGATGCTATTGGTAACACGCCGCTGGTACGTCTTAATCATATCATGCCACAAGGGGTGACCGTGCTTGCCAAAATCGAAAGCCGTAACCCGGCGTTTTCGGTCAAATGCCGAATCGGTGCGGGCATGGTACAAGCCGCCGAGCAAGCAGGGTTATTAAAGCCAGGTATGCAAATCATCGAGCCGACGAGCGGGAACACGGGGATTGCGCTGGCGTTTGTGGCAGCAGCCAAAGGGTATAAAATCACGCTGACCATGCCGGCTTCGATGAGTATGGAGCGCCGTAAAGTGCTGGCTGCGTTGGGCGCACATTTGGTACTCACTGAGCCTTCGCTAGGTATGAAAGGCGCGGTGGAAGCTGCGCAAGAAATCCATGACAACCATCCTGGCGAATACTTTTTGCCGCAACAGTTTGATAACCCTGCCAACCCAGACACCCATGTCAAAACCACCGCGCCTGAGATTTTTAATGCCACAGGGGGTAAGGTCGATGCGCTAGTGGCAGGCGTGGGTACAGGCGGGACGATTTCGGGTATCGCCCGTTATTTTAAACAAGTCAAACATCAGCCGCTTTATACCGTCGCGGTTGAGCCTGCGGAATCACCGATTATTACCCAGACTCGTGAAGGTAAACCCATTACCCCAGGTCCGCATAAAATCCAAGGGATTGGCGCCAACTTTATCCCAAAAAATCTTGCGCTTGATTTGCTTGATGAAGTCATCACAGTAACTGGCGATGATGCGATTGCATGGGCAAGACGGGCGATGACCCAAGAAGGTATTTTATGCGGTATCTCTTGCGGTGCAGCGCTGCAGGCGACTTATCAACTAGCAAGCCGCCCTGAGATGCAAGGCAAAACCATTGTAGTTATTCTGCCAGACAGTGGTGAGCGTTATTTAACCAGTGTGCTATTTGATGGTATCTTCACTGGCGAAAACTTTAATTAATAAATTTTCATGAACGATAAAAAAGGGCGTTAGTTAGCCCTTTTTTAATTTATTCTTACTTTATTTTTAATTTAAAAACGCTATAAAAATCATCGATTGAATACCCCAAACATAGTCGTCAAACCATGACCCATAACGAATAACCCACAATAAATAGCCTAAGCGAATTTTTCAATCATTGCCAATCATTTTTCTTTTTAAGTGGTTTTTATTACCGACTTATTTTTATAGCCAAGCCATTTTTAAGCGTTTTTGCTGACGTAATAAACGCATCCCTAACAGCAGTGACGCCAATCCCAGCGCTGCAACCAGCGCGATCCAAAATCCTTTTGCCCCCATATCGGTATGGCGCACCAAATAGGTACCTAGCGGAATCGCCACCACCCAATAGCAAAACAAGGTGATAAACATCGGCACTGTGGTATCTTGCATACCGCGCAAAATCCCCGCAAAATTGACCTGCCAGGCATCAAACAACTGATACACGGTGGCAAACCATAACAACAGCGCGGCTTGCTGAATCACTTGCGGGTTTTCACTAAAGAAAGTGGGCAGCGTTTGCCGAAAAATGGCAGTTAACAGCATGTTAATCACCGCAAATGACGTGGCTACGGCAATGCCGATGACCTTGATGCGTTTAAGCGCTCGGTAATCTTTGGCGCCATAGCGATTTGACACCATGATGGTGAGCGCCATCGCCACTGAAAATGGGAACATGAATAACTGCGATGAAATCGTCAACGCGACCTGATGGCTTGCCACCGCGATTTCACCCAGTGGGCTGATGATAATGGAAGCTAGACTAAACGCGCTTACTTCAAAAAAAATCGACATGCCAATGGGAATACCAATCGATAATTGCTGACGCACCTGAGCAAAATCCATACCGGCAAAATTGGCAAAAAAGCGCTGGTTGGCAAAATCTGACTGGGGGCTTAAAGTCAAATAGCTTACTAACATCAATAAATTTATCCATAACGCAATCCCAGAGGCAAAACCACAGCCTGCGCCGCCCATAGCAGGAATTAGCACAGTTTCACCGAGGGTGACGCCATGAATAAACGCATAGCTGAGCGGCACATTTAAAATCAAACCAATGAGGCTAATCACCATGACCACAGTGGGATGTTTTAAGCTTTCGGTGTAGCAGCGCAGCGAGGTGTATAGACAGACTGCAGGAAACCCAAAAGAGATACCAAACAAGAATTTTTGCGCGATGTGCTGAATATCCTTCGGTACCTTCATCCAATCAAACAAATAATGCAGCTGATTGACCGCCACAAACCCTATAATACCGATGATAAGCGCCAGCCACAGCGATTGTTGGGTGATAAATGGCACTTTTTGTAGTTGCTGCTGACCAATCGCTTCTCCAATCAATGGTGTGGTGGCAAGCAAAATACCAACCGCCAGCAAAAAGGTGGGCATCCAAATACCCGCGCCGATTGCCACGCCTGATAAATCTAGCGCAGAGACTTGTCCAGCGAGTAAAGTATCAACCAAAGCAAGCCCTGATTGGCAAATCTGGGTGATTAAAATAGGTAAGGTCAAGACAAATAATTGTTTTAAGTCTTGACGAGCAATAGCTGACAGCATGTAATAACCAAATATTCGTTGAAAATTCAATAAAGGCGGCAGTTTAACAGATTTTGCGGCATGATTTTTTATTGTTTAATTTATTGTTTAACAGGTCAGCAAATTAACAGGTCAAAAAAAGTTAGCGTTTGATTGTGATAGCGTCAACATAAAAAAGCCTTTATCAAATATTGCCAGAATTTGATAAAGGCTTTTTACAACAGTAGCTTTTAAAGCGCTTTAATCATGGCTTGATAGCCTGTCAGTTTATTGGTCGCATCAAAGGTTTGTACCACAAACGCGTAATTGGCTTTGGTGGCATCCACAAAGGGTGTAAAAGTAGTGCCGTAGGTTAATTGGTTAGTGCGTACAAAACCCATACCGCGGTCAGTGGCTTTATCCAAGTTGATTTGGGTGACAATCGTGCGAGCGGTGCTGGTAGGCGCAGTCCAATTGAGGTTTAGGGTACTACCTGTCCCCGTGAGATTAACGCCTAAATTGCCGACAGTAGCGGTGAGTGGCAATACTTTAAAATCGCCATCGCCGCCTAAGGTATAGTTGACATCACAGCCGTCTTTATTGTCAGATAATTGTTTGCCAAAATCGACACCGACCTGATGACTATATTGACCATCCCAATAATCGCGATTGCTATCATAATCGCCATTAAATGGCATGCCCGCCACGGAGGTTTTTAATTCGTCAAACTGTAAAAATTTAAGGACCGTATTATCAAATTTTGCTGCTGGGTCGAGTGTGCCAGACAGCACACCACCGATCGCTTCGTCAGTTTTAATAGAGATTTTTTCTGTGGTTAAGGTATTTGGGTCTTGGCAAGTTTTTTGTTGATAGCTCATTTGACCATACACCGAGGCGGCATAATCATTGCCAATATCAAAATACACCACACCCAGGTCGCTATCATTGGGCTCGTTGTCGTTGTCTTCTACAAAATAGCCAACATACAACCCCCCTTTACCGCCTTCTGGGGTGATTTTGTCCAAAAAATTATCTAAGCTGTCTTCGGGCAAAAAGATACTTTGTAAAATCTCTGCCATGCTTTTTTCTTTATTGGTTAATTTATCCTCGACTTTTTTGTAGGCAGCGCGGACATCCGTTGCAATGTTTTTATAACTATCATTGGCATCGTTTAGGGCATTGTCGACAGTCTCACTCCCTGAGCCGCCACACGCAGATAGGGCGATGGTGAGCGCAGTTAGCATGCCTGTTTTATAAGACGCTTTTTTATCAGACGCTTGGGTATATGACATGATGACAATCCTTCCTTGATAATAGATGAAATAGCAATAACAAATAGCGATAAATTATTAAATAAAATCAAAATAAAAGTTTGGGCTATGCTACCATTGTTATTTTTTAAAGTATAGCCAAATACTAGTGATTATCATCAAAAAATTATTGGCTATAGCGTGTTAAATTATCAATCAAATGAATTAGTTACTGATTAATGCCAAATCCAAACCTTATCCCTTTATCGCTTTATATCCATATTCCTTGGTGTGTTAAAAAATGCCCGTATTGTGATTTTAACTCACATGAAAGCCGTACACCGATTGATTTTGTAGGCTATGTCGATGCTTTATTAGACGATTTAAAAACTCAGCTAAGCTTTGTAAAAGGGCGCAAGATAGCCACCATTTTTATTGGAGGCGGCACGCCATCGCTACTGCCGATTGCGCAATATCGGCAGCTTTTTGCGGGTATCAATGCTCAGTTAACACTGACTGACGACTGTGAAATCACCATGGAAGCCAATCCTGCCACCGTAGAGCATGCGCCATTTCATGAGTATCTAGCGGTAGGTATCAATCGGTTGTCGCTTGGTGTACAAAGTTTTCAAACCCAAAAACTTGCCGCCTTGGGGCGGATTCATAACCCGCAGCAAGCCATTTCAGCTATTGCCAATGCCCAGCAAGCAGGGTTTAAAAAGTTAAATGTCGACTTAATGCATGGCTTGCCCAACCAGACATTGGCAGACGCCCTGAGCGATTTGCAGCAAGCGATTGATTTGGGCGTTTCGCATATTTCGTGGTATCAGCTCACCATTGAGCCCAATACCGTGTTTTATCGCAATACGCCGATTTTGCCCGATGACGAGATATTGGTGGATATTTTTGAGCAAGGCGCTCAGCTTTTGAAGGCCAATGGGTTTGTGCAATATGAAGTGTCCGCATGGTCAAGGCAGGCGGATTTTCAGCCCAGTCAGCATAATCTCAATTATTGGCAGTTTGGCGATTATTTGGCGATTGGGGCAGGCGCGCATGGTAAAGTCACGCGGCCTGATGGCATTTACCGGTTTAGCAAATCTCGCTTACCAAAAGATTATAGAGTTAATCAGTCGGCGATAGGCTGGCAAGCCATCGAGCCTTCTGATTTACCTTTTGAATTTATGATGAATGGGCTGCGGTTAAAAAATGGCGTGCCCAAACAGTTTTGGACACAGAGAACAGGCTTGTCATGGTCAGTCATTGAGCCGCAATTGATAAAACTACACAATCGGGGGTTGGTTGAGTTAAGCGGTGACCATATCCACTGCACAGCGCGCGGGTTTTTATTTTTAAACCAAGTGCTGCAAGAATTTTTACCCGATGACTAACGCTTCGACTGCGCATTTGATTGAATTTATGCGCCGCAGCCTTATTTAAGCGTCAATCAATTAAAAAAGAGAGTGATATGTTTACCGATACTCATGCCCATCTAAACCGTTTGGATTTAGAAAAATATCAAGGTGATATCCGTCAAGCCTTACAAGCTGCCAAGGATGCCAATGTGCAGCGGATTATGGCGATTATGTGTGAGCTGGATGAATACGATGCTATTTATCAGATTATTAATACAAAAATTGACGGGCTAACGTTGGGGATGAGTGTGGGCGTGCATCCGTGCGAAGACATTGCCATGCTAAAAAGTGCAACGGTTGAGACACTCGTTGAAATGGCAAATCAGCCGCATGTTTGGGCGATTGGCGAGACCGGGCTTGATTATTATTGGTCAACAGAAAACAGCATAGAACAAAAAGCGAGCTTTGCCCGCCATATCCATGCCAGCCAGCACCTAGAAAAACCCATTATCGTTCATACCCGTGAGGCGAAACACGATACGTTGGATTTATTAAAGGCAGAAAAAGCCGAGCATGGTATTATTCATTGCTTTACAGAAGATTATGACACCGCCAAAAAAGCCTTGGACTTGGGTTTTTATATTTCTTTATCAGGGATTGTGACCTTTAAAAATGCCACTGAATTACAAGCAGTGACGAAAAAACTGCCTAAAGATCGCATTTTGATTGAAACCGACAGCCCTTACCTTGCGCCAGTGCCCAAGCGCGGCAAATCTAACGAGCCTGCTTTTGTGCCCTATGTGGCAGATTTTCTCGCCAAGCATTATGACATGCCAGTGGATGAGTTCGCCCACTTAACTCATCAAAATTTTGACGCATTATTACATCAGTATGCTTAAAAATAGTTAACGAAATCTTTATACTTTATTAAGTGGGTGATAAAATTTATGTGATAAAACATTTGGCAATGACTCATCAGTCATGTATCATACGTAACAACCTTGCTCTTATGTTACTAAGCAAGGTTAGTAAGCTAGATTACTATGCAAGGTTATTAAGCAAGCATTTTTTTATCGTTTAACAGTTGTGCGTAGATGGGTTGATGTAACGGGTCTCGTCAACAATAGGGGCTACTAGAACAGACTGATGGAGTAATCAATGAGTCGTCAACAACAATTCAAAAATCGTGAAGAAGTTATATTGGCAGTTGCTGAGCAGTTGCTATTAGAGTCTGGGGAAGGCGATATCACCCTAGATAGTTTAGCCGAGCAGCTAGACTTAGCTAAAGGTACGCTATACAAGCATTTTACCAGCAAAGATGAATTGTTTTTACGCATCATTATCCGTCATGAGCAACAACTACTTGCGCTGAGCGAAGTCGGCGATTGTCCTGCCGCAGGTGTTGCGCGTCTTACGCTGTTTCAACTGATCAATCCGCAAAAAGCCATATTACTCAACCAAATCGAAGAGCGCTTAGCCAATTCCGCTGTAGGGCTTAATAAGCTTTTTTCGCAGTTGTATGAAATTCGCCGTGAACGCATGAAGCGATTAATCAACACCACGGCTGAATACCTGCAATCGCTACACAGTACCATGAGTACCCGAGACTATCTGTCAACCATTTGGGCGATGGGTCAAGGCGGTGCAGGACTGCTGAATTCTAGTTTTTATCAACGCTATCTCGGTCGCCGCGATACGCTACGCTTTGCCTTGGTTCAGCATATTTTAGACATTCCCAAGCAATACCCTGCTGCGGTACAATCAGTGGATGCGCCTACTGGGGCAAACCCACCTAGCAATGCTATTTCGGGAAATTCACAGACTGAGTCAAGCCTGCCGCCGCGCAATGTCAAATAATAAATGTCAAATAGTAGATGTCAAAGAATACTAGTTAACTATCATCACCCACGGTTAAGCTTTATAAACTATCCCTGTTTTGTCTGAGTGCATGACGATGCGATTGCTATTTGGTCGGTCTTGTAAAACTTTCACTCCCGCACCCAGTGCGATGGGTGGGCAACAAGGTTTTACCTTAATCGAAATCATGGTGGTCATCGTCATTTTATCTATTTTTGCTGGGATGATGAGCTTATCAGTGGCGGGTAGTGAAAATCGTAGAAACACGGCGTTTTATGAGCGTCTGACCAGTAATCTTGATTATGTACGTTTGTTATCAACGGAACGCATGCAGCCCTATGGGCTGGCAATCAAACTGCCGCAAAATGACGCGCCCAATCAGCTAGTGGTGGTTAAATTAGAAAACGCCTTTACTAATTCTCAAAGCGCTGTTCGCAATGCAAACCCCGCAACAACCTCACAACCTGCGCCACCACAATGGGTAATAGAAAAACAAATCCAACCGCTGGATGTGCCAGACAACCTTGAGGTCAAAATCCGCCCACTGGATAACCCATTTAACACCACCGCCGCTCAGAATACCCAATCCACCGTCAGCTGGTTAAGGGGCAGCGAAGCACCGCCTGTGGTGTGGTTTGGGACAGGCGAGGCGACACCGGTGCAAATCAGCATCCAAAAAACCAATGCCGACAAACAAACCTTTGCGGTTGGCAATCCCATCATCGTCAACCAAGCTGGGGCAATCGAGGTGGCAAAATGACCATGGCTACCTTAAATAGACTGGTTATCAGGCAGCATCAGCAAGGATTTACGTTACTTGAAGTCATGGTGGCATTAGCGATTTTGGCGGTAGTTGCGATATCAGCGAGCCAAGCCAGTCGCAGTTATGTGCAGTCCGTGGATAACATGAAAACACGAACCTTTGGCTATTATGTGGCGCAAAACACGCTGGCAGAATTACGAGTACAAAAAACTTGGCTTGCGGCGTCCGATACTCGGCAAATCACCTCGCAAGGCCGTCAGTGGCAAGTGGTTATCTCACCGCAAATCCTACAAACCAGTCAAGGCTTTGTCCAACCCATTCATATTCGCGTGGCACCTATTGTTGATGGCACACCAAAAAAAGACGTGGTGGATATTGAGGCAGTATTGGTAAAGGATATGGGGACAACGCCGTGAGCCCTTTA
>Ga0316228_1003172_pt1 | contig 13492 bp, 11 predicted proteins | sample TBH18021metaG_FD_206005 | JGI IMG/M metagenome (GOLD analysis project Ga0316228, IMG submission 206005) | Freshwater microbial communities from Trout Bog Lake, Wisconsin, USA - TBH18021 | ecosystem: Environmental > Aquatic > Freshwater > Lake > Hypolimnion/Profundal zone | place: USA: Wisconsin... | reverse complement strand
TCAGGATCGGCGTCTTCACCTTGGCCACGCGGAGCGAGCGGAGCACCTCGTAGCCCGACATGTCGGGCAGGTTCAGATCGAGGAGGATGATGTCGTAGTCGTAGAGCTTGCCGAGATCGACACCCTCTTCCCCGAGATCGGTGGTGTAGGTGTTGAAGTTCTCGGACTTGAGCATCAGCTCGATGCTCTGCGCGGTCGCGCTATCGTCCTCGATCAAAAGTACCCGCATCGTCGGTCCCCAGCCCCGCCGGCCGCATCAGCGCGCAGACACGTCCCAGCCTTCGCCCGCCACCGGCCTGTGGACGGGCGCTCCGTCGCTCTTGACGTGGAACGCTATGGATTAATCGTTAACAAAACCTGATTCCTGCCCGCAAGCGTCTCGTTCGAAGTTCCGCGAGCTTGACAGGAGAAACCGCGTTCCTCCGGCCCCGCCCTCGGCCCCGATTCCGATCCGCCTCCGCCCAGGCCGCTCGCCCCCTTCGGCGTAAGTACTTCCTCCGTAACGATTCGATCCCCGATGTTGTCCGTGGGACACACCGGTACGACTTCGTCAGGCGCGGCCGTGGCCGCTACCCGGATCGAGCCGCTACGAGCCCGTGACCGGCAGTGTTAAGGAGGCCGGTAAACGAAGCGTTGAGAGCCAGGCCGATGACACAGGATCCGGCAAGATCCGTTGCTTCTCTCGCCGCGGCGCGGGCCGCCCTGGAGCGGATCGAGGTGCTGGAGACCTTCGGCCGGGTCGTGGCGATCCGCGGCCTCCTGGTCGAGGTCGCGGGGCCCGTGGCGGCGATGCGGCTCGGGGGGCGGGTCGATGTCGAGGGCGCCAACGGCCACGGCCTGGTCCCCTGCGAGGTCATCGGCTTCCAGGGCGACCGGGCGCTGGCCATGCCGTTCGGCTCGCTCGAGGGCGTGCGGCGCGGCTGTCCCGCCTATGTGCGCGACGAATCGGCCGGCGCGATCCGCCCCTCCAACGCCTGGCTCGGCCGGGTGATCGACGCGCTGGGGCGACCGGTCGATGGACTCGGCGCGCTGCCGCAAGGCGGCGACGTCTATTCCCTGCGCGCGGACCCGCCACCCGCCCATGCGCGCACGCGGGTCGGCGGCCCGCTGGATCTCGGCATCCGGTGCATCAACACCTTCCTGACGATGTGCGCCGGCCAGCGCATGGGCATCTTCGCCGGATCCGGGGTCGGCAAGTCGGTCCTGCTATCGATGCTGGCCCGCTACACCGCCGCCGACGTGGCGGTCATCGGTCTCGTGGGCGAGCGCGGCCGCGAGGTGCAGGAATTCCTCCAGGACGATCTCGGCGCTGCCGGCCTGGCGCGCTCGGTCGTGGTGGTGGCGACCTCCGACGAGCCGGCCCTGATGCGCCGGAACGCGGCCTACGTGACCCTGTCGGTCGCCGAGTATTTCCGCGATCAGGGCGCCAAGGTCCTGTGCATGATCGACTCGATCACGCGCTTCGCCATGGCCCAGCGCGACATCGGCCTCGCCGCCGGCGAACCGCCGACCGCCAAGGGCTACACGCCGACGGTGTTCTCGGAGCTGCCGCGCCTGCTCGAACGGGCCGGTCCCGGCGTGGGGCAGGGGACGATCTCGGCCCTGTTCACCGTTCTGGTCGAGGGCGACGACCACAACGAGCCCGTGGCCGACGCGGTGCGGGGCATCCTCGACGGCCACATCGTCATGGAGCGCGCCATCGCGGAGCGCGGGCGCTACCCGGCGATCAACGTGCTTCGTTCGGTCTCCCGGACCATGCCGCGCTCCTGCGACCCGGCCTATCTGCCGGTCGTGCGGCGCGCGCGGCGGGTGTTGTCGACCTACGCCGACATGGAGGAGCTGATCCGCCTCGGCGCCTACCGGGCCGGCTCCTCCCAGGAGGTGGACGAGGCGGTGGCGCTCATGCCCCATCTTGAGGCTTTTCTGGGGCAGAGTAAGGAAGAAGCAACGTCCATCAGCGATGGTTACGCACGGCTCTCCGAGATCATCGGCGGGGCGTGAGCACCATGCGTCGCGGCGGTAACGCTTCGGCGATCCCCATGGTGCATAGGGGGATCCGGGCGGGTCTGCCGTCGGCAGGCTCGCGCATAGGCTCGGTCCGGGCATGATCCCGGACGCGGCCTCGAGCGTTGCGTGGAGTGAGCGTCCTGATGAAATCGCGTGACACGCTGATCCGCCTGCGCCGCTTCCAGGTCGATGAGAAGCGCCGGCGCGTGACCCAGATCGAGATGATGATGGCCGATTTCCAGCGCATGGCGGTGGAACTCGATCGCGAGGTCGCCGTCGAGGAGGCGCGGGCCGGCATCACCGACGTCGGTCACTTCGCCTATCCGACCTATGCCCGGGCGGCGGCGACCCGCCGGGACAACATGATCCAGTCCGCCCAGGCCCTCGAAGGTCAGCTCGCCGAGGCGAAAGCCGAGCTCGGCGAGGCGTTCGAGGAACTCAAGAAGGTCGAGATCCTGAACGATCGCGAGCGCTCCGCCGAGCGGGCGGCCGAATCGGCTCGGGATCAGGCCGCCATGGACGGGATCGGCCTGAACCGCGCCCGGGGCTGAAGCAAACCGCCAGACCTGCCGTCAGGTACGCGCGGCACGAAACCGTCACGATCACCTGACAAGGGAAATCGCGGCGGTGCGATGCCGCTTGCAGCGCGTCGCGTGCCGGCGCATCAGGGGCTCTCCCCAGGGCGTCGGTGTTCATGAAGAAGATCAGCGAGTTCATCTGGCCCATGATCGGCCTCGCGGCCGTCGTGGTATCGGGCTACTTCCTCTACCAGGAACTGAAGACGACCTCGCTTTCGGCGATCTGGGCCGCGATCCTGGCAATCCCGCCGCATCGGATCCTGCTGGCGGCGCTCTCGACCCTGGTCGCGTATGCGGCGCTCGCCTGGTACGACCGGATCGCCCTGCTGCATCTGGGCGTCCGCCACATCTCTTGGCTGTTCGTCTCGCTCTGCTCCTTCACGACCTACGCCCTCTCGCACAATATCGGCGCCTCGGTCTTCTCCGGTGCCCTGGTCCGCTATCGGGCCTACACGGCCAAGGGCCTGACGGCGGCGCAGGTCGCCGTGCTGGTGGCTCTCTGTTCCTTCACGTTCTTCCTCGGCACTGTCCTGCTCGGCGGCTTCACGCTGGTGGTCGATCCGACTCTGCTGACGCGGCTCGAGGGCAGGCTGCCGGGCTTCCTCACGGATCCAAAGATCGCGCTGACCGTCGGCATCTGCATGCTGGGCTTCGTCGGCCTGTACGTGATCGGCTCGATCCTGCACCTGCGCCCGCTGCACATCCGGTCGTTCAAGCTCGAATACCCCCGACCCGGCATCATGGGGCGCCAGCTGCTGGCGGCGCCGCTGGAGCTTCTGGGTGCTGCGGGCATCATCTACTTCGCCCTGCCGGAGGCGATGAATCCCGGCTTCATTCCGGTCCTGGCGATCTTCCTGGCCTCGTTCTCGGTGGCGCTGGCCTCGCACGCGCCGGGTGGCCTCGGCGTCTTCGAGATCGTGTTCATCACCGCGATGCACATCACCGACGAGGCGCAGAAGGACGCGATCATCGCGGCGGTGATCATCTTCCGGATCTTCTATTTCTGGCTGCCGGCGCTGATCTCGGTGATCGTGGTGATCGCCTTCGAGCGCTCGCGGCTGGCCGCGGCGATCGGCTCGGCGGCCCATGGCGCCAAGCCCGGACCGGTGCCGGAGCCGCCGGTCATCGTTCCGGGCCTCGACGCCCACGAGATGGAACGCGAGCTCAAGCAGAAGGCGATCTGACGCGTCGCGACGCCGTCTCTGCGGGCGGCGCGAAGCAATCCGGTCCGCGCCCGGGCTTCCGACGGCACGCTGCCCGGCGGTCATTGCGATGCGCCCGGGCCGACGGCCGGACGCCTGCCGTTCGGTCCGGTGGCCTGAGCGGCGGAGCCCGGCGCGCCTGATTCACAGGATGAGCCGGGACCGGCGCAGGCGTCGCGATTCCTGTCGACCCTCAGATCGAATTCACCGTCCGCAGCCGCGCGCGCGGGTGGATCTCGGCCTGACTCATCACCGGTGTTTCGCGGCGGAAGCGCTCGATGATCGAGCGCACGAAGGGCCGCGTCTGGGCGGAGGTCACGAGCACGGGCATCTCGCCCTGGCGCGCCGCCGTCTCAAAGCGGTCACGCACCGCCGTGACGAATTCACTGAGCTTCGAGGGCTGCATCGCGAGGTAGCGCTCGTCCCGCTCGCCCACGATCGATTCCATGAAAGCCTGCTCCCAGGCCGGCGACAGGGTGATGATCGGCAGCATGCCGTTCTGGTCCTGATACTGCGCGCAGATCTGCCGCCCCAGGCGGGCGCGGACGTGCTCGACCACGTCGCGGGGGTTCTTCACCCCGCCCGCCACTTCGGCGATCGCCTCCACGATCGCCCCGAGATCGCGGATCGAGACCCGCTCGGCGAGCAGGAACTGCAGGACCCGCTGGATACCGGTGGTGGAGATCTGCGAGGGCACGATCTCCTTGAGCAGGTCGCCGTGCTCCTTGGGCAGCTCGCGCAGCAGCTTCGAGACCTCGACATGGTTGAGCAGTTCGGAGACGTGGGCCTTGATGATCTCGGTGAGGTGCGTCGACACGACTGTGGCGGCATCCACCACCGTGTAGCCCTTGAGCTGGGCTTGGTCGCGCAGGGCGGCGTCGATCCACGTTGCCGGCAGGCCGAAGGTCGGCTCCAGCATGTGCTGGCCGGGCAGCTGGACCTGACCGCCCATCGGGTCCATCGCCATGAATTGGCCCGGAAAGATCCGTCCGGTTCCGGCCTCGATCTCCTTCACCCGCACCACGTAGGCGTTGGCGTCGAGCTGGACGTTGTCGAGGATGCGCACCGACGGCATCACGAAGCCCAGTTCCGCGGCGAGCTGGCGGCGCAGAGCCTTGATCTGATCGGTGAGCCGATCCTGGCCCTCACCATTGACCAGGGCCAGGAGCGCGTAGCCCATTTCGAGCTTCAAGTCGTCGAGCTTGAGAAGGTCGGTGACCGTCTCCTCCTTGGCGACGCTCGCCGCAGCCACCGCGGCCGCATCCATCGGGACGCCCTGGGCGTCGAGGGGCGGCGCCAGCTTGGCGGTCCTGTTGATGCGCCACGCCGCGTAGCCGGCGCCGCCGCCCAGCAGCACGAAGGGCAGCATCGGCATGCCGGGCAGGAGCGCGATCAGCAGCATCACCGCCGCCGACATGCCCAGCGCCTTGGGATAATGCGCGAGCTGCTTGCCGAGCGCCTTGTCGGCGGCGCCGCGGACGCCGGCCTTGGAGACCAGCAGGCCCGCCGCCGTCGAGACGATCAGCGCCGGAACCTGGCTCGCGAGACCGTCGCCGATGGTCAGCAGGGTGTAGCTCTTGGCGGCCTCACCGAAGCTCAAGCCCTGCTGGGCCACCCCGATGATGATGCCGCCGACCACGTTGATGAAGGTGATCAACAGGGCCGCCACCGCGTCGCCGCGGACGAATTTCGAGGCGCCGTCCATGGCGCCGAAGAAGGAGGATTCCTCCTCGAGCGCGGCGCGCCGGGCCTTCGCGGCTTTCTCGTCGATCAGGCCGGCCGAGAGATCGGCGTCGATGGCCATCTGCTTGCCCGGCATCGCATCGAGGGTGAAGCGGGCCGCGACCTCGGCGATGCGGCCCGAACCCTTCGTGATCACGACGAAATTCACGATGATCAGGATCGCGAATACGATGATCCCGATCACGAAATTGCCGCCCATCACGAAGTGGCCGAAGGCCTCGATGACGTGGCCGGCCGCAGCCGTCCCCTCGTGGCCATGCCCGAGGATCAGACGGGTCGAGGCGAGGTTGAGGGCGAGCCGCAGCATCGTGGCGATGAGCAGCAGCGTCGGGAAGACGGTGAATTCGAGCGGATTGTCGATCGACAGGCCGGTCATCATGATCAGCACCGACATGATGATCGAGACGGCCAGAAGCAGGTCGAGCAGGATCGCCGGCAGCGGAAAGATGAGGACCGCCAGAATCCCCAGAACGCCGGTGGCGAACAGCAGATCCGACCGCTTCGACAGCGCGTGGAGATCGCCGCGCGTCGGCAGCGTCAGCTGGCTGAGGACCGCCGCCGCCCCCGTCTGTGCCGGCGCGCTCGCCGTCTCTGCCATCGATCCCACCCGCTGCCGTTCGCCCGGGACGTGCCTGGGACGTACCCGGCAAGATCTGCCGGGTGGATGGTTAGCGCGGCGTTAAGATGGGCTTGGCGGCGTCGGGAACCCGCGCCGCCGCGACCGCTTGACCGGACGGCAGGTGCGCCGATCCGGGCCCCGACCGCGCCCGGTGCCGGGCCGTCCGCGACGGCGCCATAGAACCGGGCTCCGGCCCACGATTCCGGGAGACGTCGATGGCTGTGCGCGTCCTGACCGCCCTGTTCGAGGATTATGAAGCCGCCGCAGGCGCGGTGGACCGGCTGGAGGCCGCCGGGATTCCCCATTCCGAGATCAGCATCATCTCGAACCGCCCCGATGCCGCGGCTCCGCCGCCGCCGCCCGGCGCTGCGGTCACCCGACCGTCGGACCCGACGGATGGCGCCGGTACCGGGGCCACCGTAGGCACGGTGCTGGGCGGCGGCGCCGGGTTGCTCGCCGGCCTCGGTCTCCTGGCCATTCCGGGGCTCGGCCCGGTGGTGGCGGCGGGCTGGCTCGTGGCGGCCGTGACCGGGGCCGGTGTCGGAGCCGCGGCCGGAGGCCTGATCGGCGGCCTGACGGCGGCAGGTCTCAGTGCCGACGAGGCCGAGACCTATGCCGAGGGCGTGCGACGGGGCGGGACCCTCGTGACGGTGCGGGCCGACGAGTCCCGGGCCGACGGCGTACTGGCCATCCTGGACCATGCGGGATCGATCGACATCGACGAGCGCGCCGAGGGCTGGCGGGCGCAAGGCTGGACCGGCGGTACGATCGGCCCGGCGGCGGGCGGCCCGGGCCGCGGTTCCGGCCTCTGACACGGGACTGCCCCATCATAATGGGGCAGCCGCGCGTGACGGGTGTCAGCTCATCATCTTCCGGGCGAACATCGCGGCTCCGAACAGGAGGCCTGCGCCCGCGGTGATCAGGCCGATCATCAGGAGCCGCCGCGGCTCGGTGGAGGATTCCGCCTTTACGGGCTCGACGATCGGGCTGAAGAACTCGATCTGCCGGGCCGCGATGATCCGGGCCCGCTCGTGGGCGGTCAGAACCTGCTGGTAATACTTCTCGGCATTCTTCCGATCGTTCTCCAGGATCTCGAACCGCGTCAGCGCATCCGAGAGCCGGCGCTTCTGGTCCGGATCCTGGCTGGCGGATTGCCGCTCGATCTGGGCGATGTTCTCGTCGATATCCTTGAGCTGCTGTTTGATATCGACGATCCGGCGCGCATCGGGGCCGAGGTCGCGCTGTCCGATCGCGAGCTGGAGCGCGAGGTTAATGCGCGAGGCCCGCATTTCAGCGATCATCTTGACGTTGATGTCGTTCGTCTTCTGCGCGTCGAGCACGCCTTCGCGGTTGCGCAGATCGCGCGTCGCGAGGCGGATCTTGGTCATGCGCTCCTGGGCGAGCTGGAGTTCGCGCGTGCTCTCGGCAACGGCGTCCTCGCGCGACTTGATGCTGAGGTCGTTCACCTTGCGCTCGGCCTCCTTCATGATGGCCTTGGCGATGGCGAGGGATTCTTCCGGGTCGAAGGCCTCGACCTCGACCGACATGATGCCGGAGCCGGCCTCGACCTCGACGCCCACGCGGCGCTTCCAGTAGCGCAGGAACTTCTCGATCGGCTTCTCGGGGTCGAACCGCGAGAAATAATCGACCGAATCCTTGCTGAACCACGCGCGCAGCGGCAACTGCGCCTCGAGGATCTCGATCATCGGCCGGCTCAGGATGAACTCGCGCGTGATCAGCGTGTCCTGCGCCACCATCTGATTCGCCATGCCGGAGTTGGTCCCGCCGGTCTCCGAGGAGCCCTTGTCGGAGGCTCCGAGAGCCGGGCGGATCGCGAACCGCGCCTCGGTGACGTAGCGGTCCGAGGCGATCAGGCCGTAATAGGCCGCCCCGGCCAGCGTCGGCAGCAGGAAGCAGACCACGAACAGGATCGGGATCCAGGGATCGTTCTTTACGTCGGCCTGATAGGACCGGATGCCCTTCTTGCGGTCAGCGAAGCGCGACATGCGCGCGATCTGCCGCAGCGACTCGCTGATCGCCTGCTGGCGGTCGGCGGGCGTGACCGGCTGCCCCTCGGCCTTCCGGATCTCCATGTTCATGGCCTGATTCCCGGCTTCACCGGCTCCGAAGATCGATCCGTCACCGGGATCTCGACCGCGCCGCGCGGCGCGCGCCGATCGCCTCTCGCATGCCGAGGCGGCAAAAGCATGTCGTCTGGGACTGGTCGGCGCCGCACGCTTAGGCGTTGAGGCGTCGATAGACCTCGATGGCGTCGTTTACGTCCTCGTAGATGATCGCGCGGCCATTGAGCAGGACCAGTCCCTGCGTGCACCACTGCCGGATCGTCTCCATGGAGTGCGAAACCATGATGATGTCCGCGTTCTTGCGACGCTGCGAGAAGACCTCGTCGCAGCGCTTGGAGAACCGGGCGTCGCCCACGGAGGTGATCTCGTCGATCAGGTAGCAATCGAACGGGATCGCCATGCTCATGCCGAAGGCGAGCCGTGCGCCCATGCCAGACGAGTACGTGTAGATCGGTACGTCGAGGTAGCTTCCCAGCTCCGAAAAATCCTCGACGAAGTCGAGCACCCGGCGCGGGTCCTCTCCGTAGATGCGCGCCACGAACGTGACGTTGTCACGCCCGGTCATCTTGGGATGGAAGCCGCCGGCGAAGCCGAGGGGCCAGGAGACCCGGAGACCGCGATGGATCTTGCCCCGCGTCGCGTCCTCGGTCCCGGCGATGAGTCGCATCGTGGTCGACTTGCCGGCGCCGTTGATGCCGAGAATGCCGTAGGAAACGCCCGGCTTCAGGGTGAACGAAACCTGCTCCAGGATGGTCCGCCGGTGACCTTCCGTGCGGTAAACCTTGCTGACTTTCTCGAAACGGATCACCGAAATGGTCTCCAGGGCGGTTCGTCGAACCGCCGGTCCGAGGTGCCTGAGGAACGACCTCCTGCTCGTGGAAAGCGGCAAATCTGAGAAGGAGATGAGCCGCGTCTCGGGCTGAGTCGCACGGTTCGAACGGACGGGTCGCGAGCCTAGCGCGCGGGCGGATCGCCGCGCGCCGACTTGAAGAAAAGTTCCACCTGTCACCCCGTCTGTTGACGGCATTTCCCATTTGGCATACCAAATACCAACCGTTGTGGCCGGTACCGGCGCTTCGGGGATGCCAGACCGGAATTTTACCGCCGCTCCTGCGAGCGACGTTCAGGAAGGGCCGCTGCACATGAGAAGGCTTCTGAGTGCTGCGGCGCGAACCATGACGGCGCCGCTGGCCGGGTGCCGTCGATGACCGCGACCGGGCCGACCCAGGCCGCGCCCGGTCAATTCGATCTCTCTGGGCTGGCGGAGGCCATCGGGGACGCCGTGGTCGTGTCCGATCCGGACGGCGCCATCACGGTCTGGAACCCGGCCGCCCAGCGCATCTTCGGCTTCACCGCCGCCGAGGCGCTGGGACAGACCCTCGATCTCATCACGCCCGAGCGGCACCGGCGCCGTCATTGGGACGGCTACGCGAAGACCATGCGCACCGGCGTTACCCGCTACGGGGCGGAGACCCTGAGGGTGCCGGCGCTCCACAAGGACGGCCATCAGCTCTCCATCGCCTTCACGGTGGGGATGGTGCGGGACGCCTCCGGCGACGTGACCGGGATTGTCGCGGTGATCCGCGACGAGACTGAGCGCTGGGCCGAGGAGAAGCGCCTGCGTCAACGCGTGACCGACCTCGAAACCTCCTCGGATCCGAGCCGCCGGGCGCCTTGAGCCCGTCGGACGATCCGAAGGTCCCGATCACCCAACCGCACAGGGAGAACGCCACATGAGCAAGCCGCTGGAAGGCATCAAGATCATCGACTTCACGCACGTCCAGGCCGGCCCGGCCTGCACGCAGCTGCTCGCGTGGTTCGGCGCCGACGTGATCAAGGTTGAGCGCCCCGGCGCCGGCGACGTGACCCGGACCCAGCTGCGCCACGTCGAGGACGCGGACGCGCTTTATTTCACGATGCTGAACTCCAACAAGCGCTCGCTCACCCTCGACACCAAGACCCAGGCCGGCAAGGAAGTCCTCGAGAAGCTCATCCGGGACTCGGACGTCATGGTCGAGAATTTCGGTCCCGGCGCCCTCGACCGGATGGGCTTCTCCTGGGCGCGCATCCAGGAGCTGAACCCCGGCATGATCCTCGCCTCGGTGAAGGGCTTCTCGGACGGTCATCACTACGAGGACTTGAAGGTCTACGAGAACGTCGCCCAGTGCGCGGGCGGCGCCGCCTCGACCACCGGTTTCTGGGACGGGCCGCCCACCGTCAGCGCCGCCGCGCTCGGCGATTCCAACACGGGCATGCACCTCGCGATCGGCATCCTCACGGCGCTCCATCAGAAGAACAAGACCGGCAAGGGCCAGAAGGTCGCCGTGTCGATGCAGGACTCGGTGATCAACCTCTGCCGGGTGAAGCTCCGTGACCAGCAGCGCCTCGACGCCCTGGGCTACCTCGAGGAGTACCCGCAATACCCCCACGGCGAGTTCTCCGACGTGGTGCCGCGCGGCGGCAACGCGGGCGGCGGCGGCCAGCCGGGCTGGGTGCTGAAGTGCAAGGGCTGGGAGACCGACCCGAACGCCTACATCTACTTCACGATCCAGGGCCATGCCTGGGCGCCGATCTGCAAGGTTCTCGGTAGGGAAGAGTGGATCACCGATCCCGCCTACAACACCCCCCGCGCCCGGCAAGACAAGATCTTCGACATCTTCAAGACGATCGAGGAATGGCTCGCCGACAAGACCAAGTTCGAGGCGGTGGACATCCTGCGCACCTACGACATCCCCTGCGCGCCGGTGCTGTCGATGAAGGAGATCGCCGAGGACAAGTCTCTGCGCGAGAGCGGTACCGTCGTCGAGGTGGCGCACCCGAAGCTCGGCAAGTACCTGACCGTCGGAAGCCCGATCAAGTTCTCCGACATGACGGTGGAGGTGAAGGCCTCGCCGCTGCTCGGTGAGCACACCGATGAGGTGCTCGCAGATCTGGGCTACACGCCGGAGCAGATCCGGGCGATGCACGAGGCCCGCGCGGTCTGATAGAGAGCGTGCGACCTCTGCTTTCCTGAGACAGGACGGCGCCCCGCCAGCGCCGTCCTTTTCATGTGCGAGCCCCAGAACCGATGCGCGTATTCCTCAGCCGTTTCCTGCCGGAGCTAACACCTGTCAGCAAGCGCGAGCGCCTGCGCTCCGCGGCCGGTGCCTTGGTGGGGATCCTGGCGACCGGTCTCGTCTGTCGCGCCTCTGTGGGCTCCGACGCACTCCCGGTGTTGATCGCCCCGATGGGGGCCTCGGCGGTGCTGCTCTTCGCCGTGCCGGCGAGCCCCCTGGCTCAGCCCTGGTCGATCCTCGGTGGCAACATCGTGGCGGCGATCGTGGGTATCACGGCGGCGTCCTGGGTCGCCGACCCGTTCGTGGCCGCGTCCTGCGCCATCGGGGTGGCGATCGCCCTGATGATGGCCCTGCGCTGCCTGCACCCGCCGAGCGGGGCCGTGGCGTTGACGGCGGTCCTCGGCGGGCCCGCGATCCGGGAACTCGGCTACGGCTTCGTGCTCTGGCCGGTCGCGGCCAATTCGCTCCTGCTGCTCGCCACCGCCCTGCTGTTCAACAACCTGACGGGGCGCGCCTACCCGCACCTCCGACCGGCCGGGCCCCGGACGGCCGACCCGCCCTCCGGGGCCCGGGTAGGCTTCCGCGCCTCGGACCTCGACGCCGCGCTGGAGGATTTCGACCAGCTCCTCGACGTCGACCGGAGTGACCTGGAGCAGATTCTGCGGCGCGTGCAGATGCGCGTCTATGGCCGCCGCTCGGGACCGATCACCTGCGCGGCGATCATGTCCCGCGACGTGATCGCCGTAGCGCCGGACGCGCCGCTCGCCGAGGCCCTGCGGCTGCTGCGCCGCCACCGGATCAAGGCGCTTCCGGTGACCGACGAGCGCGCGCGCGTCCTCGGCATCGTCACGCAGACCGATCTCCTCGACAAGGCCGCCTGGGACCAGGCCGGGCCGCGCCTCGGCCTCGGCCGCCGCCTGCGCCTCACCGCCGAGCGGGGTCGCGCGCCTCACGGTTGCGCCGCCGACATCATGAGCGCGGTTGACCCGGTCGGTCCCAATACGCCCATCGCCGCGCTGGTGCCGCGCATGTCGGAGGCAGGGCTGCACCATCTGCCGGTTGTCGACGCCGACGGGCGTCTCGTCGGGATCGTCTCCCAGACGGACCTGATCCCGGCGCTCCTGTCCGAGGCTGACGCGCCCGAAACCCCGGCCCGCAGCCGCGCTCCCGCCCGGGCCGTCCTGGTCTGAGCCTCAGAGATCGCCGGACGGATCGGCCAGGAAGAACGCGACCGCCTGCGCTACCACGGCCGGCTGGTGGGCGTGCGGCCCGTCATACTCGACATAGGTAACCGGATAGCCGGCCTCGCGCAGAGCCGGCACGTGGAGCCGGGCACTCCGGTCGATCGGGATCTGCTCATCCTGCGTGCCGTGCGACAGGAAGATCTTGGGCGCGCCGACCTGCAGATGGACCGACAGGAATCCGGCCGACGAGACGATCAGATGGCTGGCCACGTCGCCGTTGGCGAGCCCCAGCGAGAGCGTGTAGCTCCCGCCGTCGGAATGGCCGGCGAAGCAGAGCCGCCCCGGATCGAGCAGGAACCGGTCCGCCACGTGAGCCAGCGCCGTCGCGACCCGCTCCCGGTCCGGCCCGTGGCCGGCGATAACGATATCCCAGGTCGGAAACAGCGATTGCGGGACGAGGAGCAGGAAGCGCTCGTCGCGGGCGTGGCCCTCCAGCATCGGCAGGATGCGCGCGGCGCTGCCGCCGCCGCCGTGAAACAGCACCACGAGCGGGCAGGGGCGGTGCGGATCGAGTCCCTCGGGGACCACCAGCACCGCGTCGCGCTCGGCAAAGAGGCCGAGGTCGTGCCGACCCGGCGGCAGCGGCTCGCGGCCGGGCAGCCGATGACGGAAATGCAGGCGGCCGGCGAGGTCGGGATCGATCATGGCGGGACCATCCTGGCTTGCTCTGCCACGTCGCGTCGTGAGCCGAAGAAGGCGCGCGGGCCTCGGAGGTGGTCAGCGGGCACAACGCGTCGCCCCCGCCGCGACGCCGTCAATGTCGATTGCTCGGCACATGCAGAGCGCGACCGGCCCCTTGTCTCGTGCGGGAGAGGAGACCCGCCCCGAGTCCGCAGAGGGCTGGCTGGGCCCGATATCGACTATGGAGGTCCGCGGATCGTGGGGGCGCATCACACTGCGTCCGCATCGAAACGGCCGGATCGCTGAGCGATCCGGCCGTCAAAGTATTAAGGTCAGGG
>Ga0316228_1003171_pt1 | contig 13492 bp, 10 predicted proteins | sample TBH18021metaG_FD_206005 | JGI IMG/M metagenome (GOLD analysis project Ga0316228, IMG submission 206005) | Freshwater microbial communities from Trout Bog Lake, Wisconsin, USA - TBH18021 | ecosystem: Environmental > Aquatic > Freshwater > Lake > Hypolimnion/Profundal zone | place: USA: Wisconsin... | reverse complement strand
GCCGCCCGGGTCACGGCCTGGCGCAGCTTGGTGCCGGGATTGATGAAGGACGCGCCCGGCATGTGCAGGCCCATCATGTCCATCATCATCTGGTTCGAGTTGGCGGTGCCGTAGAACGTGCAGGTCCCGGCCGCGTGGTAGGAGGCGGACTCGGATTCGAGGAGTTCGGCGCGGCCGACCTTGCCCTCGGCATAGAGCTGGCGGATCCGCTGCTTCTCCTTGTTGGCCAGCCCCGAGGGCATCGGCCCGGCCGGGATCAGGATCGTCGGCAGGTGGCCGAAGCGGAGCGCGCCGATCAGCAGACCCGGCACGATCTTGTCGCAGATGCCCAGCAGCGCCGCGCCGTCGAACATGCCGTGGCTCAGCGCGACCGCACTGGAGAGCGCGATCGTGTCCCGGGAGAACAGCGACAGCTCCATGCCGCTTTGCCCCTGCGTGACCCCGTCGCACATGGCCGGCGTGCCGCCCGCAACTTGCGCGGTGGCGCCGCGCTCCCGGGCGAACAGCTTGATCTGGTCCGGGTAGCGTCCGTAGGGCTGATGGGCCGAGAGCATGTCGTTGTAGGCGGTGACGATGCCGATATTCATCACCGTCCGCTCGTCGCGGATCGCCGCCTTGTCCTCACCGGAGGCCGCGAAGCCGTGGGCGAGGTTGCCGCAGGCGAGCTTGCCGCGCCGGACCCCCGCCTCGCGCTCGCGGGCGATCAGGTCGAGATAGGCGCGCCGGGTCTCGCGGGAGCGCGCCACGACGCGCTCGGTGACCGCCGCAACTTCGGGATGAAGCTCGGTCATGCTCGTTCCTCCAGGCTCGATGCCGACGGGCGCAAGGCTGATGCCGCGATTCGGGCACGGCCCAGGCGGCCGCGTCGGTGACCGGTATCTAGGGGGTGCGCCGCGGGATGTAACCCGGGTGAGCGCCGGTGACGACATGAGGTCTGCCCGCCGGCTCAGGAAACCCCAAGTCCACGTCAGCGTTCGCTCACGGTTTCGATCGATCCCCCGCATCGTCATCACGAGCGGAGCGAAGTGATCCAGGACAGCGCGAGCCTGGATTGCTTCGCTGCGCACGCAAAGACGGTGACCTCACGCCATCGTCCGGAGGCCGTGGCGGCCGGTCATCCTGGACGCCTGACCTCAGCACGCCTCAAAGCGCTCCTTCGAGGCATGCATCAGGATGGGGTCGCACCTCAGAGACGCGGCGCGCCCCTGAGCTCAATACTCCCAGAAGATCCGCTGCAGCTCCTTGGTGTCGTTGGTCTTGGTCAGCGCCACGGCCGCCAGGATCTTGGCCTTGGCGGGGTTCAGGTCGTGGGCGACCACCCAGTCGTACTTGTCGTCGGGCTGCTCGGCGTTGCGCAGGACGAAGCCGTCCGGCACGCGCGACGAGCGGATCACGATGGCACCCTTTGAGCGGATGTCCCTCAGCTTGTCGACGAGGTAGCCGGGCACCGAGCCGTTGCCGGTGCCGGCGTTGACGATCGCCTTGGCCCCCGCCTGAACCTCGGCGTCGTAGACACCCGGGATCATGTTGCCCGAGCCGTAGACGATGCCGACCAGCGGCAGGCTGTCGATCTGGTCGATGTCGAACTCGGAGCTCATGTTGTGCCGCTTCGTGAGCGAACGGAAGAAGTAGGTCTTGCCCTCGACCACCATGCCGAGCGGGCCCCACTGGCTGTAGAAGGCGCTCGGCACGATGTTGGTCCGCTTGTTCACGTCGCGGCCGCACTGGATGTAGTCGTTCATCGTCACGGTGACGCCCTGGCCGATCGCCTCCTTGCTGGCCGCGACCGTGACGGCGTCGAGCAGGTTGAGGGCGCCGTCGGCCGAGATCGCCGTGCCCGGCCGCATCGAGCCCACCACCACGATCGGCTTGTCGCTCTTCACCACGAGGTCGAGGAAGAACGCGGTCTCCTCCAGGGTGTCGGTCCCGTGCGTGACGACGACGCCGTCGACGTCGTCCTGCTTCAGGAGCTGGGACACGCGCTTGCCGAGCTGGACGAGCTGGGCGTCGGTGAAGCTCTCGGAGGCGATCTGGAAGACCTGCTCGCCGCGGACATTGGCGATGGTGTTCACCTGCGGCACGGCCGCGATGAGCTTGTCGACCGGTACCTTGGCGGCCGTGTAGGTGGCGCTGTTGGCGGCGTCCGCCCCGGCGCCGGCGATCGTGCCGCCGGTGGCGAGGATCACGACGTTCGGCTTCTTCGCCGCTGCCGCGGTGCCGGCCTCGGGCATCTCGCGGGCGCTCAAGGGGGCCGCCCCGAATCCGCTGGCCAGGGCCAGGGCAAAGACCGCTCCGCGCAGGGGAAGAGCCGTGCCGCTTCGGCAGGAGAACATCGGAGATCCTCGGTGGTTGACGGGGGAGCGAGTCGGACTCGACGCGGGGATGGTAGCCGCGCCCCGTCCCGAGGCAAGGATCATGCAGGGCGCCGACATGCAGGGCGTAACGGATCGTTACGCAGGCTCGGGCGTTAATCGGGGTTGCCGTCCGCTCGGAGGAAAGCCCCATGCTGCATCTCGCCGGCCTGCTCGAGGAACTTGAGCGGAGCGAGCCCGCGCGGGCCGCGATGTCGATCCTTGAGAAATCCCTCGCGCGCCGCTCGATGGAGGAGCAGGGGGCGTTCTGGCGCGCCGTCGACATCTACTACGTCTCGCGGAAGGCGCCGCCGGAGGCGGTCGCCCCGGCGCAGGCCGGGCCGGAACGCGCCGCGCTGGAACTCGCCGCCGTGTCCTGAGGCGCGGCCGACAGGGCCGGGAACGCGCCCCTCCGTTCGAGCGCGTCGGAGCCGCGTTCAGGCGCTCGCCGGCACGGCCGGCGGCATGCCTGCGCCGCTCTCGGGCTCGCTGCCCGCGCGCATCGTGGTGCGGGTCTCCGGCATCAGCGCGAGGTACAGGACGAACCCGAGCGCCGCGATGGCCGCCAGCGCCAGGAAGGCAGTGGAATAGCCGGCGGACACGATGATCACGCCGGCGAGCGTCGCGCTGAGGGCCGCGCCGATCCCCTGGGCCGTGGCCACGGCGCCCTGGGCGGCGTTGAACCGGCCGCCGCCGCGGGTCAGGTCGGCGACCACGATCGGGAACAGCGCGCCGTAGACGCCCGCCCCGATCCCGTCGAGGAGCTGGACGCCCACCAGCCAGAACGGGTTGTCCGACAAGGTGTAGAGGACGCCGCGCAGCGCCAGGATGCCGAAGGCGGTGAGAAAGATCGGCTTGCGGCCGATCACGTCGGCCTTCGCTCCCACGAAGATCGCCACCGGCACCATCACGCACTGCGCCGCCACGATGCAGACCGCGATCAGCGAGGTCGCATGGTCCTTGCCCGAGACGTGCGTGAGGAGCTGGCCCACCGAGGTCAGCATCGCCGCGTTGGCGAGGTGGAAGATCGCGCAGAGCACCGCGAAGACGAGGAGCGGCCGGTTCTGCAGCAGGGTGGCGAGGCCGGAGGGCTTGTCCTGCGCCTGCTCCTCCTCCTCGGTCATGCCCCGGGCGAGGTCGTTGTCGATGGCGTCGGCCGGTACCAGAAGCATGGCGCCGATCGACAGCGCCGCCAGGATGCCCATGAGCCAGAACACGACCACCGGCCCGAAGAAGTAGGCGAGCCCGCCTGCCAGCGCGGCCGAGACCGCGTTGCCGGCGTGGTTGAAGCCCTCGTTGCGGCCGATCCGCTTGGCGAACATCTTCGGCCCGACGAGGCCCAGCGTGATCGCGGCGAGCGCCGGCGGGAAGATCGTCCCGGCGACGTGGGCGATCGATTGGGTGGCGGTGACGAGGTAGAAGTTCGTGATGAACGGCAGGACGAGGCAGCTCGCCGTCACCGCGATGGCGCCGCCGATCACCACCGCGCGCTTGTGGTTGGTGGCGTCGATCAGCGCGCCGGCGGGCGTCTGCGCCACGAGGCCGAGAATGCCCGCGATGGTCATCACGAGGCCGGTCGTGGCCTCGTTCCAGCCCTGATCCGGGCCGCGCACGGCGATCAGGTAGATGGCGAGGTAGGGGCCGAGGCCGTCGCGCACGTCGGCGAGGAAGAAGTTGAGCGCGTCGAGGCCGCGCAGGGCCTTGGCCGAGGGCGTCCGGCTGCCGGCGCCGCGGGCGCCCGTCTCGATCCTGTTCATCCTGCCGCGATCCCCCGACCGACGGACGGCGCGGCCCCGATCCGGGCTGCACCGTCGCATGCGGGGCTCGACGCCCGCGCGCGGGATCGGTTCCCGCGCTGCCGGGACCTCACGCGGGATGTGAACGATTCTCCGGCCGATGAAGCCTCAGGCCGGGTCGGTGCCCGCCGAAATGTCGGGATTTCCGACACCATCTGTCGTCTCTTCCGACAGATCGGCGCCCGGTGCGCCGAGGCCGTAGCGCTCGATCTTGGCGTAGAGGAGCTGGCGCTGGATGCCGAGGCGTCGGGCGGCCCGGGCGCGGTTGCCGTCGGCCTCGCGGAGCGCGGCCGCGATCATGGTCCGCTCCAGGCGCGCCACGGCCCCGGGCAGGTCCCCGGCGAGCCAGTCGACCGCCGCCTCGTCGCCGCGCTGCTCCGGCCGTGCCGCCGGCAGGTCGATCGCCTCGGCCGCGATGGCGCCGCCGCGCACCAGCATCGCCGCCCGCTCCACGACGTTGCGCAGCTGGCGGACATTGCCGGGCCATTCATAGGCCAGCAGGCGCGCGGCGGCCCCGCCGCTCAGGCGCTTGCCCGAGGGAATGAGGAAGTGCTCGGCCAGCGGCACGATGTCGGCGAGGCGCTCGCGCAGGGGCGGCAGGGTGATCGGCACGACGTTCAGCCGGTAGTACAGGTCGGCGCGGAAGCGACCCTCGGCGACCAGTGCCGGCAGGTCGCAATGCGTCGCCGCCACGAGGCGGACGTCGACCCGAGCGGACCGGCCCCCCAGCGGGGTCACGACGCAATCCTGGATCACCCGCAGGATCTTGGCCTGCATCGCGGCGGGCATGTCGCCGATCTCGTCCAGGAACAGGGTGCCGCCCTCGGCCTCGTGGAAGGCGCCGGCGCGGTCCGCGGCGGCACCCGCAAAGGCGCCCCGGACATGGCCGAACAGCTCGCTCTCCAGGGACTCGGCCGGGATCGCCGCGCAGTTCACCGGCACGAACGGCCGCGCGCGGCGCCGCGAGAAGGCGTGCAGGGCCCGGGCGACCTCCTCCTTGCCGGTGCCGGTCTCGCCCTGGATCAGGATGGTGGACGCGCTGTCGGCGACGAGGCCGATGGTCTTCTGGACCTTGCGCATGCCCGCGCTCGACCCGATCAGGACCGGATGGCCCGGCGGCGGGGCGGCGCTGCCCGGATCGGTGCGGGCGTCGCGCAGCATCGCCTCGATCACGGCGGCGAGGTCGGCGCGGCCGATCGGCTTGGTGAGGTGGTCGTGCGCCCCGAGGCGCATCGCCTCGATGGTGTTGGCCGGGCTCGCGAAGGCGGTCAGCACCGTCACGGGCGGCGGCTCCGGCAGGGCGCAGATCCGCTCCAGCGTGGCCATGCCGTCGAGGTCGCCGGGCATGCGCAGGTCGAGGAGCACCGCCGCCACCGACGTCTCGCGCAGCCGCGCCAGCGCCTCAGAGCCGGAGGCGACCGGAAGCGCCGTGTGCCCGAGATCGGTCACCGTCTCGGCGAGCCCGTCGCGCAGGGCTCTGTCGTCGTCGACGATCAGGATGGTTGCCATGGCAGATCCAGGACAAAGGTGGTCTCGGGTACGCCTTCGACCAGCCTGGCCTCGCCGCGATGCGCCAGGGCGATCTCGCGCACGATCGCGAGCCCGAGCCCGGTGCCGTCGGGCCGTCCGGTGACGAAGGGCTCGAACAGGCCGGCGCGGATCGCCGGGTCGATCCCGGCGCCGGTGTCGGCGACGCTGAGCCGCAGCCGCACGGCGCCGTCGACCGTGACCCGCTCGGCACCGAGGCGGACCCGGCCCCCCGGCGGCGCGTGCTGCAGCGCGTTCAGCAGCAGGTTGTCGAGGGCCCGGGCGGTCTGCGCCCGGTCGAGATGCGGATGGTCCGTCGCCGGCAGCCCGTCGGCGGCGACCGTGATCCGCACCGAGCGCGCATGCGCCAGATCCTCGTGCAGCTGCGCGCACCCGGCGAGCAACGGCGCCACCGGCGTGGGGATCCGGTTGAGCGCGCGCGCCTGCGTCAGGTTGAGGAGGTCGCGCAGCAGCGTGTCGACCCGGGCGATCTGGCCCAGCACGGTCTCGAGGGCGGCCGCGGCGCGGTGGGGATCGCCGCTGACCAGGGCGTTCTCTGCCTTCAGCCGCATCGCCGCGATGGGGTTGCGGATCTCGTGGGCGATGCTCGCCGCCAGCCGGCCGACGGCGGCGAGACGCTCGGCCGCCACGATCCGGGCCTGGGCCTCCCGCAGACGCCCGCCGGCCGCGTTGAGGGCGTCCACCAGCCGGTCGAGTTCGCGCTCGCCGGTATGGTCGAGATGCGGCAGGTCCTCGCCGTCCGGGCGCGGCGCGGCGAGCTTGGCTTCGAGCCGGGCGATCCGTCCGGAGAAGCCGTACAGGAACCAGCCCAGGAAGGCCGCCGATCCGAGCACGGTCGCGGCCAGGAAACCCAGTCCCGCGAGGAAGCGCGTGTAGGTCGGGCCATCATTGACATGCGCGCGCGCCATCGCCCACGCGGTCAGGCCGGGCGCCGGCCCGTGCAGGGGACAGCCCTGGAGCATCAGCACCTGGGTCCGGCTCGGCCGGCGGACCGAGACCGCATGGTCGACGCGCAGCACCTGCCCGTTCAGCGCCGCGATGGTGTCGTGCTCGGCCGCCGGAAGGTCGGTCTTCGGTCCGGATCCCTCGTAGGTCGGATAGGCGTAGGCCAGCGGCCCGCCCGAGGCGCTCCAGATCCCGCCCTCGATGCCGGGAAAGCGCGCCAGCGCTGCGGACACGAGTCCGGCGAGATCGGCCTCCGCGATCCCCTGGGTGCCGGCCTGCACGGAAAACCGGTCGATGATCTCGCGGCAGGCGCGTCCGACCGCGAGCTCGGCCTGCGCCACCTGGACGCCCGTCGACTGATTGTAGACGCCCCACATCAGGTAGGCGGTGGCGGCCGCCGAGGCGAGCAGCAGGACCCAGAGGGCGAGCAGCCGGGCACGCAGGCTGTAGGCCGTCACGGCAAGATCCGACCGGGCATGACGCTGGCTCCTGCGGCGGTGTCGTGCACGCCCGAACCCGATTCCTAAGCCATGCCCCGTCCCTGTGACCACTCAACCGGCGGCGATCGAGCCTCGGCTCCGGATCCCGCGCGGAGGCCGGCATCTCAGGGCCAGCATCTCAGGGCCGGCCCGATGGCTGGACCGGCAGCGCGCCGCTTCCAAGCTGCACGCAGGTCAGCATCGCCACGTAGGAGGGGGCGCCGCCGATCTGGCTCTCCGTCCGGCAGGTCCGGCGCTCCGCCACGTCGAAGGTCGCCCACCGCTTGATCAAGGTACGCCGCGCGGCGGCTTCGTCGGACAGGCAACCCCGGTAGCTCGCTCGGTCGACGGGGTCGGATCCGGCGCGATGCTCCGGCGCGCAGATCGCCCGGATCTTGAAATCCGGGATTCCCGCTGTCCGCGCGGAGGCGACGGCGGATCCGCAGAGGATCAGTTCAAGTCCCAGGATGGTCGAGATCCAGAAGCGTCCCATGCGGCTTTCTCCCGTCCAAGTCGGCCGCGCCTGAGATCGGTCAGGCGCGGCCTTGAGCGTCAGAGGCCCTTCATTGGCCGGCCTTGGCCCCCGCGGTCGTGCCGGTGGCCTGCGGCCCCGTCGCGTCGGCCGGGGCACCCTTGGCCGTCTGCGGCACGGCAACCGCATCGATCACCTCGAAGCGCATGTTGTCCTGGGCCGACTTCAGGGCCGCATTGGCTTCGTAATACTTGCCCTGTCCGATCAGAGTCGCGGCCTGATCGACATCCGCGATGGTCTTGTTCAGCGGCAGGACCGCCATGGTGAAGTTGACGTCGACATGGGCGAGCTTGAGCTTATCCAAGGCGCCCTTCTGGTCGCCCTGGGCGAGGTTCTTGTTGGCCTCGGTCACCGCGGAGGCCTTGATGGGTGTGGCCACGAAATCGTCGCCCAAGGTCAGCTGCGCATCGACCGGGACCCAGGCGACCTGCTCCTTGGAGACCGGCTTGGCGTCGGCCTTGTCGGTCTGCGCGGTCGCCTTGCGGGCGGCCATATCGGCGGGCGACTTGAGTTCGGCCTCGGCCTTGGTGAACACCGCGTCGTCGGTCCTGGCCTTCGCGAAGGCCGCCTGAGCCTTGGCGATCATGTCCTTGGCCTGGGCGGGATTGGCCTCGAAGATCGCCAGGCGGGTGAGCTGAAGATCCCGGAAACCCTGCGCACCATCCTTCGAGAGCTTGCCGACATCCTTGTCGATCGCGGTCTGGCGCGCATTGATCTGCGTGCCGTCATGCTGGGCCGCCTGTTCGGCCGCGAAGGCAGTTCCACCGAGGATTGTGGTCAGCACGAGGGCCGCAGCCATGGATGTGCGGTAGGACATCTTACTATCTCCTTCCGGTGCGGAGATAAGGCCTTCATCTGCATTGGCCTTATTCAGTCCGTGTTCAGATAATAGACGGACGATGATTTGGTCTCATGTCCCAAGGATTAAAAAACGGCAATGCGGTGACGCGGGGTGCCGGAACCCCGGGTGGCGAAGGCACGATTCGACGGAACGCAGTCGCCCGACGGGGAGAGGACAGCGAGATGCATGTGCCCGACGCGCAGCGCGTCGGTTCCGAACGACAGAGGCGCATCGTCGCGAGGATGCGTGCCGGCTGCATCGGACGGGATAGGGTTCAGGGGCGGCAGAGCCGGGCAGAGCGGGGGAAGGCGGGATGCGGCCAGTCGCACGCACGCGGGCGCCGGCCCACCCATGCGCCGCAGGCAATCCTGCACACAGCGCGAAACGGTCACGCTTCGTTGAAAGGCTGCTGTAGGCCGGTGTAAACGCTTCTGTGCAAACTTGGACGTTGGGCGGCGCCTCGGTTGCGTTCCTCGCTCGGATCGCGTCGCGGATCCGCAATTGGAGACCGGCGGTGTCGCACTCCCTGGTGAACCGGGACGCGCTCGACGAACTCACGGCCGTGATCGGCACGGAAAAGCTCGTCCGCATCCTGGACCGGTTCGTCGTCAGTCTCACCACCGCCTTCGAGGGGGTGGATCGCGCCAACGACGATTACGGCCGCGAAGCGCATACGCTGGTCTCGATGTCGGGCATGCTCGGCTGTGCCGAGCTGTCCCGGGCCTGCCGCGGCCTCGAGGAATCCGCCAAGACGGGCGTCGACCTGACGGGAACGCTGGTCGACCTCAGAACCCTGCGCGACCGGACGATCGCCGCCCTGCGGGCGCTTCAGGCGGAGACCCGCCGCAGCGTGTAGCGCCGCTCTCGCGCGGCGCCGGATCTGCCGCCGAACGGGGCGCGTCCCGTCTCTGCGGCGGGCTGCAGGCTTGGCGGGCGGGCAATCCAGCTCCGTGCAGATCTTCATCCTCTGATCCGCGCCGTCATCCCCGGGCGTCGCGGGCGGGCCTGGGATCGGGCACCGCTGCCGGCGCAGAGGCCGGACGCGTCGGCCCGTCTGGATGCCGGGCTCCGCTGCGCGGCGCTGGAGTGAGACGGCGACGATGCGCCCACCGTAAAGCCCTGAGCGAGACGTCGTGCCCGCATGGACGCGGTGCCGGACACGCGTGCGCGGATCAGGCCGCCATCACCGTGTCGAGGGGCGCCTCGAAGGTCAGCACCGCGCCCTCGCGGGGATAGCTCATGTGGGCGGTCCCGCCGAAGGTGTGGGCGAGGCTGCGGGCGATCAGCCGGGTGCCGAAGCCCGTCCGGGTCGGCGGCGTGACCGGCGGCCCGCCGCTCTCCTCCCAGCGGAACCGGAGGGTCTGTCCGTTCTCCGCCTCGGCCACGTTCCAGGTGACGCAGACCCAACCCGCAGCCACCGACAGGGCGCCGTACTTGGCCGCGTTGGTGCCGAGCTCGTGCAGCATCAGCGCCAGGGTCATGCCATGCCGCGGGCCCAGCGTCAGGTCGGGTCCGGCAATGCGGAAGCGGCCCGCGACGCCGTCGCCGTGGAGGGACACGGCCCCTTCGACCAGGCCCGTCAGGGACGCCCGGGCGAAGGAACCCTGCAGGAGCACGTCGTGGGCCTTGGCCAGGGCCAGCAGCCGCGCGGCCAGGGCCTCGCCGGCCGCCTCCAGGGACGGCGCGTTGCGCATGGTCTGCGCCGCGACGGCCTGGACCATGGCCATCGTGTTCTTCATCCGGTGGGCGAGTTCCTGCATCAGCAGCGTCTGGCGCGCCTCGGTCAGCTTCAGCTCGGTGATGTCGCGCGACACGGCCAGGATGCGCGCGGGCCGGTCCGGTGCCGCGCCGATCGGCGTAACCGCCACATCCCACCACCGGATCGTCCCGCCGATCTCCGACTGTGCCTGGAACCGGCTCGGTCGTCCGCTCCGCGCCCCGTCGAGGGCCGCGGCCACGGCCGCACGGTCCTCGGCGCGGGTCCAGGCGTCGATCCAGGGGCGCCCGATCGCCTCCGCCTCGTCCTCGGCGGCCGACAGGGCCGGCCCGTCGGCGCTGGCGGTGATCAGGCACCCCTCGCCGTCCAGCAATTCGAGGTAATCGTTGCGGATCTGCGGCGGATTGAACGGGCCGACACGACCGGGCATGCGCGGGCGCGCCTCCGGGCCCGGCCCGGCCTGCTTGCGGGACGCCTCGACCCGCTCGGTCGTCAGGCGTCCGGCCTCAACGCGGCTCGCGGCTTCGATGATGTGGCCGAGCCGCCGGCTCCGCTGCCGTTCCCGGTCGGCCTGCGCGGTCGCCTGCGTGAGCAGGCCGCGCAGGCGGATATTCTCCGCCTCGAGCATCGCGACCCGGCGCTCTGCGCCGTCGATCCGCGGCCGTACGATGTCTGCTTCCATCGCCCGCCCCCACCTCGTCGTCCTCGCGGCGCGCCGCCGGAGGTCCCGCGATCGCCCGGTGCGGCGATGGGCGTCGGAGGCAGGGACGCACAGGCGGCTCAGACCGCTTCTGGTGCCGGTTCCCCGCCCGCAGCCGAGCGAATCGTTGACTGTGTCACGCTAGCATGACAGCCGGGATATTCAAACGAGGCCGGTATTGGGCTGCCGATCAAAACTTATGTTGTTCGCCTGTGCGTGTGCGAAGACAGCTACTTGTTTCGCATCAGCAGCACGAGCCAGCCGATCCCCAGGATGAAGATAATCAATCCGATCGAGACGAAGACCGGCGTGCCGAGGTCGATCAGGCGGGGCGCGAGCTGGGTGGCGAAGGCCGCGACCACCAGGGCGACGGCCACCCGCGCGGCCGCGCGCTCGATGCCGCGGGTGACCTTGTCGAGGCCCTTCACCTCGATCTCGACGGTGACGCGGCCCTGCTTCAGCCGCACCAGCATCAGGTGGATCAGGGTCGGCAATTCCGAGGCGGCGCCGTAGAGGCCGACGCCCAGGGCCTCGGCCTTCTGCTTGAGGGCGGAGAGCGAGAACTGCGTCTGCATGCTCGCCCGGACCGTGGGACCTGCGGCGGCGAACAGGTCGAAGTTCGGGTCGAGGTGGCGCATCACGCCGTCGGCGGTCACCAGCCCCTTGAACAGGATGGCGAGGTCGGTCGGCATGGCGAGGTCGTTCTCGCGGGCCATGTTCATGAAGTCGGTGAGCACCAGCCCGAGATTCAGCGGGATCGACGAGTGGCTCTCCACGAAGGACTGGGCCGAGACCTGGAGACGGGTCAGGTCCGGGTTGCTGGTGCCGGTCCAGTCGAGGAGCACGGCCATGAGGCCGTCGGCATCCTGCTTGAGCATGGCGCCGATCAGCACCAGGAGCTGCGAGCGCCGCCGCTGCGACAGCCGCCCGATGATGCCGAAATCGATGAAGCCGATCTTGTTGCCGGGCAGGGCCAGCATGTTGCCGGGATGCGGATCGGCGTGGAACACGCCCTCGATCAGCGCCATCTGCAGGAACGCGTCGGTGCCCTTCTGGGCGAGCAGCTTCTTGTCGATGCCCGCCGCGCGCAGGGCCGCCTCGTCGTTGGGCGGGATGCCGTGGATGAAGTCCTGCACCAGCACGCGCTCGGAGCAGTATTCCCAGTGAATCTTCGGGAAGACGATGTCGTCGCGGTCCTCGAAGATCTGGGCCAGCAGCTCGCAGTTGCGCGCCTCGTTGAGCAGGTCGAGCTCGCCGTTGAGCCCGTCGGCGAGGTGGCGCATCTGCTCCCGCGGCTGGTAGCGGGCCATGTCGGGCCACTCGTTCTCGACGATGCGGGCGCCGTGCGCCATCAGGCGCAGATCCGCCTCGATGATCTTGCGCAGGTTCGGCCGCAGCACCTTGACGATCACGTCCTCGCCCGAGTGCAGCCGCGCGCGGTAGACCTGGGCGATCGACGCCGAGGCGATCGGGTTGGTGTCGAACTCGGCGAACACCTCCATGGGCGAGGCGCCGAGATCGAGTTCGAGCTGCGGGCCGATCTGCTCCCACGTCACCGGCACGACCTGGCTGTGGAGCTTCTGCAGCTCCTCGGTCCAGGCCGGCGACAGCAGGTCCGGCCGGCTGGCCAGGACCTGCCCGAACTTGATGAAGGTCGGCCCGAGCGCCTCGATCGCCCGGCGCAGACGCTCGGGCTCGGACAGGCGGGTGACGTCGACCCGCGGCTGACGGCGCGGCAGCAGCGGCAGGTAGCGCAGGCCGAGGCGGTCCACGACGCGGGTGACGCCGAAGCCGATCAGGATCGTCGCGATCTCCGACAGCCTTTGGCGGTCGCGGGCGGCAACGAAGGCTGTCTTCAGCATGAGTGGGGCGATCCGGTCGGACGGGATTGGGTGTCCGGACAGCACGAGCATAAGGACTTTTTTGCGGTCGCGAAGCCCAGGAGGTCCGCGAGCGGGACGACAATGCGGTCGCGGGCGCCGCCGGATGTTCGGCGTCGCGCCGCCCGCGGTGGCTTCGCGACGCGCGCAAAGGCGATGCGGATCCGGCGTCTCCGCCGGATTTGATTTCAGAATGCCGGCTCCAGCCCGCTCGCGCGGTACGCCGCAGCGGCCTCCGGCGTCGTCAGCCGGGCCAGGAACCGGGCGGCGCCGTCCCGGTCCGTCGCGCCGCGCAGGATCGCGGCCGCGAAGGTCGTCACCTCCTGCACCGGCTCCGGGAAGGGCCCGACCACCTCGATTCCGGGCACCACCATCAGCTCGCTGATCTGCTGGACGGCGATGTCCGCCTCGCCGGAGACGAGCTTTTCCGCGGTGAATCCCTGCGGGATGATGGTCGCCCGGGCGTTGACCGCCTCGGCGAGGCCGAGCCGCGGCAGCAGCCCGGCGAAGTAGATCCCGCTGGCGCCCGCACGGGAATAGGCCACGGAGCGCGCCTCCGTGAGGGTGCGCTTCAGCGCCTCGACGGTGGCGATGTCCGGATGCGGCGCCCCGGCCTTCACGGCGATGCCGTAGCGGGAGCGCACCGCGTCGACCCGGGTCTCCGGCTCGACGCGGCCCTCGGCGATCAGCCGGTCCATGGCGT
>Ga0316228_1003167_pt1 | contig 13501 bp, 10 predicted proteins | sample TBH18021metaG_FD_206005 | JGI IMG/M metagenome (GOLD analysis project Ga0316228, IMG submission 206005) | Freshwater microbial communities from Trout Bog Lake, Wisconsin, USA - TBH18021 | ecosystem: Environmental > Aquatic > Freshwater > Lake > Hypolimnion/Profundal zone | place: USA: Wisconsin... | reverse complement strand
TGGGATGGTGTTCTTTCAGTTTATTATAAAGGGTATTCCTGTGTATCCCCAGCAGTTTGGCTGTCAGAATATAATTATTATTGGTTGCTTTCAAGGCCGCGGCTATCGTCTCTTGCTCTACCTGCTTCAGCGTTTTTACCTCAGGCAGCTGTGCCTCGTGATCGCCGACTTTTTCCGAAGGGACAGCCCCGAGGTGAAAGCGGGCAGTATCTAAATGTTCAATCGTTAAGCACGGGGCATCTTGGGAAATGATGATCGCCCTTTCAATAGCATTGCCAAGTTCCCGGATATTCCCCGGCCAGTCGTAAGCAAGCAAAGCTGAAACGAATTCCTCGGATAATTCCTGCTCTTTGAATCCCAGTTTCCGAAAAATCATACTGGCAATATGTTCCGCCAATAATCGAATATCTTCTTTTCGCTCCCTCAGGGGCGGAATGTCCAAGGTAATGGTGTTAATCCGATAATATAAGTCAAGCCGGATACGGCCCTGCTTCACTAAATCCCCCAAGTTTTTGCCGCTCGCTGCGATGATTCGCACATTAACCGGCAAAACAATATTGCCACCAACCCGCATAATTTTATTTTCTTCCAGCACCCTCAATAGTTTTATCTGCATTTCGTGCGGCATGCTGTCAATTTCGTCAAGAAAAAGGGTTCCGCCGTCGGCAAGTTCAAATTTCCCCGGCATCCCGCCTTTTTTCGCCCCGGAGAAAGCTCCTTCATTATAACCGAAGAGTTCACTTTCGATCAGTTCGACCGGAATAGCGCTGCAATTGAGGCCGATAAACGGTCCATCCCTTAAATTACTTTTGTTGTGGATGGCCTGAGCAAACATTTCCTTGCCGGTTCCGCTCTCTCCTTGAATCAATACCCTGGCGTTGGTTGAAGCGACACTTTTAGCAAGGTCAATAGTCCGGAGAATCTTTTCGCTTTTGCCCAGAATATCATCAAAAGTAAAGGTGGCATAAGCGCCAACCATGCGATGGACCAAATGATGAATATCTTTCTTTTCTTTGGTTATGACCAGCTTGCCGATAAGTTCGTTTTCATCATTGAATACCGACTGAGTATTGACCAGCAGGGTGGTGAATTTATCCTGGTTTTTGATAATAATACTTTTTTCGAAAAATTTGTTGTCTTTCTCCAGTAATTTGACCAAAGGAGGCTCGGAAAACAAGACTTCGCTAACCGGTTTCCCCAGCGATTCCCCATTCAGCTGCGAGCTATACTGGGTTAAGTTTTTATTGAGATGTTTCACATTGTATTTGTTATCCAGAACCGCCATCCCATGCTCTGAGCTGTCAATACAGTTGCGAAGGTAAGTGTTGGTAAATCTCAGTCGAATCGCGTGCTCCATTGCCTTGGCCAGGGAGATGACAATCCCCAGGGTATGTTTATGCATAAAGCGATAATCGCCGCTTAAATTTAAAACCCCTATCAACTCACCAAGTTCATCGCATATCGGCGCAGCCGAGCAGGTCCAGTCATGATAAAAACTGCTATAATGCTCTGCACTGAATATCTGCACAGGCTGCCTGTCAATCAGGCAAACCGCGATAGCGGTCGTACCTGCCAAATTCTCGGTGCGTATGGCCCCAGGGCGAATAAATCCTTTTTCCGCGGATTTTAACAACTCCGGATCACCGACAGCATGCAGTACATATCCTTCTTTGCTGGCAAGTAAACCAATAAAACCAGTTTCATCAACGACTTTGGCCAGAATGTCCATATAAGGTTTCGCCAAAGCAACCAAGAAACTGTTGGTACGCAGTATTTCGTTGAAGAGTTGCTGATCTGCAATATAACATTCGCTTGAACTCATAAAGGGATCAACCCCTTGAGAGCGGCAGCGTTTCCACGACTCAAGGATAATAGGACGAATAACGCTGGAGTCACATTCGCCGTGCTTGATGAATCTTTCCCACTCGCGGTAGCACGCATCGCGCATATTGTCGCAGGAATTCACTAGTTACATCCCCCTTGCCCTCCAGATAAACCGAACGAACAACCCTTCATTCTCAGCTTCATCTTAACAAACATTTGATAGCAAAACAATACCAGGCATCGTTCCGGCATCAGCAAACAGCTGCTATACTTGCAATGACTATAAGACAAAAAATGAGCCAGGAGTCCACAATTAAATGGACCTCCTGGCTTTGGCTATATATGAAGGATTACTTCGCGTAGGTAGTATGGAACTTTTCGATGACCTTACGAAACGCCATCGCCAGTCGCTCTGTTTCCTGCTTGTTGAGGATCAGCGGCGGTGCGGCGGTAAAGACGTTATTCAATCCTGATACACTCCGAGCCATCCGGCCGATAATGACTCCGTCGGCTTTCGCCTCTGCCACCATCTGGGCCAGGTATTTCTCCGGAAGCGGCGCTTTCGTCTTTTTGTCCTCAACCATTTCGATCCCCAAGAACAAGCCTTTGCCGCGAACTTCACCCACCATCGGCAGTTCTTCCAGGTCTTTCAGACTGTCAAGCAGGTATTGTCCCATCGCGGCACTGTTCTCAGTCAATTTTTGCTCCTGAATAATATTGATGTTGGCTATCGCAGCCGCACAACCGGCTGTACAGCCACCAAAGGTGCTAATGTCCCTGAAGTAGCCCAGGGTATCGGCAGGGTCAGCCAGGAACTGGTCAAAGATGTACTTCTTGGTAACAACTGCGGATATCGGCATGTACGCACTGGCCAAGCCTTTGGCCATGGTCAGAATATCAGGCTCAAAGTCGTAATGCTGGTAGCCGAACATTTTCCCGGTCCGGCCAAATCCGTTTACCACTTCATCCATCACCATCAGCACTTCGTATTTGCGGCATATTTCCTGAATGATCGGATAATACTCAGCCACCGGAATGATGATGCCGCCGCCTGCGGTAATCGGCTCCAGGATCACCGCAGCCACACTGTCCGGGCCTTCCTGTTTGATCACCGTTTCCAGAGCCCGGGCGCACTCGATATTACAGCCGGGATACGTCTTGCCGAAATGGCAGCGATAACAAAGGGCGTGTGGCATTTCGGCAAAGCCCAGCGGCAGCGGACCGTAGCCTGCTTTTCGCTCGTCCTGGCCTGTTGCCGCCAGCACAGCCAGTGTACTGCCGTGATAGTCCCGATGGCGATAAATGATCTTATACTTATCCTTACCCGGATATTTCTGCCGGAAGTATTGACGGGACATTTTGAAGGATTTTTCATTCGCTTCCGAGCCACTGTTGGCAACATATACTTTCGAAAAACCAGGCAGCAGTTCTACCAGCTTCTGCGCCAGACGGATATAGGGCGGAGTGCCTGTCGATCCGCCATAAAAGGGAAGTAGCTGGAGTTGTTCAGTGATCGCGTTAACAATCGCCTGCTGCCCATAACCCACATTCACGCACCAGATAGCTCCAGAGAGCCCATCCAGGTACTCTTTGCCGTGAATATCTGTGACCATACACCCTTTTCCCGAAACCATGATCGGCGGTTCTTGGGTCTCGAAAGCTTTATGGTTGGTCATATGAAGCCAAAGATGTTCCTTTTGCAAACGCACCAATTCTTCAACTTTCATCTCAATGCTTGCTTGCTTGTTCATGGCATATCCCCCCCATTATTAATATCTGCCAGGATTATCTCCAGCACCGATAAGGCTATGACTCCTTTGTAATCTCTTCTAAACGAAACGCTTCTGACGGTAAATTCATCATTTTCAGGAAGTCTGCCGCATAGCCGGCGATACTTTTTTCCATGTAATCAGTTCTCAGCATTTCAATCGGGATGCTTTACCAGAATGAAACTCCCGCACCAGCAATTTTTACATCAACTTTGAATTCGGAGCCTTCCCACGAGATTTCGTCAAGGATATCCTGTAACTCCTGCACACAACGATGTGATTTTGCCCAAGAATTATTACCGGAGGTTGTTTGTTTTGCCCAACGCCTGGCCCATCTCTGGATATTGAGCACACATCGCGCCCGCAGGGGAACTGGTGGTCAGAGTGCCCGCATAACTTAGCTGGCAGAGCACCCTTGCCGGGATCAATGCTGTATATAAAGTCAACAAATTTATTGAAAAGGTAGCGAATGAATTGCCAGGGGGTCCTACCGCTCTCAAGCTAAGAAAGTCTAAAGTTTCAAGGCTCTTCGCGCATGTTGCTTGCAAAAAGAGCCTTTGAGGATTTACTTGTTATGAACCACCTTGTCCGCTAACCGCAAAAAGGCGCGAACCGCTGTTTCCAGGGCTTCATCCGGAGTATCCTCTTGTTTACAGTGCGACAGGCCGCGCGCAGACATTGCAAACATCATAATCGAGGGAACAAGTCTCGCCATTTCAGCGGCATCGTGCAGAGGACCAGAATAGATTGTCGAAGCCTCGCCGGTTTCATCAGCCACCGCCTGCTTGCAAAGTTCGGTCAAGCGCTCATCAAAGATCGTCGGATCAATTGTCCAGATTTTTTCCCAACGCACCGATACTCCGTGGTCATTGGCAGCCTTAGCCGCCGCGGCCCGGGCATCTTCGTTCATGCTCTTTAATACCGCCTTGTCGATCGACCGCTGATCAAGGGAAAGAACACATGTTTCAGGAACAATGGTTACCACATCTGGTTTGACACTGACTTTGCCGACTGTGCACACCCCGTCGTGTTTCAGGGCAATTTCTCTAAAGGCCAGCGCCGCCTGTGCCGCCGCCAGAAAAGCATCCTGGCGCATCAAGGTGGGAAATGATCCGGCATGAGCCGCCTGTCCTGTAAATTCGATATAGTGGCGCTCCACACCGGTGATACCGAACACACAGGCGACATGTTTCTTTTTGCTTTCCAGCACCGGCCCCTGTTCGATATGCAGTTCCAGATATTCCTTGATATTCTTTTGCTTAAACTGCTGGTGAGCTTGCAGTATTTCCTCAACAACAACATCATAATCCGCCAGGGCATCAGTCAGTTTTACGCCATTGTTGTCCACGCGGTTGATGATTTCCGCAATATCCATCGAACCGCAGGCCGCTGACGACCCTACCAGACTGCGCCCAAAGCGGGCGCCTTCCTCATCGGCCCAATTGACGGCGTAGATGGTCTTGCTCGGAGCGGCCCCCTTGCCATAGCGGCGCAGAACCTCCAGGGTCACGACAGCGCCCAGCGCGCCATCCAGCCAGCCTCCGTTGGCAACAGAGTCCAGATGACTGCCCATGGCCACAGCATCCGGGCTGACCCCGGAGATTTTCGCCCAGCTATTTCCAGCAGCGTCAACCGTCACTTCGGCGCCGGCCGCCCGGGCTTTGTCAGCAAACCAATCCCGCGCTTTCTGCCAGGTCGGCGTCCAGGCCAATCGCTGCGCACCGCACTCATTGGAAGTCATCTCCGCCAGTTCCCGCAGATCTGCAACCACCCGCTTAGCACCATCAGATAATTCGTAACCCATGATTTTCCTCCTGTCATCTATCTTTATTATTTTACTCCCTTATTGATACGCAATCCTAATGTCGCGAACGATTGTCAGGCTGAGCTGTTCTTTACGCTTCTCTCATAGCCTTACAAACAGAAAAAAGCAACGGACAAGCGCCATTGCTTTTTCAACATGTACTTTTTGTTTCTTTTATGATAATTCCTTTCTGGTTCCTATGTCAATCAAAGTTTCTGCAAAAACTTCATAATCCTCCCTGCATTTACCCCGACATCGCTGCCGCCAACGCGGGAAACGGACCGGATATCAACTCGGGTTTTTGCGGGTCCCTCTTCCGTCAGGCGGATTACGATGTCATCTTTAAACCCAAAAAGGAATGTGGTGTCTGTTGCCTCAATACGCCCCTCTGGTTGATTAGCGTCTACAACCTCCCACCCCAGGTCCTTCACAACCGCCAGCACGCGTGAGAATGCCGCCGTTTTGTCGACATTCAGATGCGCCGGCTGCACCTCCGGATAGGCTGCAACTTGCTGTTGCGCGATTTTCGGGCCGCCATATTCCAACGAGTTTAACCCTGTCGCGCGGTGTGCTGCCACTTGCACAAAAACCGGCGGATGCTCCGTATCGGTTGTAATATCATGAATTCTCGGTACAGCTTGAACTCTGGCCTCAAACACATAGTAGGGGATATAGATACTGATCGCCAGCAGAAGGCCCACTACGGCCGAAATCCTGGCAGCCCTCGGAGCCTTTTTTAAGACAGTCGCTATCAACACCAGCAACGCAGCTCCCGCAATCGGCAGAGCAACCTTGCCTGCCCACAGGAACAGGCCAAGTGCGGTACGAAAATAAAGCAGCCCAGTCCGGTTCCCAACAGCGCCAATCATCGTCAGCAGCAGACAAAGAACCCCCAATACCAGCGCACCATAAGCCGCCCAGTTCAACCAATTCTTTGTAAACATGATTCAGCCTCCTGTATCGATAAATTAAAACCGCCGCCAAAATCGGGACAGGGTCAGCGAACCTCCCCTGCCGCTGCTTTTATGAAGTTTTGCTGTTCTATTAAGGTCGTGATCTGTTCAGCCGATAATAGCCTGCTTTGATTTTTTCAGCCGGAACGCCCAGACGATAGGCCGCATAAGCCCAAACCGTCCGGTACAACGCCTGGATTTTCGTCTCGTTCACATACTTGCGGGCACTTGTTGTTACAACCTCCGGCAGGATGATGATCTTTCCTGACCGCCGCATCGCGGTGGCCAGAGCGGCGTCTTCCATGATGACTGTTTCGGGAAACTTGCCTATCCGCCGGAAATGATCCGCCTGAATGAATATGCCCCTGTCGCCAAAGATCATCCGCGTCATGCGGCAGAAGATGTTCGAGGTAGCCGCCAGGAAAGAATAAAATGGCTGCGAAGGATAAAAGCCCAGCGCGAAGCTTCCGCCGATCATCTCCGGGTCTTCCATCGCCTGACGGATTGAATCTGCACCAGACTCAGGCAGCCGGCTATCGGCATGGAAAAACAGGAGTACCTCGCCCCGGGCGGCTTCCGCGCCGGCGTTCATCTGCCTGGCGCGGTTGGCGATGCCTAGGCGAAGGACTGTCGCCCCGAAGGATTCGGCGATAGCCACAGTGTCATCGATGCTGCCTCCATCAACCACGATCACTTCACAGCCGGCTCGGGACAAGCTGCTCAGGCATTCGGCAAGATAGTTCTGTTCGTTCAGGACAGGAATGATGATCGATATCAACAGAAAAACCTCCGCAGAATGCCGAGCCCGAACTTCACGTACCAACGTTTGCCGAGATCCATCAGCCAATGGTCGGCGGACCGCTGAATAGCGTAGCCCCAACTGGGATAGACGTGGGGCAGCGATGAAATCCGGGTCAGTCCGACACCGCTATTTACGGCCACAACCAGCTCATTGAGCATCTCAGCCGCATTGGTCGCCAGGATGTGAGCCCCAAGAATCTTGCCGCCAGGATCGGCGACAATCTTTATCATTCCCTGGTCTTCCTGCTCGACAATCGCCCGATCAATCAATCCCATGGACTGCCGGTAAACCTGATGCGCTATTCCTTGCTCCTGGGCCTCTCGCTCGGTGAGTCCCACATGGGCCAACTCCGGGTCCGTAAAGGTCGCCCAGGGAATCCCCGCATAATTGACCGGGCGTTTTACCGGCAGAAGGATATTCTGCAGAACTTGCCGCGCTTCAACCTCGGCAATATGGGAGAACTGATATTTCCCGATGCAATCGCCGCAGGCCCATATATGGGGTACAGTGGTTTGCAGGTAGCCGTTGACCGCAATCCCTTTTGGGGTATACTTAACACCAATTTTTTCGAGGTCAAGACCCTCAACATTGGCTTGACGCCCCATCGCCACCAATAGGACGGACACGGTCTTCCCGCGCGATTCCCCTGTATCGCCCGAGGTCGCGACTGTAATATGTCCGCCTTCCTGCGTGATGTTTTCAACCCTGGAATTCAAATAGATCTCCACACCTTGCCGGCGCAATATGTTCGCAAGCTGCTCCGTTAGCTCCGGGTCGTCTTTGGGCAGAATGGCGGGCCCGGCATGGAAAACCGTCACCTTACTGCCGAGCCGCTGAAAGGCCTGGGCCATTTCGATGCCGATAGGCCCGCCGCCGATGATACCCATACTTTCAGGCACAGCCTCAATTTCGAAAATCTCCTGATTGGTATAGTACTTGACGTTTTCCAGCCCGATGCCCTTACTGTGTACAGGCGCTGATCCTGTGGAAATGACAATATCTTTTCCTTCAATACGAAGGCCTTCCACATCGATCTCACTGGCGCTGACAAAGCGGGGGGCGCCGAAGATGACTTCCACTCCGGCTTTTTCCAATAAACTTTTCGTTTGCGCCCGCTCCGCTGTGCGCTGCCGGAGGTCCCGGACTTTGGCCATCACTCCGGAGGTATCGGTGGTGCCGCTGACTGAAAGCCCCCATTGATCAGCAGTGCTGATTCGGTGTGCTTCTTTAGCCGCAGCCAGCAGCGCCTTGGAAGGAACGCATCCGGTCCAGGAGCATTCGCCGCCGATGCGGTTATTCTCGATAAGTGCCGTGGAGAAACCCATACTTGCTGCTCCCATGGCAGTCACGATGCCTGCCGCCCCTCCGCCGACAACAACCACGCGATATTTCTTCATGAAGAGCCCCCCTTTCATCCAACCTTGTCGATAAGGCTTCCCCGGCAGCTGCTGCCTGCGCCGGCGACGCAGGCAAAGCAGTGATTCCCTACCGCGATAGGCCCTCCAGACAGCGCCTGGGGATCGACCCGGCCGATATACATTTCACCGATAGAGACCGGTTTCTTCAGTATCTGATTAAAATCGCAATCATACAGCAGGCCCTGCCAGTCGACACTGACAAGTTCGCGGCACATGACCTTGGCCAGATTGAGAGGGTTGTAGCTGTCGGCCAGAAGCTTGAGATATCCGTCCAGCAGTCCTTGCTTGGCCAAGTGGTCCCGGAATCGCCCAATCGGCATATTGGTGATTGTAAAAAGACTGTCGAATACAACCCCGAACGCCCTCAACAGATGTTCCTTGTACGCTGCCTCCAGCTCGCTTTGGGGGCCGGGAAGGAAGTTGCCGCCCGGATTGTAGGCGAGACTCAGGTTTAGCCCCGAGGTACCGGTTCCATAGCCAAGAAGATTCAGCTGCTGCAGAATTCGAATATTTTTCTGGTAGACCCCCTGGCCGCGCTGAAACTCCACGTTCTCTTCCAAATAGCACGGCATGGAAGCAACAAGGTCCACGCCGTGTCGCGCGAAAAATTCAGGCAGATACTTATACTCGGCCTCATCAAGGATAGCCAGATTGGTCCGGAGCAAGATGCGCTCAACTGAGCGGATTCGCCCCAGCCGTTCGATAAAAATCGCCAGATGCTGGTTGGTCTCCGGCGCACCGCCGGTGATATCCACCTCTTTTACACCCGCAATAGCGACAAAGCGCAGAATATCTTCAATGACCTGTAAACTCATGGTCTCTTTCCGATTGGGACCGGCCCCAACATGGCAATGGCTGCAGCTGAGATTGCAGCGATAACCCATGTTAACCTGCAGGCAGCAAAGGGTTCCCTTGATCAGCGACTTACCAGACATCTCAACATATTTTGTGAAGCTATCCACCTGTCATCACCCCTTGCTTTGCATCAATTGATAAGCCTGCCAATCCTCATATGTATCGATATCCTGTTTCAAGGGCAGGAAGGCCAGCGGTAACGGTACCTGCCCAAAAAGCGCCTGGACTCTTTCCAGAACCTGCGGCGTTGACCAGGGGATTGCCTCATGGAAAATATCGCTCACTGTCTGGACTCGCCCCCGGGTGGCGCCGATAAGATAGAATCCTCCATCTTCGCTGGGGCCGATGACCACAGGAACGCTGTCCAGCAGTTCAAACGCCGCCGCGACATCCTGCCTGGCTATGGTAGGACAGTCTGATCCGATGATCACAACCTGTTCAACGCCGCCATGGCACCCTTGCAGCAGAGCGTTTCCCATCCGGCTTCCGAGACCTTCACCGCGTTGCCGTACAACAGTAAGACCCTTTTGCCGGAAAAAAGTTTGGTCCGATTCGGGCGGAATGGCAGTGACTTGTCGCCAATCATCATTCGTGGCGGTTTCGGCGAGCACTTTCTCCAGCATCAGCCGGTAGATGTCCGCCGCCTGGCTCATGCCGACAACGGCTCCGATTCGAGTCTTGACCTGGCCCGCTGCCGGCGTCTTGGCAAAAACAATCAGCAGCCGAGTTGCCTTTGTCATCTTTCCTCCTAAACGCCTCATCGGATTATCGTCACAGGGGTTGCTGATCATACAGTTTCCGGATCGTCTCATAGCGTTTTCGATTTACCCCAAAATCATAATACCCGACACGGGATGCCGACCGGTAATGAATAATTGCGTTCTCCCTGTCAAAGTAAAGTTCGACGTCATCTTTGAACGGGATGACCGGCGTCTGAAAAACGGCGTGCAGATATTCTTCTTCCTCAGCCACGATCTGAGCTCCAAGCTGCTTTAAAATGAAAACAAAGAACTGTTTAGTCTCCTGCAAATCGCCGCGAAAAGCAAGTGGCTCGACTTTCCGCTCAGCACTATCTGTTTGAGACGAAACGGCGTTGGGGGAATCAGGCAGTTCCGCCAATCTCCCCCCGTTGACTCCGAGGTTTGGAGGGATGGTGTTGTTTTTTACTCCTGCGAACAGGGTGACTACCAGAATCACAATAGTAAGCACCAACAAAAACAGCATCTTCATTCTCCACTCTCCTATCATATTACTTAACTTCAACTTATGCCGCTTTTTCCCCTTGTTCTTCGTCTGTTACATCTACCCTCCAACCGCGGCTCCTTTACAAGCTATCTATAGCTTGGTACAAAAACGTCAGGCTAACACTCCCCGGGAACTTCGCAATAAAGGAAACCCGCATAAATGCGGGTCCAGCTGTAGACAAAACTCGCTTGCAGGCTTACGGCAGGAAGCGGGGGGGGGTTTCCGCAGCGGGATTCTTATCCCCAGCCGTCGGCAGCTTGTCTGCCGGTAACGGCGTAGGATATCATCCGTAGCGGAGGAATTCCCCTCCCGCTTCCGTATTTTGTCTTCACTCTGAACCGCACAAATGCGGGTTTCCCTTGTACTAGACCCTATACCTCAAACTGAGTCTCCAGGCGGTACATCTTCATCACTTTTTCCTCTTAATCCTTACGGCAGGTTGTACCCAGGAGATCCTCAAAGACACAGATCATCGCGCCTTTGTCTTTGTGCCCAAGGCCTTTGAGCATTGCCATCTGATAGGTCGTGGTTGCGGCATGCATTAAAGGCAAGGGAATGCAAAGCTGGGCAGAAAGCTCGGCGCCACTGACCAAATCTTTATAGGCGTGCTCCAGCGGATAGCCGTCGCCGAAATTCCGCTTGAGGATTCTCGGTATAAAGAACTCAGATGCGTAACTTCTTCCTGAACTGCTATTGATAACCGAGCCAATCTGCTCAGCATCAAGGCCGAGCTTAACCGCCATCGGCAGCATCTCAGCAAAAGCGGCGATGTTGATATCAAACAGAATGTTGTTGATTGCTTTGGTCAGCTGACCGCAGCCGTGGGTACCCATATGCAGAATGTTACTCCCCATACATTTGAAGTATGGCATCAGCATATCGAAGATTTCCTTTTTGCCACCACACATGACCGTCACGGTACCGTCGATCGCCCGGGCTTCCATACCGGAAACCGGGGCATCCATAAACTCGACGCCTTTGTCCTCAAGCGCTTTGGCGATTTCGATGCTGGCAGTGTAATGAATGGTACTCAAATCAGCAACAACCTGACCTTTCTTCAAACTGCCCAGCAGCCCGTTCTCGCCCAGAAGCACCTCTTTGACGACTTTCGTATCCGGGAGGCTGAGAAAAATGATGTCACAGGCAGCGATGTCTTGCAGACCAGTCGTTGTCTTGACACCCCTCTTGTCAAATTCAGAAAAAGCATCGGTTCTGATGTCATTGACAACAACTTGTTCTCCACACTTAAGCAGATTGAGCGCCATATGTTTCCCCATTTGACCTAATCCCATAAACCCGATTTTCATGTTCGAAACACTCCTTCGTTAGTTTTTGAATGCTTTCATGCCTGTGTTCTTGTGTCAAAAAACAAAAAACCGTCTGAAAAACTCACATAGTCCCGACAGCATCCGCTTTTCGAGACAAAGTTTCCGACAGCTTTAACATTGACCAGCTTTAACTTACATTGATAATAGCAGGTTTGGCCGCAACATTCAAGATTCAATTTCGCATAAAAAAGAAAATGTCAAGACCAATACCAGCCGGCACCACATCATTCAATCTGGAAAATACTCATTCTCGCATATAACGTAGTCAAAGAAATGCCGAGAAGCTCTGCCGCTTTCCGCTTAGCTTTGACGCTTCTGCCGAATTGATCGAGAGCAGCGGCAATAAGCTCTTTCTCGGTGGTTGCCTTACCGTCTTTTAGCGACAGCAGCTCGTCAGCACCGCCTCTCACCTGGCTTAGACGGCCATATTTGTTTTTTGTTTTTTGATGAAAAAAAACCTGCGGCAAATAATCAGGGGTGATCAATCGCTGATCGGTGATATTAGCGATAAATCGAATTGTATTTTCCAGCTCACGTACATTACCAGGCCAGGCATGTTGTTCAAGTATTGAAATCGTTTCTGGGGCCATCTCTAATCGCCCCAGAACGGGGTGGATGCACAGCGAAAGAAAATACTGAGCCAAAGCGGCAATGTCTTCAACCCGCTCCCGCAGCGGAGGAATATGCAGTTGGGAGACATTCAGCCGGTAGAATAAGTCCTCCCGGAATTTGCCGACTGCGATCATTGCCTCCAAATCTTTGTTGGTAGCTGAAATTACCCGCACATCAACCTCACTCTTGGTGATGTTGCCCAAAGGCTGAACCTCTCCTGTTTGCAGTACCCGCAGCATTTTAGCCTGAAGCTCAACATCCATATCGCCTATTTCGTCTAAAAACAGCGTTCCCTGATGTGCCAGGGTGATAAGACCCGGCTTGCCGGACTGTTTGGCTCCCGAAAATGCCCCTTCGCTATACCCAAAGAGCTCGCTTTCCAGGAGTTGCCCAGGGATAGCGGCACAGTTTACGGTAACAAAAGGATGATTTTTTCTGGGACTGGCAAGATGGATCGCATGGGCAAACAGTTCTTTACCTGTGCCGCTTGCGCCCCGCAACAGCACATGCAAATTGGATGCAGCCAGTTTCGTGGCCAGCTGTTTGACCCCTTGCAGGCTCGGACTGGTGCCGCAGATATCCGCAAAGACATATCTGGCTGTATTCGCTTTATTGATCTGCCGCAGCAAATCGTTGTATTGTATCCGATATTTGCTCAGCTTGGTCTGCAAATGCTGTATCTCCGTGATATCTCTGGCAACAGTGATGCCACCCACGCTTACGCCGTCAAAAATAAATGGATGCATGTCGGTTATGTATTCCGTGTCCCCAAATTTCCTGCGAACCCCCAAAAGGGGCTTGCCGCTGCGAATGACTCCTCCCAGCTTTGCTCCAGGACGGGCCTCGCTAAGAACCCGGCCCACAATCCCGGAAAATTTCGCCCCACTTATC
>Ga0316228_1003165_pt1 | contig 13514 bp, 14 predicted proteins | sample TBH18021metaG_FD_206005 | JGI IMG/M metagenome (GOLD analysis project Ga0316228, IMG submission 206005) | Freshwater microbial communities from Trout Bog Lake, Wisconsin, USA - TBH18021 | ecosystem: Environmental > Aquatic > Freshwater > Lake > Hypolimnion/Profundal zone | place: USA: Wisconsin... | reverse complement strand
GACCATTTAAGTCTTCTGAAATTAACTTGTGTATAGGCAATCACGCCATCAACCATAAGGAGATGTAAATGAGTCAATTAAGTAACCTCAAGTTAGTAACGACGAAAAAGCCAATGCATCAACCAGCTATCGTTATTCGTAGAAATAAGTTATCAAGTCATTTATGGGAGCAGATCCAGTTAGCCAAAGGGCAAATCTCAGAAACCCCATTTGTCTTAATGAAGTTCCGTAGCGTTAAAGATGCTCATACAGGGATGCGTAAGCAGGTGGAAGTGCCAAAGCGGATTAAGCCCTGGTGGTTTCAGACGGATGAGGGAAAAGTCTGTGTTTCTATTAAGTATGGAAGATGGACTATAGAGCTGGCGAAAGGTAAGCCCAGTATTCAGGTAGAAAGTGCGGAAGACCTAATCAAAGCCTTGGAGTCAGTGAAGGCTGCTGTAGAAGCAGGGGAGCTCGATGAACAGATTAAAACTGCTAGTGCTGGGTTAAGGGGTGGATTTAAAAGATGAAAAGGCGTTCTATTTAAAAAATTCCGCCATTTACGCTTTTTTTGGAGAGTTTGTTTTCGGCTACTTTTGCAATTCCCTTCTCGAAAAGATTCTCTGGGTTTGGAAGCCATAAGAGTATATTGAATAAGGATTCGATATCTTGCTTTGCTAGCACCAAAATTCCATTTTCTTCGGCCGAATTGATATCAACTTCAATTTGTTCTCGTGGTAAAGCAGTCGCGATAATTGGTAATATTTGCGTCTGCTTGAGATTAGATGCATCTAATGAATTTCGGAGTTGAATTACTCTTGCACCAAGTTTTGATAGTTTACTTTCTGCGCGTAATAAGCCTAGTGTGCATTCAACAACTACAAAGTCTCCTTTTGGGGTGGTGGACACAATATCAAGACCATCCTTTTTTTTGGGGTGTGTACCAAATATTACTGGCGAAAATCCTAGCACCCAAAGCAACCAAGATATTCCTATTTCAAAGTCATCAGCAGCTTTCCCTTTGGCGGGAGGATCTGGGAATAGGCAGCCCTTGAGGGTTGTTTGATTTGGATCGACAAGACTTAAGGCGGCAGCACGTGAATTTTGAAAAATAACTGGATCGGCTCTCCAAAGAATGTGATGGGCTTTATTTCTGTAGGAGGCGATGCATTGAACAATTGCCCCGGGTGGAACTTCAATTGATTTAGTGCCAATATAGGCTCGATCATCTTCTGTCCAGTCAAGATGGCTGCCATGAATCGAAGAACGTGTAATAACCTGACCCTTATCAAGGACTCTATACCCAATCTTGGCCTCATGCTTATTTAGGGATTTGACTAGCCAAACTCCTAGGGTTGCAACCCCTTTTTTTATTTCTGATCCTTGAAATATTTCAATTGTGGTGCCTGCAATAATCTCAACTATTGATCTATGTTCTTTTTGGCCCCCAAGCCCATATTCAAGCTTTACTTCATTTAATGAGTCATATGGTGTATCTGCACTTTTTAGTAACCAATCTGTATCAGGTTGAGGAATCCATGAATTAAGCTTATCTCCATAAATGGTTAAGACGGACAATCTGTTGCCTGAAGCCAATCCCTCAGGGTGAAGCAGAATTGGATCACCAACATATAAGCTTTCAATATCGTTGTTGCTAATGCATATCGGGCCTATTTCATCGATACTAAAGCCCTCGGGGCTTGAAAGTGCCTCCAGCATTTTTTCAATCGTCTGGATGCCTTGGTCAATTCTCCATTGACCTGCTTCTATGTTATCCACTTTAAATCTTGGCTTTAATTCTGCGTGTTTGGTTCCGCTGAGAATTATTCTTGCTGAGATTATGAGGAGTTTATTCTGCGAGTTTCTAACGCCTAAATAGCAGAATGTTGCATATGTATAAGCAGAGCGCCACTCATCTATGGATTTGAAGAAGCTCGATATTTGAGGGGTTGATTCAGAAAGGTTCGCATACATGATTTGTCCTATGGGATTCAAAGTTGCAGTCTAGTTGATTGTTCCATATTTGCTAAATATCTATATGAAAAGATATAAGGCAACAGTCAATGCAGCGGGAATGTGGGTAGAGACCATTCTCTATGCTCAAAATCAAGCCCAGGCATATAAGTTATTTCAAGCTATCTTTGGCGCCGGCAACGTGCCACATCAACCCTTACAGATTGGCTGACTATGAGATTTGATGAAATTGCCCCACAGAGGCCGCCGAGTCCAGAGCAGGCTAGGCTTAAATCAATGAAGGATCGCGTAAAGCGTGATCAAGAGGCAGTTAAAGCTGAGCGGGCAAGACAGAAGATTAAGGCTGGGCAGGCGGAGTTGAGCTCTCTCCAGGAAACTTAAGTGGCGGTATCTTGTGTGACCCGCCGCTCCTAAGTATTTCTTCTAGCGACTCTGGATTGCTTACAGGGTTTACAGGGGTTACCCTTTGACTGCCATGTAGATAAGGTCTCTTTATACCTGTTCCGTAATCTTGGTCCGGGCGATGGGGCGGAGTGCTATGCTTTTGCGATGTTGTGCTGCCGATAGTCTGGCCTGCACCATTCACAACGACTCCATTTTTAATTTCACCTAACCCATTTCCATTCCAGCCAGCAATAACGCTATCAACTAATTCACCGACCACATGACCATTGTATAAACGTATAACTCCTTTTTCATCAATGGTTGCAATTGGCCTGTCTTGAAGATCATAGAGAGTTGTTCTCATAGATTATTTTCTTTCATGTAAAAGTTAGCGCTTTAGATTGATTTAAGGCTTAAGCTCCAGGCCTCTTTTTACCCTGCTTGGCAGAATGAAAGCAAATTCAGCTAAAGCTTTGGCAAACTCCAGCACTCTTTTAGCATCTGTTTCCGTAGGTAAAGAAGCAGATTCATCAGCATGCCGTTGATCATTTGCATCAAGTCTGACTTCATGTGCCCATTGCCCCATTTCATCGGTTATTAAGTGATCTTGACAAGCCATTTCTATTCGGCTGTACAAGCTTCCGTATGTATAGCCCTTTAGTTTGAGCATCGAATCAACGGCACTTGCCGATAGCATTACGGAGCCTGATGGAGCATGAAGGGTATCTTGAGCTTGCTGTAATAGTGCCTTTGGTTTCTCAGGTAGATTGGCGTCTACCTCACTATTTTTTGGGTGGTACTCCATGATTTCAGCATTGCGTGATTTTGCTGCAGCAGAAGTGATACCACCACAACTCTTGCATGAATAGATTCCCCAAATTCTTTGGTTTGTTTGATTATGGTTGTTGGTTGTGAAATGATTTAACAAAAATAAGTTTGGATTCGCAATTGAGCAATGGGGACACTTATTAAGAATTAGATTTTGGGATAAAGTTGGCATTACCTACCTCTTTTATTTTGTGAGGGTTGTTTCGATTTAATTAATTTCTTTTCGTTTTTTAATGCAACTTCCTTTGACTTGGTATTAGTAACCTCAACCTTTTTACCATTACTTACGGGATCTTTTTTTCTTCCAGGCAGGTGCTCTCCAACTCTTGCTTGCAAACGTCCTTTTTTAGCCATGCCGACATATTCGGAATCTCCATCTTTATTTTTAATGTCATAAACCCCAGGCTTTTCGTTGGAGATCTTTTTAATGCCGGATTTTGTAAACGGCACAGTTTTCTTCGTTGTCATATGTATTCCTTTATATTTTTCATAATATTCTCAGGAAAATATGACTAAAACAATGGTTTTATTTGATATGTTTGATACTTGTATGAAGCTTAGTTCTTAAAACTAGCTAGATAGCGCCCTTTTATGAATAAGCGAATTAGATAGGTCGGAGTTTTTAGTGGGGGGCATTCTTTTGCTCGAATTGAAAATATAAAGGAATATATGCACATTAATGAATATACAAAAGAAATTCAGAAACAGTATTGCAAAACAGTTCTTGCAGAACATGGGCAGTTAACTAGGGAGGTAGTTGCCAAAATAGATGCGGGTGATGAAGAGGCTATGCGCCGTGTATACATCGCTCAGCAACAAAGAATAAAAGACCGGGCAGATAAAATTATCGATCCTGAAGAGAGGCGGTTGACTCTATCTCAAATAGATAGTGTGCAAGAAGTTTTAGATGCACTAAGAGAAATACTAGATTCATAAAAAAATTTAATTCTCTCTTTTCCTTTTTATTTTTTGGAGTGGCATTAATTGAAGCTTTTATTAAAAGTAATTTTATTGTGATAAGTGTTATGCCAAGGCACTTAAAAGCAATATTAAGCCAAAGTTAATCTACAAGTGTCTCGTTAAGTGACACTTGAATCTCTCTTAAATGGCTTAAATTCGTTACAAATTCCTTGTAATATGTAGAAAATCACTAAAAACTACATATATGCCATTACTTGAAATCTGGAAGGCCACTAAAGATTCAGTTCTAAAGATGAATCTGGAAACCATCGTCAAGATGGCTGGGGATGGGCAACTTAAGGATGGTAGCGAAACGTCCCTCGAATTTAGGCAATTTCTCACTGAAGTTGATAGCAAGAAATTAGCTGAATACGCCACTTATTGCACCGATCACGCATTTACTAACAGCGGGCAAGTCTTGCAGGATGTGGTGAATGAGATTGGTAGAAGGCTTGGGTTTACTGCTGAAAACGGAAGATATCAAGGTGTTCGCAATGATATTGGCTATGACGGTATTTGGACCAATGGCTCTGATAGTCTAGTGATCGAAGTAAAGACTACCAATGCTTACACAATTAAGTTAGATGTCATTGCTACATATAGAGATCGATTAGCTGGAGCGGGTAGGGTACCTCATGACTCACCAATATTGATTGTGATTGGTAGAGATGAGACCGAATCACTAGAGGCTCAAGTTCGGGGATCAAGACACGCTTGGACCATGAGAATTATCGGTATTGAGGCTTTAATTAAGTTAATGGAAGTTAACTTATCAACTTCGGGTAAAGAAGTAACCGAAAAGATCCATACTATTCTCAAGCCAATTGAATATACCCGTATCGATAAGATCGTAGATGTGATCTTTACAGCAGCTGAAGACAAAGATCTGGATATGGATGGCGCTGCTGAGCCATTGGATTATCAGGATAAATCCGAGCAAAAAACTTACGCAACACCGCAATCAACGCCAAAAGAAATTATCGAGCAGAGAAAGCAGGCTGCTATTGAAGATCTTGGCGTTAAGCTAGATAAGGTTTTAGTTAAGAAAAAGTATTCACTTTATTCAGATCAAAGCGGTAGCGTTCATGCTGCAGTTGCTATTTCTAAGAGATATGTAAGGTCAGAAACCTTTTACTGGTATGCATACCATGAGGTACAGAGGCAATTTCTCAGTGAGGCAGCATCAGGTTATATGGTTTTCGGTATGGCTGATTTAGACGCTGTTTTTGCTATTCCCTATGCAGCGCTAGAAGAGCTAAGAGAGAAGTTAAATTCAACTATCAGGGAAGATGGCCGCGAATATAAGCATATCTTCATCTATCTTGATGGCGACAAATACACCATGCGCTTAAAAGCTGGGGAAGAGATTGATTTGTCAGCTTATAGGGTTAATTAGCCAACAAGTTTTTTAAGTGGACATTTCTTTTAATAAGGCGCCCCATGAGTAATGACTGTATAAATGTTGGTGCTGTCGAATCTGTTGCAGCAGTTGATTCAATCGAAGCCAGAGTTATTTCAAGCCTCTCAATTACACATTTTTTATCTGCGGCATCTTTTTCAAGAAAAGTTAGTCAGTTAGAGGCTGATCACGCTGGTGAGGCATTTGGGGATTTCTTTGAAGAAATACAGTCTTTTTCAATTGCTGCGATATTCTCTTTAGTGGCGGCATTAGAGGCTTATGCTAATGAATTATTCGTCCTTTATAGGGATGTAATATTCCCCGACTTAAGAGATGATGTGGCGGGCAAATTGTGGGAGCTATACGAGAAGAAGTCTCTTGTCGACAAATATGAATTGGCACTTTTTCTTGCAAATAAACCTGCATTAATCAAGGGGGCTAAGCCTCTTCAAGATATTGAGGTACTTATAAAATTGAGAAATGGTTTGATACATTACCGGCCAGAGTGGTCTGATGAGCAAGTGGAGCATAGGAAAATTTCTGCAGCTATATCCGGAAAAGCAATTACCAGTTCATTTTATCCTGCAGACACACCTTTATTTCCCAGGGCATGGTCCAGTCATGGAACTGTATTGTTGGCGCTAAATAGCGCTATTGAATTTGTAGAGAAGTTTGATTCCCAAATGGGAATTCATAGCAAGCTGCTCCCATTCAAGGATCGATTAGAAGGATAAAATTTAAAAAATGAATAGTTATCCTAAGCGTATATATAAATATTTCCCAATTAGCCGTCTCGAGCAAGTTCTTCGTGATAATTTAATTCGTTATTCGCCTATAGGGAGCTTTAATGATTTATTTGAAGGGCGACCAAAAGTTACAGGAATCACTCAATTAAATGAGAAGAGTAACTATTTTGGCCCTGATCCAATGCCATCTCAGGATGCCATCTCTGATGTTTATGATTTAGTGCCGAATGATGTAAAGCCATTAATCACTTATGGTGAAATGATGCTAATTGCCAAATATTTGGAAGAAATCAAAATTAGCGGCAAAGGTAAATTTCCAAAAGATATGGGGACTTTTGCAATTGATTTTATAACCCGGGATATTGATAAAAAAATTGGTGTGCTCTGCCTTTCTGAGGTGCCCGATAGTATATTGATGTGGGCGCATTACGGTCAGCAGCATTCTGGTTTTGTTTTAGAATTTGATGGGCATCATCCTTACTTTCACGAGGCCGAAGAGAGTGATATCAGCTTCGATCAATTATGTAGGGTTCAATACAGAGATACAAGGCCTTCGATATTTTTAAAAGAAGTAAGTCCAATAGATTTATTTCTTACCAAAAGCTCGCATTGGTCGTATGAATGTGAGTGGAGGCTTTTAAGGTCTTTTGATGACAAGACGGTTTCAGATAAGGGTGAAAATGATACTCAAATACATCTTTTTTCATTTCCAGCAGAAGCTATTACCGGCATAATTCTTGGCGCAAGAACTAAAAAACAAAATTATCTTGATGTAAAAAGGATTATTGGCTCAAAAAAGGATTTGGGTCATATATCAATCAAGAGAGCCTTGGCAGATGCCACACATTTTCATTTAGAAATATCGTCGGTATCTGAAAATGATTACGATCTTAAATTCAGTTAATTTCGGTGCGGCAAATCATTGCAATTAGTCTTTTGTTTGCTTAGTGACCCAAATCTTCCAATAGTCTCTCACGGTCACCCAGCGGCCGACATCCTCACTCAAAACGTCCGACAAGTTCCGTATCGTTCCGAACAGTCACCATATTCACTGGCCTAGAAAGACAAAACCCCCACTATTGTTCGCGAACAGGGTTTGAATGCTTACAATGCCTCCCAAATGTCGCGTAACGAGACACATCAATCACGCTTTTACCGACTCTACTTCTGTAGATTCCGCACCAAAACCATCGGATTCCACTCGATTCCAGCGATCTCGGTGCGTACTGGACACCTAGTCTAGTAAGGCTTAAGTCATTGTCTAAGCTATTGATTTATATCATTTTTAAAGCTTCTAAGGCGTAGGTCGCACGTTCGAATCGTGCTGGGCAGACCATAAATATCAAGAAATATTGTTACCTTGCATGATTGTGCTCAATTGACTCGATCATGTGCGAGCTTGAATAGCGTAAGAGTGGTCTTGGTCAAGTGTGGGCGATCCCAGTGGATTATGAGTAACTAGGTGATCAGTAAATTTATCGGGTAAACCGATACTATTTTGTCTGTGTGGCTGAGTGTTACTTAACGAGATGATCAATGTCTGTTATTGAGTGAACTGCAGCCGCTCAAAACTGGCTAATTAGGTGTGCTTGGGTGGCAAAGAGCGGCCAGAAGCCGCCCTTCAAGCCACATTTAGTTGCAAGTACTCGATAATGATTTTGACTGCCTGAGAAGGTGAATGATTCTGAGTCGTAATCCTAATATCAGGTTTGGTTGGGGCCTGATAAGGCGAGTTAATGCCGGTGAAGTTTTTAATTTCTCCCTTTATTGCTTTTGCATAAAGCCCCTTTGGATCTCTTTGTATGCAAACTTCAATTGGCGCATCAATGTAGACCTCTATGAATTGATCTTTCTCAAACATTTCTCGCACCTTTTGGCGATCCTCTGCATAAGGTGAAATTAGAGCGGCAATGACTGTATGGCCTTCATTTATTAATTTCTTAGCCGCTTCACCTGCGCGCCTGACATTTTCTTTTCTATCAGCCTCGCTAAATCCTAGGTCCTTGCAAATGGTTGTTCGTAACTCATCTCCATCCAAGATGCGCACTTGGTTGGTGCGGTCAATTAGAGTTTTTGCTAGTTCCTGAGCAATAGTGGATTTACCCGATCCAGATAAACCGGTTATCCAAATGACTTTTGGTGAGAAGGGCGAAGGTGTTTCAGACATCTTGCTAGGTTATCAATAAAACAGGATACAAATACAATATTAGTTGTTATTCTGTTTTCGAAAATTAAAACACAAGATCAAGGCAAATTTTGAAGGACAAGAAACTCCACTTTATCTCCGGTCTGCCTCGTTCTGGGTCAACCTTACTGTCAGCCTTATTAAATCAAAACCCTCGTTTTCAAGCTAATATGAGCGGCCCAGTTGCTGGCATGATTGGCGCTTTATTGGAAAATATGAGTGGCAAAAATGAATACTCTGTATTTATTGATGATGATCAACGCAAGCGGATCATTGGTTCAGTTATTAAAGAGTATTACGCAGATAGCAAGGCTGAAGTAATTTTTGATACTAGTCGAGCATGGTGTACTCGTATGCGGCTTATTAAAACACTCCATCCTGATGCCAAAGTCATCGCCTGTGTTCGTCAGATGCCTTGGATTATTGACAGCATTGAAAGGATTGTTCAGCGCAATGTCTTTCAGCCGTCATCAATATTTAATTACTTAAGCGGTGGCACTGTTTATTCAAGGGCCGATGGAGTGGCGGGAGCGGATGGCATGGTTGGCTATGCCTACAACGCTTTAAAAGAGGCATATTTTGGTGAGTATGCCGCGGGACGATTAATGCTTTTGCAATATGAGACTTTGGTTAAGGATCCGCAAAAGGCTATTGATGCAGTTTATGAATTTATTGGTGAGCCAGCATATCAGCATGATTTTGAGAATATCCAATTCGATGCATCTGAGTTTGACAAAAAGGCTGGCACGCCAGGACTTCACGAGGTGAGGACTAAGGTTGCCTCTAATGATCGAGTTTCTGTTTTGCCCCCCGACCTATTTAAACGATTTGAGAATGATGCATTTTGGTTAAATCAAAATTTACAGCAAGCTAAAGTGAAAATTATATGAATAAGGCCTATCGACTAGTGTTCAATAAGACGCAAGGCCTAATTCAGGTTGCTTCAGAATTGACAAAAACAAATGGTTGTAAAGGGAGTAAGTCTCATGTTATTGCGCCATTAGAAATTCTAGAGCCTAATAGTTCTATTCCTTTCAGCCCCAACTTTTTAGCATCCTGTTTGGTGGGCGCTTTGCTTGGCATTACATCGCCATCTTATGTTTATGCCCAAGCAAATGGTGGCGATGCTAATGGCTTTGGAGCATCTTCAAGTGGCACCGGTGGAACCAGTTCTACCGGAGGTGGTTCTGGTGGGACTGGTCAGTACTTCGGGGGCGGAGGTGGAGCAGGAGCTGGTTCGTCATCTAGCGGTTCAGGCGGTCAGGGTGGGAACTACTATGGCGGAATTCCTAGTACCGGAGGAAATGGCGGGTCCACTGGAGCGCCAGGTGCTAATGGTGGTGCCGGTAATAATTTTGCCGGAAGTGGCGGTGGTGGTGGTGGTGGCGGTGGCGCTGGTGCAACTGGAATCAGTAATGCAGCATCAGTAATGGGCGGCACTGGAGGTATTGGGGGTGTTGGCACTGGGGGTTATGAGCCAGGCGGTAGTGGTGGTGGTGGAGTGGGTTTTGTCATTACGTCTGGCTCAAATTTTATTAATAGCGGGTCAGTCACGGGGGGCGCGGGTGGAGCTGGGCTAAATGGAGCTCCCGGGCCTGATGCACTACCTGGCCCTTCTCCAATGTCAGGGTATGGCGGATTGAATGGCGGCAACCCTGGTAATGGTGGGGCTGGTGTTTTTGTTGGATCAAATTCTATTGTTGTTACCAATACTGCTTCTGGATCTCTGATTGGTGGTGCTGGTGGTACGGGCGGCTCCGGTGGTGCTGGAGGTGCTGGCGGGGTATCAAATAGCAGCGGAATTCAGGGGGGTACTGGGGGCAATGGCCTCTATGGTATCGGTGGTGGTACTGGCGGCGCAGCCGTAATTATTAGTGGTGCCAATGACTTTCTTTTGAACAACCATAATATATTTGGAGGAGCTGGTGGAGCTGGAGGAGCCGGTGGGGCCGGTGGTGTCGGTGGTGCCAATACTGCTTTAGGCGGCGGCTCAGAGGGTGGAGATGGTGGTTATGGTGGCAATGGTGGTCGTGGTGGCAATGGCTCCCCTGCAGTAACAGTTAGCGGTACGGGAGCAAGAATAAACAATACTGGCAATATCACTGGTGGTGCAGGTGGAGCTGGGGGTGCAGGAGGTGTAGGTGGTGCTGGCGGCGCTGGTAATGACTTCAATGGTTTTAGTGGAAGAAATGGGGCGAATGGATTGAATGGAACTAGCGCTCCTGGAATTTTGGTTGAAAGCGGGGGATCAATCTCGTTGCTCACTAACATTGGCACTATTTCTGGTGGAAGTGGTGCAGTCGGAATTCGAAACAGTGGAGTCATTACAGCGCTAAATAATTTACAAGGTGTTGGAAATATTTCAGGCCCTCTAACTTATTCAGGCGTACTTCCACTTAATTACAACATCATTATTGCTGACTCCTTAAGTTATGGGCAACTTTCTGTATCAAGCGTTACTGGCCCAATGACATTTGGTATTGCGGCTGGATCGGCTGTAACTTATGGAACTTACTCTGATGTGTTGCAGGGATTTATTAGTTTGGGTGGGGTAAGTGGAACCTCTGGTACTTACAATGGCTATACATATTCATTGTTGGCTGATACGGGCCACGCTGGGTATTGGAATCTTCAGCTGGCAACCACACCGGTTACCATGAGCGCCGGGACAACTACTCAAACTTCTATTTTAGGTCAAGGCAGCTTGCCTTCTTTTAATGGAGGCACCTTGCAAGTGGTCAGCGGCTCACAGAACATTGCCAACAACTTCACAGTAGATTCCAATAACGGCGTAATCGATCAACATGGTTTAGCCTCCAACTTCTCTGGTGTCATTTCTAATGCAGTGAGCGGTATTCCGGGATCAATCACTATCGCCAATACAGGTAGTGGTGGCTTAGTCACCTTCTCTGGCACCAACACCTATACCGGCTCAACCACAATTAACAGTAGCGCTACTTTAGCTTTAGCTGGATCTGGATCTATAGCTACATCAAGCGGTGTAATTAATAACGGTGCGTTTGATATTTCAGCCACAACTAGCGGCGCAACAGTAAAAGCAATCTCTGGTACGGGCACCGCTAATCTGGGCACTCAAAACCTCGTCATCACCAATGCCTCGGGTAACTTATCAGGTGCTGTCACTGGTTCGAGTGGTATCAATATCACCGGCGGCAATCAAACCCTGTCTGGTAATAACTCTGGTTTTACTGGCGGCGTACAAGTGCAATCTGGCGCTGTACTCTCGATTCCAGCAGCTAGTGCATTAGGCACTGGTTCATTGGCATTGGTAGGTAGCAGCTCTGTTCCAGCAACCTTGAATGTCACTGGCAATACAACCATTGCTAACAACATCACCGTCGCAGGCGATCCTGTCTTTAACATCGTTACTGGCACAACCACAACGGTCTCTTCACCAATTACCAATGGCGGCGCTACTGGTGATGTAGTCGTTGCTGGCGGTGGTACATTAGATTTAAGTGCTGCCAATACTTATACGGGCACAACTACCATCAGTTCTGCCTCAACCTTAGCTTTAACGGGCGCAGGTTCGATTGCCACATCAAGTAGTGTGACGAATAACGGTACCTTTAATGTTTCCGTTAAAACAGGTAATGTCTCAGTAGCTAGCTATAACCAAGGCCCTACAGGTTCTTTGGTCATGGGCTTTGCTTCTACCAATAACCAACGGGTCAATGTAGCGGGTACTGCCAGCTTAGCGGGATCTTTAAATTTAGTCGCGAGTGGCGGAACTTACTTAGCAGGTAGATACACTATTCTGACGGCTAACGGTGTGAGCGGAACCTTTGGCTCCTTTAGCTCAAACTTAGGTAGCTATACAAATCTTCCATACTCGCTTTCCTATGATGCGAATGATGTGTATCTGAATTTATTTGGCAATACACCTTCTGGTCCATCTACTGCTAATACCCAAGCCTCTTTGCAAAACACTGCCCAAGCCCTCCAAAACATCTACACCTTACAAAACTCCGTTCTAGCCAATAGCTTTTCTTATGACTGTAATGAGTTTGGTGCTAATGGTATTTGTATTAGTGCGGGAGGTCGCAACACTGCAGCCTCAGCAGCCAATGGCTTAAACAATACCAGCGCATTACTGATTGCTGCTTATAAAGTCCACCCACAAGTACGCATTGGTGCCTACGCTGACCAAAACCTCTCCATGAATAATGGTGGCTCTACTGTGAACTTAGGTAATAACACTCCACTCATTGGGTTATTTGGTGCTTGGAATGAACATCCAGATGGTACAGGCACTGAAGTCAAAGTAGTAGCAGCATATGGTCAAAAGAATAATACTGTGACCCGTTCTGTTGTTGGCTCGGGGGCAACGGCTTCTGAAGCTGGCAATGGTTCATCACAACTTAATAGCCAAGGTGCACAAATCACGGCGAAGTATGGCTTTACGGTCTCACCACAAGTAATTGTGTCTCCTTATGTCGGTATTCGCTATACCCAAAACAATATGGGTGGCTATATCGAAGGGACATCTAGTTCAGTAACAGCGCCATTAACTTACTCAGCACTCAATACCAACGCCACTACAGCATTAGCTGGGGTAGGTGCGAGTTATAAAATCATCCCCACAGTAACGACTTTTGCCAGTGCTGGTGTAGAAACCGATACTAGTACTTCTAATGGCACATACTCTGCTACCGGCGTATCAGGCTTAACTCCGATTAACTTTAATGCCAATCCCGTGAAAACCAGACCTACAGCAACACTAGGTGCTTACTATGACATTGAGAAGAACCAAAGAGTAGGCATTACGGGCATCTACAGACAAGAAGCCTATCAAGCGGTACAAACCACGACTGTGATGGCCACATACACAATTGGTATGTAATGGGAAGATTTATCTAATTAGAGTAAAAGACCCGCTTCGGCGGGTTTTTTATTATTCATCAACGACTGCTTTGGGTCGGATTGAGCCAGACATTAGTAAGTGGAGCGAAGGTCTGCTTTGTGACTAGTGGCAGTCCATCGCAATCCTGATGCTGCGGTGCCGGTTGAGTCGACTCTAAATATTTCAGGTCACCCA
>Ga0316228_1003163_pt1 | contig 13521 bp, 10 predicted proteins | sample TBH18021metaG_FD_206005 | JGI IMG/M metagenome (GOLD analysis project Ga0316228, IMG submission 206005) | Freshwater microbial communities from Trout Bog Lake, Wisconsin, USA - TBH18021 | ecosystem: Environmental > Aquatic > Freshwater > Lake > Hypolimnion/Profundal zone | place: USA: Wisconsin... | reverse complement strand
CGGTGGTTTCTCTGCAGCGGTCATAGACCGCCGGGTTACCTGGGGCAGGACCCGACCACAAGCAGCCACAGGTTTTGCTCATCCGTAGTGTCACTCAGGGAGCCGAAATGACCATTTCGAGCATGTCTATGGTTTTAGTCGATATGAATTTCATGCAGCATTTCCTTTCTTAAGAAATGTGCTATCCGATGACCAATTGCAATTCATCCAACGGATGAGCCGTTGTGATGTACACATAACCTTCGTCGGATTTACATAGACTAACCTTTGGTCCTACCGCCTATTGTGTAGTCCGTTCAAAGTGAACCCTAACGTAGCCGCTCTTCTCGGGGCTGTTCAAGGCGATGCCGATGCGGATAAAGCGCAGTCCCTCTTCGTTGGAAACCTCCGGCTTCAATGTCCATTCACTTGATGATTCGATGCGTGCGGTCAAATGCTCGCTCTTTTGCCAGAGGTCGATTGAACCATCGGGGTTTTGCTTCCAGTTTCCTATAGTGGTCAATGCCACCTCGAAACTGGAAGGCTTGGTGTATTCAAAGCGGTCTGTGATCGTCACGGATCCGGAACTTGCACGGTCATGCCGCAGGGTTCGGGTCAATGTACGAAGCACGGGGACGCTATAGGCATCGGCCATGTTGATGGTGATCTCGTCGGCATCGCCCGAAAATCGCGTGGATAGCACACGAGGTTTGATCTTGTCCGCCTCCACTTGTAATGTCCCGGCAACCACTGGCACTGGGTGGCCCCATGAACTGATTCCGGCAATGGTGTAGCGGTCTTTGCTGAAGGTCTTGGCCGAATACTGGGTATTGCCCACATCCCCGGTGGGCTGCTCGGTACCCAGCCCTATGGTGTACGAGCCCACATCGTTGTGGCTATGGTTTCCATTGCCTCCGGCCTTGATGGAGACCGCCAGTGTGTCTCCCGGCGCAGGTCGGGATACCAGAACACCTACGGAGTCAAAGTAAGTATGCAAACCAATTTCAATGGAAGAGTTTTCACCGACGCCAGGGGCCGACTTCACGTTACCAAACAGCACCAATGCAGCCTTGGCCAGTGGGGCGTCATTACCGGATTGACCGCCGCCAAGTGACACCGTGCTGAGGTGCTGGACCTGTCCCAAATGCAGAGCGTCATTGGCATAGGCCCTTGTAAATTCATCCATGCGGGTCTTGACGGGCGCGTCACCAAAGGCTGCAATATTGTTGGGCAACATTTCGACTCCATACCCATACATCGCCATGTTGCGGACCTTGGCGTCTGCAAATAGATCCAACTTGCCAGTGGTGGCTTGCACCAGTACTTCCCGCAGGGCCGCGAAATGCGAGAAGCCGTAATTCCAGTAGCCCGGGCCTTCGCTGGTGTAACCCTCAGGGCTGAAGCCGGAGACGTACCGTTGGATGTAATGCTCAGCGGCCGCTGCAAACAGCGCGCGGTCTTTGGTGTCGGGCAATACAGTGAGCGCTGCAGCTACCGTACCTTTCAAACAGACTGCATTCCAGTTGTGGTCTGCGCGAAGCCAAAAGTTGTCTTTGTTGGCCCCCGAAAAACTCTTGCGCAGGGACTCGAAGACGCGTTCGTTCAATGCGCTGAGCGTGCGCTTCCTGAGTTCAGGACCGATCCAATCGCCCAGCATATAGAGGGCCTGCGCCAGATCATTGGCGGTATCGGCTGCCATCAGGTCCACCTCGTAGTTGCGGTCGCGCAGATTGCGTAAGGTTCGGTCGTGGGCCGGCCACGTCCAGGTAGGCTGTTCATCCAGTTCCATCAGGGTACGCTCTATGGCAGAAATAAAGCGCCCTTTCCCTTCCACACATTCGGCAATGGTCAGTGGGTAGAGCCATGCCTTTCGCGCGTTCATCATCTTTTCGCCATTGGGGCGCGTGCCTTTGCGGCTGTACTCCAGGTACAAGTCCTGATCCCAGGCGGGAAAGTCCTGCTTGAGTAACTTTTCGGCCGTTCGTCTAATCTCCGTTGTGCGGTCTGCTACGGAAGCTGTTGCCCACGCTTCCCGGTTGGCACAGACAGGACCCAAGCCACTTGGCAGTTCTGGCAATTGCGCAGCAAGGTTGTAAACGCGCTCCACGGCAATTTCAGCAAGGGCCGCCACGGCTGACTCGTGTGCGAGGAAAAGCGCCAATAGAATTCCCACTGTTTGGCGAATTTTCTTCAGAAAAATTGCAAACTTGTACATAAGAAAGACGGCCCCCATTGCCTAGTACTTACGCTGAACACATCGAACTACATCTGCCTACCAGCCACACACAGAACTTGTGCCGGTTCATGCGATTATTACCAGAGCTTGGTACTTGACACCAAAAGTCTGAGCATTGACCAGAGTATCGAAGCTCTTTGAGTTACCTGGACTCTGCCTGTCGCGAGTGACTTGGCTGGCCATAGCAAGAGTCAACTTGCTGATTTACACCGATGCATTTGAATGACCGCTGCACCTTGAGATGGCTGACCGCTAAGGGCACACGGTGGTCGATGGGGTGTCCTTGGCGACCGACTGCTCTATCTGGTTGCGCTAAAAAAGGCCTGGGATTTGACCAATTTTCTGCCGCTGGCTGGGCAGGGCTGCTTGCTGACATTCGGAATGTCAGAAATAGGGTCGCCCAGTTCAACGCCAAACTGGAGCCGATTCTTGCATTCGGCATAGTGCTCAAAGCGGTCTTAGACTGCGTTCAAGGCGTCATTCCCGCATGCCCTTTCCTGCGGTTGCCATAGGGTTTGTCCTAATAACGAAGTCAAATGTAATCAATTACATTTGACTTCAGCGCTACGGCGCCTTTGTTTTTCTAATAAATGTAATCGATAACATTTTTGAAATAAGCTCAACTTTTTCAAGAAAACTTTTCAAGGAATACGGACATGGCTAAACACAAGCTGGCATACCAGACCAACTGCTGGGGCCCTATGGGGGGCGACGCCGTGGGCGTGACCTCCAACACGCGCCTGACTTATCGCACCTTTGCCGACATGGAGCTGGCTATTCGGGAAATCGGTGAGTTGGGTTACGACGGCATCGAAATGTTCGATGCGAACCTGATGGACTACGAAGGCCGCTATGGCGATCTGCAGAAAGTACTCGACACCTCCGGTGTGCAGATGATCTCGGTCTACAGTGGCGCCAATCTCATATACCCCGACCTGCTGCCTGACGAACTCGCCAAGATTGAGCGCGTGGCTGCGGCTGCAGCCCAGGTGGGCACCGAGTTTCTGGTGGTCGGTGGCGGCGCTACCCGCGCCATGGGTGTGCAAGCCGGTGACTACGAACTGCTGGCACGCGGTCTAGATCAGGTGGAAGCAGCTGCTCGGAAGCATGGACTCACAGCCTTGTACCACCCGCACCTGAGCACCATGATCGAAACACCCGAGCAGGTTCAAAAGATATTCAGCATGACAGGCATTGGCTTCTGTCCCGATACCGCGCACCTGTGCGCCGGTGGCGCAAAGGTACCTGAACTACTGCACAGCCTGAAGGAGCGAATCGCCTTCGTGCACCTCAAAGGCTGGCAGGCAAATCCATTCAAGTTCACCCCTCTGGACGAGGGCGACTTGAATATCTCCGATGTACTCAAAGGACTGCAGGCCGATGGGTACACAGGATGGATGGCCACCGAGCTCGATGCTTGGCATGACCCCAAGGACGGCGCACGTCGCAGCCTTGCGTTTTTGCGCAATCACCTCGCGGCCTGATTCGTACGACAAAAACATCAACCCCTTGCCACTGCGGACGCGAAAGCATCCGTATAAATTTTTTGGAGACACCTATGCTGATATCCCTCAAAACCAAAGTTGCCGCTGCAGTCTGCATCGGTTTCGCCACCATGGCTCTGGCCGCTGACCCTGCGGCCGAACTAGCGAAACTCAGTACGCAGGTACTGAGCCTGGGCCCCAATGGCGAGAAGCCCGAGCCTGCCTCGGTCGTGAAACTGAGCGCCGCCGAGCTGGAGAAAATTAAGGGCATGAACGCAAGCGCCGCCATTGTGCTGCACTACAGTGGCAATGACTGGTCGCAGGCCCAGATCGCCGGTTTGAAGGCGCAATTCGCTGCCATGAACATCAAGGTTATTGCCACGACCGACGCTGGCTTCAAGCCTGAAAAGCAGGTAGCGGATCTGGAGACGGTGCTGGCCCAGAAGCCCAACATCATCATCTCCATTCCTGCGGACCCTGTGTCTACCGCATCTGCTTACGCCAAAGCTGCAGCCGCCGGTGTGAAGATGGTCTTCATGGACAACGTTCCCAAGGGCCTGAAAGCCGGCAAGGACTACGTGAGCGTGGTGTCTGCCGACAACTACGGCAATGGCGTGGCGGCAGCGCACTTGATGGCAGCGTCGCTCAAGGGTGAGGGCGAAATTGGCATCGTATTCCACGCAGCTGATTTCTTCGTGACCCGTCAGCGCTATGACGCCTTCAAAAAGACTATTCAGGACAACTACCCCAAGATCCACATCGCTGCCGAACAAGGCATTGGTGGCCCGGACTTTACCGGTGACGCCGAGAAGGCTGCTGGAGCCATGTTGACTAAAAACCGCAAGATCAAGGGCATCTGGGCGGTGTGGGATGTGCCGGCTGAAGGCGTGATGGCTGCAGCACGTGCAGCAGGACGTGACGATCTCATCATTACCACGGTGGATCTGGGCCAGAACGTGGCCATCTCCATAGCCAAAAACGGCTTCGTAAAGGGTTTGGGTGCGCAGCGACCCTATGACCAGGGCGTGACTGAAGCGCTGTTAGCGGGCTATGGCCTGTTGGGAAAACCCGCCCCCGCATACGTGGCCCTGCCTGCGTTGCCGGTCAACCGCGCCAATCTGCTCGATGCCTGGAAAGCGGTGTACCACACCGATGCACCAGCCTCCGTGAGCAGCAGCCTGAAGTAATCCATCGAAGAAAACTGCGCCAGCGTAGTGCTGGCGCCCCCCGTATTGGAGTGAAAAAAATGAGCAAGACTTACAACATAGCCATGATTGGTGGCGGCTTTATGGGCAAGGCACACGCAGCAGCCTATGCCGCGATGCCCATGTTTTTCTGGCCTGCGCCGGGAATCCCGCACCGCAAGGTACTGGTGGACTTGAACGCCGCATCTGCCGAAGAGGGCCGCAAACGATTTGGCTTTGAAGAGGCATCAACCGACTGGCGCGCCGTCGTGGCACGCCCCGATATTGACATTGTCGACATCGTCACCCCCAACGACAGCCATGCCGAAATCGCCATCGCGGCTGCAAAGGCCGGCAAGCACGTCATCTGCGAAAAGCCCCTTGCACGTACCGTGGAAGAAGCCAAGGCCATGCTCGATGCCGTACAAGCCGCCAACGTCATTCATATGGTGGCCTTCAACTACCGTCGCACACCGGCAGTGGCCCTGGCTCGCAAGTACATCGAAGAGGGTCGCATCGGTCGGATACTCAACTTCCGCGGCACCTATTTGCAGGACTGGAGTGCGGATTCCAATGGCCCGTTGTCCTGGCGCTTCAGCAAGAAGATTGCAGGCTCTGGCGCCGTGGGGGACATCGGTACACACGTGGTGGACATGGCGCGCTATCTGGTGGGCGAAGTGGCTTCCGTCAATGCCATGACCCAAACCTACATCAAGACCCGACCGCTACAAAGCGGTGGAGTGGATAAGCTCGGTGCGTCGGACAAGTCCGGTACCGGCGAGCGCGGTGAAGTGGATGTGGACGATGAAGTGCTGACCATGATGCGTTTCGAGAATGGTGCCATTGGCTCCCTTGAAGCTACCCGCAATGCCTACGGGCGCAACAACTACCTGACTTTCGAAATCCATGGCGACAAGGGCTCCATCCTGTTCAACTACGAACGCCGCGATGAGCTGCAGGTGATGTTCGCCGACGACCCGGCAGACGCACGTGGCTTTCGTACGGTGTACACCGGACCGGCACACCCCTATGGCGAAGGTCTGTGGCCCATACCCGGTCTGGGCATTGGCTACACCGAAACCAAGATCGTGGAGTGCTACGACTTCTTCAAGGCCATTGCCAGCGGCGTGCAGCCTTCGCCCAATTTTGTAGATGGCTACATTACGGAATGCATTGCTGACGCCATTCTGAAGTCGGCCGAAACCGGCAACTGGACGGAGGTCCGCAAGTGACGGACTCTGCCCCGCAATCTGTTGCGGTGCGTATGACGGCTGTCTCCAAATCCTTTGGAGGGAACCGCGCTCTGGACAAGGTCAATCTGGAAATCCACGCCGGGGAAGTGCACGCGTTGCTGGGCGGAAACGGAGCAGGCAAGTCCACCATTCTCAAAATCCTCAACGGCGTGCACGTGCCGGACGGTGGCAGCATTGAAGTTGACGGTGTGCCTTTGACCGAACACTCTCCGCACGCTTCACGGCGTGCCGGTATCACCATGATTTTCCAGGAGATGAGTCTGATTCCCACGCTGAGCGTGGCGCAGAACATTTTCCTGACGCATGAAATACGTGACGGGATGGGCCTGATTGATGACGCAGCAGCGGAAAACCATGCGCGTGCGCTGTTTGAGGAACTCGGCGTGGACATCAATCCCAGGAGTCTGGTGGAAGAGCTGAGCGCGGGACAGCAACAACTCACAGAAATTGTGAAGGCCACCTCGCGCCAAGCCAAAGTGTTGATCCTTGACGAGCCGAGTACGGCCCTTTCGAACAACGATGTGGAGCGTCTATTCGCCTTCATCAAAAAGTTGAAGTCCCAAGGGGTTGCGATTGTGTATGTATCCCACCGCATGGACGAAATCTTTCGTATCGCGGACGTCATTACCATCCTGCGTGACGGTAAGCATGTGGTGACGGGCCCAGTAGATGACTTCACCATGCACTCCGTGGTGGAGCATATTGTGGGCAAGGGCTCCAGTAAGGGCAGTGGATTTCACGGCATTGAGCGGCATCCTAACCAGCGCTCTGACGCACTGGTGGAGTTGCGCAATGTGAGCGGAGCGCTAAAGCCGCGCAACATCAACCTCACGCTGTACCGCGGTGAGGTGGTGGGTGTGGCGGGCCTGCTGGGCAGTGGGCGCAGCGCACTGGCGCGCATCATCTGCGGCATCGATCCCATCGTCTCGGGCGAAATGCGCATCGCAGGCAATGTCGTGAAAATGCGCAATCCCCGCGATGCGATTGCCAACAAAATCGCACTGATCCCCGAAGATCGCCGCCGCCAGGGCTTTGTCGCCGATCACAGCCTGGCCGACAACATTTGCCTGCCGGTGCTTGACAAATTCAGCCGCTTCTCCTGGATCAAGTCCGACAGTGCACGCCAGCTGGCCGACGAGCTGATCAAACGCCTGCGCGTCAAAACGGAGTCCGCCGACAACGCCGTGAGCACCCTGTCGGGGGGCAATGCGCAAAAGGTGGTAATCGCCAAATGGCTGGCCACCGAACCTGAACTGCTGGTGCTGGATGAGCCTACTGCCGGTATCGATATCGGAAGCAAGGCCGAAATCGTGACACTGATCCGTGACCTGGCGCGTCAGGGCAAGGCAGTGCTGATTGTTGCGTCCGAGCTGGCCGAACTACTGGTGGCCAGTGACCGCATCATTGTCATGTCCGACGGCGTGCTGGTGCAGGACATGCCTCGCGCCGCGCTAGATGCTGGTGCAGAACACATTGAAGACCCCACCGACCGGCTACAAATAGCCGAGCAAGCACTCCAATTGGCTATTCAGACCCGAGGAACACCATGAAAACCGCAATCACGAATACAGCGGCCACCGCGCCCAGAATGCCTTCTGCATTCCGCCACTTTGCCACGAACTGGCGACAGAACATTATCTATTTCGGCTTCTGCGCCATCTTTGTCATCTTCTCGCTGACATTGAGCGAGCAGGGCTTTCTGGATGTGAACAACCTGCTCAACATCGTTCGCCAAACCGCGATGATCGCCATTATGGCCACGGCCATGACCTTTGTCCTGTGCGCTGGTGAGATCGACCTGTCGGTTGGAGCCGTTGCTGGTCTCGTGTCGGTAACCACAGCCATGTCCATTGCCGCGGGTGGACCCGCACTGGGCGTTGGAGTAGGTATTGCTACCGGGCTGGCGGTAGGTCTGGTGAATGCAGCCCTGACCACGCGCTTAGGTATTCCGTCATTTCTCACCACATTGGCCATGATGGGCATTGCCAAAGGCGTTGCCATGTGGATCAGCGGCACCGGTGCCATTCCCATCTTGAACGATGGCTATTCCTATGTCTTCGGCGGTGGCAACCTGGGCCCTGTGCCGGTATTGATGGTGTGGATTGTGGTAGCCGGTTTTGCTGGACATATGGCCCTGCGCAAGACAACATTTGGACGCCGAGTGCTGGCTACTGGTGGTAACGCCACGGCAGCACACTACACCGGTGTGGATACCAAGAGCATACGCACCAAAGTGCTGTTGGTTTCCAGTATGGCCGCAGCCGTGGCTGGCATGCTCTACGCGGGTCGCCTGCAATCGGGTCGCTTCCAACTGGGTGAGGGCGACGAGCTGTCCGTCATTGCTGCCGCCGTGCTGGGGGGAACCAGCCTGTTTGGCGGCAAGGGTACGGTGATAGGTTCCATCATGGGCGCGCTGATGATCGGGCTGATCAACAATGGTTTGCTGCTCATGGGTCTGGAATTTAGCCAACAATTGATTGCGCGCGGAGCCATCATCATCATTGCCGTGGCGATCAGCCAGGTTCGCAAGTAAGCCCGATTGCAGTCCAAGGTCTCTACCAAGAAAAATTTTCACAGACCTGTCGCACCGCTCTACACAAGGAACACCATGAACGACCATTTCACCCCCGGCTGCACAATCACCGGCACCATCTACGGGCGCCCCGAAAAGCGTGAGGAACTAATTGCGCTGATGCGTTCGTTCGTAGCGCCCACGCGAGCCGAAGCTGGTTGCGTCGAGTACCAATTTCACGAATGCAATGACGAGCCAAACACCTTCATGTTTTACGAAAACTGGGTCAATCAGGAAGCATTGGACCTGCACCTGGGCATGCCCTATATTCGCCCCATCTTCGAGCGCCATGACGAGTTGTTGGCAGCACCACCGGTGCTCAAAAAATATACGCATCTGGCGCCTTATCAGGTCGTGCGCGGAGTGAGTGATGACTGAATCCGCAAACCTCAGCGTCTCAGTTCAGGACATTGCCGAGCGGGCCGGTGTGTCAACTGCAACAGTTTCACGCGTACTCAACCAAAGTGAGTTGGTGCGACCCAAAACCCGCGCCAAAGTGGAGGCGGTTATTGCAGAGTTCGGTTACCAGCCCAATGCGCTGGCACGCAATCTGCGCACCGCCGAGAGTCGCATGCTGCTGACCATGGTGCCGGACTTTGGCAACCCGTTTTATGCCGAAATCGTGCGCGGCATTGACGCCTATGCACGAAGCAAGGGCTACCATGTGTTGTTATGCGACACAGGTGCCAACGCTTCAGAAGAGGGAACCTATTTCGATATGGTGCGCCACCGGCTGGCTGATGGTGCCATCTGCCTGGACCCGGATTCGATACAGCATGCGATGTCTGCTGAGATGAAAGGTCTGAACTGGGTAGCGTGCTGTGAATACGATCCGGATGCAAACATTCCCTATGTAGGAATTGACAACGAAAAGGCAGCATTTGACGCAGTGACTTACCTCATTGGGCAGGGTTGCAAAAACATCGCGTTAATAAACAGCGATGAGCGTTATCGCTATGCACGCGACCGCAACAAGGGCTACGAAGCAGCGCTCTCCAAGGCAGGCTTGAAGAAAATGCAACAAAAGTTCACCCGAGGCCTTGAGTTTGAGAACGGCTACAGGGCAGCCACCGAACTTCTAAAAGGCGGCCGCAAGCCCGATGCCATTTTTGCGGTGTCTGACACGCTGGCGATTGGAGCAATGCGTGCCGTGCGAGACGCCGGACTGTCAGTGCCACATGACGTGCGCGTGATGGGCTTTGACAACATCCCCATCGGAACCATCATGGAGCCGCAGCTCTCCACGGTTGCCCAACCGATGCGCGAACTGGGCGAGACGGCGGCACGTCTGCTGATAGACCGGCTGCGCAACCCTCTAGCCAAAACGGGCGGTATCTTGCTCAAGCATGAGTTGGTGCTGCGCCAATCAGCCTGAACGCCGCACAAGCAACGAAAGACACTATGAAAACCATACAAGGACCCGGCCTGTTCCTGGCCCAGTTCTGCGGGAGCAAGCAACCGTTTGACACGCTGGAAAACATGGCCTGCTGGGCGGCATCGCTGGGCTATCGCGGAGTCCAGATTCCCACCACTAATCCGGACATCTTCGATTTGGAGATAGCGGCCGTCAGTCAGACCTATTGTGACGACATCATTGGCATGCTGGACTCTCACGGCATGGTCGCCACCGAGCTTTCTACCCATCTTCAGGGTCAACAAGTCGCCGTTCATCCGGCCTATGAAAGTCTTTTCGATGGCTTCGCTCCCCTTGCGTTGCGCGGCAGGGGTGCTGCCAAGCAGGAGTGGGCGGTTCAGCAAATGCTTTTGGCGGCTAAAGCCTCGCAGCGTATGGGCCTGCGGGCGCATGCCACCTTTTCGGGCGCCTTGGCTTGGCCATACCTGTACCCCTGGCCCCAGCGCCCCAGCGGTTTGGTGGAACTGGCTTTTGAAGAATTGGCGCGCCGCTGGCTACCGATTCTCAATGCCTTTGATGAAGCCGGCGTCGACGTTTGCTACGAGTTGCATCCGGGGGAAGACTTATTCGATGGCGTCACGTTTGAACGCTTTCTGGATGCTACGCATAAACACCCCCGTGTCAACATTCTCTACGACCCCAGCCACTTCCTGTTGCAGCAGCTCGACTACCTCGCCTTCATCGACATCTACCACGAGCGCATTCGCGCCTTTCATGTGAAGGACGCTGAGTTCAAGGGCAATGGACGACAGGGTGTGTATGGCGGTTTTGAGGGCTGGTTGCAGCGCGCCGGACGCTTCCGTTCACTCGGAGATGGTCAGGTGGCGTTTGGTGAAATTTTCTCCAAGTTGGCCCAGTACGACTACGCAGGTTGGGCTGTACTGGAATGGGAATGCTGCTTGAAGAACGCTGAAGATGGCGCACGGGAAGGTGCACAGTTCATCAACAAACACATCATTCGTGTGGCAGACCGTGCCTTTGATGACTTTGCATCCGCTGGTGCGAACCGCCAACAGCTCGCCAACCTGATGGGCTTTGACGCACCCACTTTAGCCATAGCCCCATGAGCCGCCGCATTCGCTTAGGCATGGTCGGTGGTGGCGAGGGCAGCTTTATTGGTGCTGCGCACCGCGTGGCTGCGCGCATGGACGACGGCTATGAATTGGTGGCCGCAGCGCTGTCATCCAACCCGGCGCGCGCTCAAAGTAGTGGCGCCGCCTTGCATCTCGCTCCGGAGCGTTGCTACGCGGATTATCGTGAGATGGCCAAGGCGGAGCGGGCCCGTTCTGACGGTATTGATGTGGTGGCCATCGTCACACCCAATTATTTGCATGTGCCCGTGGCCCGATGCTTTTTGGAGCAGGGCATCCACGTCATCTGCGATAAGCCGCTGGGTATTTCGGTTGCGGAGGTGGAAGACTTACGCCAGCAGGTGCAACGCAGTGGCCTGATGTTTATGGTTACCCATACTTACAGCGGTTACCCCATGGTGCGCCATGCCCGTGAATTGGTGCAGCAAGGCGCCGTTGGCGATGTGCGGGTGGTACAGGTTGAGTACGCGCAGGATTGGCTCGCGGAGTCGCTGGAGTTGACCGGTCACAAACAGGCTTCCTGGCGTTCCAACCCCGCACTCGCAGGCCCGGCCGGTGCATTGGGTGACATTGGAACCCATGCGTTTCACTTGGCTGAGTATGTCACGGGGCTTCGCACAGAAGCACTGTGTGCCGGACTGAACACTTTTGTGCCAGGGCGCACGCTCGATGATGATGTACAGGTTATGCTGCGTTTTCAAGGCGGCGCGCGTGGCATGTTGTGGGCCAGCCAGGTGGCCGTTGGCAATAGCAACCGGCTTCAGTTGCGCATCTATGGCAGTAAGGGTGGTTTGCATTTTGACCACGCCAAGCAAGACCAATTGGTTTTTTCAAAACTCGGCACACCAGAGCAAACCATTTACCGTGGAAGCGTAGCTGCTGAAAGCGCGGCCGCTGCCGCCACGCGCTTGCCGCCCGGCCACCCAGAAGGTTACTTTGAGGCCTTTGCCAACCTCTACCGTGAGTTCGCCGCGAGTTGGCAGCAACACCAGTCGAGTTCGTCCCAAACTACAAACTACCCAAACATTGCGGACGGTTGCCGTGGCATGGTATTCATCGAATCGACCTTGAAGAGCAGTGTTGCGGGCAGCGTCTGGGTCAAGTTATGAAGACTGCTCAATGGTCGATTCGTGCACGATTAGAGTCATATTGGGATGAATTCATTTGATTGGAATTTTTTTGGTTACTTCGTTCTTTGAAATATTTCCGTAAGTCAGTCCGGAAATCTGCAAATAGTGTTGCCGAATAGGCGCCGGTAATTCGTTGGGCACTATGTCGGTAGCCAGCCTGTAGAAGTCACATAGAAGTTCAATTTCTGGTACCTCTCTTGGTCTAGCCGGGTGCCTATTTGCATGAACTTGTATTGAATCAGCTGACCGTCTCTCGCCAGGGGCAAATGTCAGGTATCGGGCTAGCAGGCTGAACTGCTTTATGACAGCTAACGCGGCCCTGGAGCCGCAGAGTAGTCAATCTGCATGGGCTTACCTGCCCGTCCGCTCCCGAGGCTGGGCACGTTTCGGCGAGTGTCAGCTCTCCTCGGAGCGCACTCAATTTTCAAGAGTTTTTGCTTAAAAATCGAATTTCCGTTTACAGCCTGCCAGCACCATTCACCAGTCGGTTTACCTGAAGCACAAGCCTGGTCCATCCAGAGCGTACCGACGCCATTGCGCAGTGGCTAAGCGGCGAGCGAAGTCGAGCGGATTCCCGCTTGGCTGAGCCCGTGACGGTGACCCATTGGCAGAACAGGAAGACGGTATTGCTGCGTGTACTTGCTCGCACGCACAGTCGTCACCTGCGCGACAGCTTTCCGAAGGCTTTGCGCTACCGTGCGCTGTCTGCCGTCGCGGACCTTCCCAGCCACCGAATGCACTCCAATAAAGACCAAGAGACAACCATGAATCAGCCGCCCAAACCCGGTAAACCCTTTGTCGCAGCACTGCTGGCCGGCCTGCTGTTGTGCAGCAGCACGCTAAGCCTGTCGCAAACGGCTCCCGTCGCCCCACCCAAACGCTTTTCGCAATTGACCATGGATAACGTGCCGCCCCAGTCGCTGGCGCTGGCCAAGGAAATCGTCGCCATTTCAAGTGTGGGCCTGGCTGGACCTTACAACGTCATGCTGCGCAGCCCGGTATTTGCAGACCGCATGAAGCGTTTGCTGGATTACCTGCGCTTTGAAACCTCGCTGCCCAAGCGCCTCAATGAATTTGCGATCCTGATTCAAGGCCGCGTCTGGACGTCCCAGGTCGAGTGGTATGCCCACTATCCCTTGGCATTGAAGGCCGGCTTGAGCCCCTCGGTTGCCGACGAC
>Ga0316228_1003158_pt1 | contig 13534 bp, 10 predicted proteins | sample TBH18021metaG_FD_206005 | JGI IMG/M metagenome (GOLD analysis project Ga0316228, IMG submission 206005) | Freshwater microbial communities from Trout Bog Lake, Wisconsin, USA - TBH18021 | ecosystem: Environmental > Aquatic > Freshwater > Lake > Hypolimnion/Profundal zone | place: USA: Wisconsin... | reverse complement strand
GTGACTGCGGCAAGGTTCCACCCAGCAGCGGCAGTGGGTTACTACGGAGGCCGCATCGGCAACTATGCCAGCGAGAAACTGACCGCGCCTGTAATGCTGCATTTTGGCAAAAAGGACGCGCACATTCCAGCCGACGAAGTGGCGAAGGTCCATGCCGCCCATCCTGAGGTCGAAATCTACTGGTACGACGCTGGACACGGATTCAACTGTGATGCCCGCGCAAGCTTCGAACCAGCATCGGCGCGTGAGGCGCGCGAGCGGTCGCTCAACTTCCTCAAGAAGCATCTAGGGTAGGCTTCGGCGAATCCCACATTCGCCATACGCAGACTGCGGTGTGCCATCACCGCTTGATGACACCCGAAAGCACCGATTACCATAGTGAACTATGCTGCCTGCCACCACGGTACCCACAGCCACACTTCCATCAGGAGACAAGGTTCCGGTGCTCGGGATGGGCACGTGGCACCTTGCTGAAAATCGTTCCCGTCGATCGCAAGAGATTCTCGCGTTACGCCTTGGACTGGACCTTGGTATGACTTTGATCGATACCGCAGAAATGTACGGTAATGGCGCTTCTGAGGAATTGGTCGGCGAGGCGATTGCCGGACGGCGCGATGAAGTGTTTCTGGTCAGCAAGGTGCTGCCGGGAAACGCATCCGTGAAGGGCACAATAAGCGCGTGCGAACACAGCCTGCGGCGGCTTAAGACAGATCATCTGGACCTCTATCTTCTACACTGGCGCGGTCATGTGCCGTTTGAAGAGACGCTCACTGCTTTTCGGTCGCTCATCTCCGCAGGGAAGATTCGGCAATGGGGCGTCAGCAATCTTGATATCTCAGACATGCCTGAACTTGTAAGCCTCCCTGGCGGCGGAGCCGTAACTACCGATCAAGTCCTCTACAATTTGACGCGGCGCGGCGTCGAATACGATCTGTTGCCGTGGTGCGCGAAAAAGGCGATCCCCGTCATGGCTTACTCGCCTATCGAGCAGGGCCGTTTGCTGGGAAATTCCACGCTGAAGAAGATTGCCGGTCGTCACAATGCCACGCCCGCACAGGTGGCACTCGCATGGGTGTTGCGGAACCCCAGTATCATTGCCATCCCAAAGGCAGGAACGCCTGAGCACGTTCAGGAGAATCGCGCAGCGGTTGCCGTCCACCTGGATGCGCAAGACCTTACCGACTTAGACAAAGCTTTTCCTCCGCCGAGTGCTCCCGAGCCGCTTGAAATGTTATAAAAAGCGCATCCGTGAACTGAGGTATTTGGACTGCATTCTTCAGAATCTCAATCTCTTCTATTTTCAAAGCGAAGGGAATGTATAGAATGTGTCTATATCCAGAGCTCTTTGTTTAATGGTGGTCAAAAAATGCAAGGGATATCTACCTCAGCGCGCCACGACGCGCGCTGTCACGGCGTGCGCTGTAGCCGCCTCGTTCCATTGCTCTTCTTGCTGTTTTTCTGTGCCTTGGCGGCGAGCGCTCAAACCGTTTCTCAGCAGCAAATTGCCGATCTCCAAAGGCAGGTTACAGAAGCACGAAGCAATGCCGATAACGGCTGGATGCTGGTCTGCTCGGCACTGGTGTTGATGATGACCGGTCCTGGCCTTGCGCTGTTCTACGGTGGCCTGGTGCGCCGGAAAAACGTTTTGTCGACCCTGATGCACAGCTTTGCCATGATGGGCGTGGTGACCGTGATCTGGGGAGTTGTTGGATTCAGTCTGGCCTTCGGCCCCGGCACAAGTTTCATCGGAAACCTCCAACATCTCTTCCTGCACGGCGTCGGCGCGGCTCCTGACCCTGACTATGCGGGCACAATCCCACTGCAGACCTTCATGGTCTATCAACTGATGTTCGCCATCATTACCCCGGCATTAATATCCGGCGCATTTGCCGAACGCATGAAGTTCAGCGGAATGCTGCTTTTCCTCTCGCTGTGGTCGCTGATCATCTACTCGCCCATGGCTCACATGGTGTGGGGTAAGGGAGGGCTGCTGAATGCCTCTCTGGGGGGCCGCTTCCCGTGTCTCGATTTCGCAGGAGGCACAGTCGTACACATCACTTCCGGAGTCTCGGCCCTGATGTGTGCACTGTATCTGGGTAAACGTAAAGACTATCCACTGGAGCAACTGCCGCCGCACAGCGTGGTTCTGTCGTTTATTGGCGCCTGCATGTTGTGGGTGGGATGGTTTGGATTCAACGCTGGCAGTGCGCTTTCAGCCGGAAGCCTCGCCACCAGCGCTTTCGTTGCAACCCACTTTGCTGCCGCTGCAGCAGCGCTTAGCTGGATGGCGGCTGAATGGATTCACGAGGGACATCCCAGCGCTCTGGGTGGAATTTCTGGTGCAGTGGCCGGCCTGGTGGCAATCACACCAGCGGCCGGATTTGTTGGTCCCATGTCGGCACTCCTCATCGGATTGATTGCCGGGCCGATCTGCTACCTCATGGTGGCAAAGGTCAAGGTTGCCTTCGGCTACGATGATTCGCTCGATGCTTTCGGTGTTCACGGAGTGGGTGGCACCCTGGGCGCGATCTTAACCGGTGTATTCGCCAGCCATTACGTAAACCCCATGTTCAAAGACGCGCAGGGAAATGTGACAGGTTCCGGCTTATTTGACGGCAATGCCCACCAGTTGTTGAATCAATTTGCGGGTGTGGCAATTGCGTGGATTCTCGCGGCGGTTGGGACACTGATTCTGCTCAAGATTGTAGACGTCACGGTTGGGCTACGCGTCACCCAGGAACAGGAAGTGTTGGGACTCGATCTGACTCAACATGGACAAGAAGGATACTCTGTCGACTAATAAACAGCTCGTCGACAATCGCTGCTAACGTAAGCGCGAAAGACACGGAGAATCATGACAAAACTCGAAGCGGTAATTCAACCGACGAAGCTCGACGCAGTGAAAACGGCGCTCATCGCCATCGGCATCGACGGACTCACAGTGCTGGAAGCGCGTGGCCATGGCCGCCAGAAAGGTCACACAGAGTTCTATCGTGGGCGCGAATACAGCGTAGACCTTCTTCCCAAGATCAAGCTGGAGATCGTCCTGCGTGACGAGCGAGTCGACGAAGTCGTGAAGGCCATTATCGGCGCTTCACAAACCGGCAAAATCGGGGATGGCAAAATCTTTCTTTCCCGTATCGATGAGGCTATTCGTATACGCAACGAGGAACGCGGCAACGACGCACTTTAGCGCCGTTGTTCCGCGCATCTCCTCGTCGCGCGTCAGATTTCAACGATGACAGGAATAATCAGTGGACGTCTCTGCGTATTGCGATTGATATAGCGCTTCAGGTCCACCCGAATCTTTTCCTTGATCAGTCCGTAATCGGCCACTTCTTCCTTGGTTGAGTGTTCAAGGGTACGCCGGACGGTGCTGCGTGCCTCGTCCACAAAACCGTTGTCGTCTGGTGCTCCGGCAAAACCGCGCATCACAATCTCCGGTGAACCTTCCAGCTTTCCGGTCACCTTGTTGATGGCCAGAATCGGCATCACGAAACCGTCCTCGCTCAAGTGCGTACGATCCCGGATAATCAACTCCTCGACCACGTCCGAGTTCGAGCCTGAGTCAATGCAGACGCGGCCCACCGGCGCAACGCCGACGCGGCGCGCACCCAATTCGTCGAATTCCAGAATGTCGCCGGTCTCGATCATGATCACGTTTCCTACCGCGCCCTTCATGCCGCCTGCCAGATCGGCATGCTGCTTGAGTTGGCGGTACTCGCCGTGGACGGGAATGAAGTAACGTGGACGCACCAGGTTGATAATCAGCTTCAATTCTTCCTGGCTTGCGTGTCCGCTGACGTGTACGGGCGGCTTGGAGCCGTCGTCGTAGATCACCTTGGCATCGCGCCTGAAGAGATGATCAATGACGCGGTAAATCGCTTTTTCGTTGCCGGGAATCACCCTGGAACTGAGTACAACCGTGTCGCCCGCCTCGATCTTGGCGTGACGATGATTGTCGACCGCAGCTCGCGAGAGAGCGCTCATCGGTTCGCCCTGGGTGCCGCTGATCATAATCATGACCTGCTCGGGCGGATAGTCGCGAATCTGCCCTGAAGTGATGAAGGCCGAACTGGGCAAAGTGATAATGCCCAGATCCTGAGCAATCTCCGTTGACTCGGTAATGCTGCGTCCTACCAGCGCAATCTTGCGACGGAACTGGTGCGCCATCTCACACGCCATCTTGATCCGGTGAACGGAAGATGAGAAGCAGGAAACGAGCAGTTTTCGCTTGGCGTGCACGAAAATCTCTTCGAACTTCGGACGCACCACGCGCTCGCTGGGGGTGTAGCCGGCTCGCTCGACGTTCGTCGAATCCTGTAACAGCGCCAGCACACCCTCCTTGCCATATTCGGCGAAGGTGTGGAGATCAAACAACTTATTGTCGGTCGGCGTCAGGTCGACCTTGAAATCACCAGTGTGGATGATTACGCCCAGTGGCGTATGCACTGCTATCGAGACCGGGCCGACGATGGAGTGGGTGACCTGGATCGGATTGATCGTAAAAGGACCAATCTGGAAGCGTTTACCCGGCACCATCTCGTTCAGTTCGGCGTCATCCAACAGGCCGCGTTCTTCGAGCTTGTCTTCTATGTACGCAAGGGTGAATTCCGTGGCATAGATTGGCACATTCAGCTGAGAAATCAGCCAGGGGATACCGCCAATATGGTCCTCGTGCCCATGCGTGAGCAGCACGCCGCGGACTTTCTCGCGGTTTTGAACCAGGTAGGTAAGAGCAGGAACGACGACATCGACGCCGAGCAATTCATCCTCGGGAAACATCATTCCGGCATCGATGACGATGATGTCATCGTTCCAACGGATGGCCATGCAGTTCATTCCGAACTCGCCTAAGCCACCTAGAGGTACTATGTGTAGTTTTCCTGCGGGCATGTCTTTTGATGCTAGCACATGCAGAGAGGCATGGCAGAATTCTCGTTCCAGACACCATTCAGAGCCGTGGAGCCGAGGCGCGAATCATCGATTCCGTATCTGATTTCCGAAGCGCGGAAATACCCTCATGCCACCTTTTTTCCTGCGCCGCATCCGATACACTAGTGTGCTATGTATGAACCCGTAGAGAGCAGTTCATGGATTGCCCGGCATATGGAGGACGTTTTCAAGTCCGCCCTTGCCCGCGCATACGAGACCGTGCGCGTACATCCCGACGAGTACCTCATGCATCTCCGCATGGCCCATGGCGTTCCTGTGGTGAGCTATGAAGGATTATTCTCTGTTCCCTTAGCAGAACTCGATTCGATCGCCATGCAGACCGTGAATGGGGGCATGAAGATGGCAGGTGCCGAGGGCGCAGGCTTCGGACTCGGTGGCTTTGCCACGATTGTGCCTGACCTGGGAGTCCTCTCTGCTATCACCATGCGCACGGTGCAGAAGCTCAGCCTGATCTATGGATTCCAGTTCAACACGGACGAAGAAATTGCTGAACTCTGGATCGCCGCCGCTACCGCCGCAGGAGTAGACATCAGCAAGGAATTGCTGGAGAGGACCCTGGTGAAGGGTTTTGTGCAACGTGTCATTGGACGCATCGCCGCAAAATTCAGCACGGAGTTTGCCGAAAAAATAGTTGCGCGTGCCATTCCCATCGTGAGCTCAGCGGTTGGGGGGATCATGAATTATTATTTTGTCCGGGCATGGGGAAAGCGCGCCCTGGCCCATTTCCGCCAACGCCATATCGAAGAGCGCAATCGCCGTGCGGGTCAGTCCGTCCTGCTTGGTCCCATACCAGCGTCGAACCGATGAACTCCTGAAAGTGTTTCTGTCTTAAACTCTAGCGCACCGCCACGGGGCGTTCTTTCATCAGCGCCAGAAATCGTTCATCGTTTCGCACTGCCGCAAAATCCTTATCGCGATACACGTCGTCAATCTTTGGATAACCGTCTTCCATTGCGCTTCGCAGGAAGTGCAAGGCGCGGTCAACCTGGCCGGTACTAGCGAAGAGTCTCGCCATCACAAACGAAAACTCTGCCTGATCCCGATGAGAGCCAACGCGCGCGTTAATACCGTTCTGCGATGCATGTTCGAAGAACGAACTGTCCAGTTCAAATGCCTTGCGATATTCAGCCAACCCGCGCTCAAACTGATTGGTATCCATCAGCGCCGCAGCTAGGTTGTTGTGGTATGAGGCAAAGTTCGGGTTTATGGAGATGGCCCGTCCATACGTGTGAATCGCATCCTCATACTTTTTTCGCATGTAATAGCTCACACCAAGATTGTTCCAGGCTTCCGCGAACTTCTTGTTCTTGTGGATCGCTTTCTTGGCGGCTTTTTCGGCTTCTGACGGGTGCGTTAGCATTATTTCCGAGACGGCAATTTTGTTATAGGAGTCGGCGGTCGCGTGTTTTCTAATCGCCTCGCGGTAGCAGTCGATGGCTGATAGAAAGTCGTTGGACCTGCGGAACTGATCGCCCATCTCCTCGAGGTCTTCGGCGCTCATGGCGCGCATTTCGGTAAGAGTCGGCAGGACCGGAGCGGGAGGCCGCTCGGTCGCCGAGGATGTTAAGTTCGCGGGAGTGTTCGTTTTCTGCGCAGCACTAGATTGATCCGCGGGTGGGCCAGACATCGCTTGAGTCTGAGGACCATCAGCAGCACACAGCGGGAGCACGGCTAGCAATGCGATGCCCGCAATACAGCAAAGAGGACGAAAGGCCATATCCCACACCCCCAAAGCGGTTCTGGAATTATACCCAGAGCTGCCATCCAGCGTATTGAGATGTTAGACCTATCTGGAGTCGGAATTGTTCCCGTCTTGATTTTTATTTTTATTCTGATCTGCGCCAAAGATTCCCGCGACCTTCCCCCAGAATCCTTTCTTCTTTGCTTCCGGGGTAGGTTGGCCCTGAGCGCGGGGTTGCTGCTGACCCATCGTCGGAGGGCTTTGGCGAGGCTGGTTCGGCACGATCACGCGTCCGGGTTGGTTCACCGGCGGCGGAGCGGGGGGTGCACTTCCGAATATCTTTTGGAATACGTTGCGCTGGTCAGCCCGGTCGCAGGTTTCCTTTGGCTCCGAGCCTTCTATGAAAACCGGGTTATAGGCGTCCGGGCAACTGGCGGTAGCGAGCAGGTTCGTGGTTTTGTCCAAGGTGACGGTGACCACGCCGCTGGGTGGGGTAAAGGTAGTGGTGTTGCTGTACTGCGGCAGGCGTACAGCCTTCTTCATGAATTCCGCCCAGATTGGCCCGGCTGTGGTGGCGCCCGCCAGCTTCAGATCGCTGTAATCGTCATAGCCGACCCACACGATGCAGAGCAGGTTGGTGGTGTAGCCCGCGAACCACGCATCATGTGAGGTGCCGGTTTTGCCCGCTGCGATTGCCGTGAAGCCTCGAGCCCTTACGGTGAAACCCGTGCCGTGATCGAGCACGTTCTGCATCATGTTTGTGATCACGTAGGCAACGCGCGGGTCGAGAACCGGGCGCTTGTCATTGTGGAAGTCTTCCACAACGTCGCCGTTAGCGGCGCGCATCGCGCGAATCAGCAGCGGGTCAACACGCACGCCGTTGTCGGCCAGCACCGTGTAGGCTCCCGCCATCTCAATTGGACTTGCGTCGTAGGCTCCTAGCGCCGCTGCGGGGGTCGCCTTCACGCTGGCAATTCCGGCATTCCGAGCCAAGGCCGCCACCTTGTCATATCCGATCATCTCGGCCATCTTCACCGTGGCGTTGTTCAGCGACATTTGCAGCGCATAACGCGCGGTCACCTGCCCGTGGTACTCGTTTTTGTAATTCCTGGGATCGTACTCCTTGCCGTCGAATTCAAATGTCGTAGGAGAATCGTCGATCAGCGAAACCTGGGTGAACACTGGATCTGAATTTTGCGCCGTCAGTGCCGAGTTCATGGCCGCCGCGTAAACAAATGGCTTAAAAATTGAACCCGTTGGACGCTTGGCGATGGCGTGATTCAACTGGCTGAAGCCGTAATTTCTGCCTCCCACCAGCGCAAGTACTTCGCCAGTGTGGGGGTCCAGCGCTACCAGAGCAACCTGCGGAACTGGGCCGTTTACCTTCGTCTCTTCGACCTTCGCATCTTTGCCCTTGCCTATCTTGACGCGCCGGGTTCGCTGCCTCGCCACCTGTTCGTCCACCAGTTTCATGCCTTCGGCCACAGCCTCCGCCGCCGCATGCTGCAGGTCTGGGTCGAGGGTGGTATAGATGCGGTAGGCGTTTTCGTTCAGGTCTGATTCCGAGTGCTTGCTGCCTAGCGTGTCCTTTACCATGTCAACAAAGTACGGAGCGTCGCTTGCCTCCACGTTCGGTGCGCTCAGTTTGAGCGGGGCAGCCTTGGCAGCTTCGCATTGCTGACGCGTAATCGCACCGGTCTCCACCATCGATTCGAGCACAACATTGCGCCGCTCCATCACCTTCTCAGGGCGCTTGTAGGGATTCCACATGTTGGGCGATTGAATGATGCCGGCGATCATCGCCGCCTCCGGCAACGTGACTTCCTTGATGTCTTTACCAAAATAAGAGCGCGCCGCTTCGCCGAATCCGTTGATTGAGAACGATCCACGCTGGCCCAGATACACCTGATTCGCATACCACTCGAAGATCCGCTGTTTGTTGAACTTCTGCTCCAGTTCAACGGCAATCAGCATCTCTGTCAACTTCCGGGTGATCGTCTTTTCCGGGGTAAGGAAGAAGCCGCGTGAAATCTGCATGGTGATCGTTGATCCGCCACGCCGCCTGCCTGCCCCTCGGATGTCCGTAATGAACGACCCGGCGAGGCTAATCCAGTTGATTCCGCCGTGTTCAAAGAACCTGCGATCCTCGATGGCGAGCACGGCATCCACCATCACCTTCGGCAGGTCGTTATAGGCTAAAATCTGGCGCTTGGTGCGATCCTGTCCCTGGAAGAGAGCCGTTACGAGCTCCGGTTCCAGTTCGTAGGAATCCAGTGCTGCTCCCGAGTTGGTGCCGACGCCTACGATTTGATCGATCCGGCCATCCGGGCCAACGAGAATCTTCGCCCCATCGGTTGAGTGATAGGATTCGGGGCCTGGTAGAACTTCAATCCCGCCAGAGAGCATGCGAAATGTGCCCATGGCGGCGTCCGTCCGGTTGTCTGCGTCAATGTAGCCGGCGCGCCGCAACATAGTGGCAATCTGCCTGTTCGAGAATTTGTCTCCCGGATGTACCGCGACAGGGCGGGCGAAAATCTTCGCCGATGTCGAAAAGATCTGCCCACTCATCTTCTTGTTGATGATGGAGTCATACTTCACGTAGAAAAACGCAAAGAATGCAAAGAAGATCAGCGAGACAAAGATAAATACCGCAACGGCCGCGCGAAGAAGCGAGAAGCGCGAGTGAGACGTCGGAAATTTCAGTTTGATGGCCACGTGAATACTGCCTGTATTGTAAGGCACCATGAAGGTGCAAGAAAGCGCATCTCCATGGGCAAGCCCCGGATATTCCTTAATTGAAGCGGATCGCACGGAAAACTCAACGCAAATGAACCAAGAACGCTACCAAATCCGGCAAGCTGGAAACAGTAATGGAACAGGCCCGGAGCTCTCACGTGGCTCCGGGCCTGTTCCGTGCTCCCACTTTGGAGTAGCGGCTACTTCATCATCACGTTCTTGTTGTGTGTAGCCGTTTTGAAATTCAAGTCCAGAGGATACAGGGGAAGTTCGACATGTACCGTATATTCTGCTGTGATCGACAACTCCCCCGAAAGGCGTTCCACCTTCAACTGTTCTGGAGAAACTGGGACGTCCATTGCCTGGGCTTTTTGCGCGATTGCAGTCTGGATGTCCTTATCGCTTTTTGAGTTGTAGGTATAAAACTGCGCCTGCTCTTCCAGTAAGCGATCCAGCTTGAAGTTACCCCAATAGGCCGGGAGCACCTTGTACAGAACAAAGCCACCGATCAGCAGCACCAGCAACGCAAAGATGGACTTCAGCTCTTTCATTAATTCTCCTAAGCTACAGGATTATAAAGGCTTAGGAAATGCGAAAGCGTATCGTCGACGGCGACTTCCACGGCTTGAGCTTTGGCCCGCTCGACCACTTCCACCTTTCCTTCGGCTAGCTTCCGGCCGATGTTGATGCGATATGGAATGCCCACCAGGTCGGCGTCCTTGAACTTAACTCCCGGCCTTTCATCACGGTCGTCGAGAAGCACGTCGTATCCAGCCGCGTCCAGTTCCGCAGCGATCTTCTCGGACGCTGCCAGCATGGTTGCATCCTTCACGTTCGTCGGCACCACCACCACCGTGAACGGAGCGATTGCCGGCGCGAGCCAGAAGCCATTGTCGTCGTGATTCTGCTCGATACACGCGGTCAGGATGCGCTCGATGCCGATTCCATAACAGCCCATGATCAGCGTAACTTCCTTGCCATCCTTGTCCAGAACCTTCGCGCCCATGGAATCGGCGTACTTGGTTCCGAGCTTGAAGATGTGGCCGATCTCAACGGCTTTGCCCAATTTCAGAGCTTCGCCGCAGCGTGGACAGCCCTCGCCCTCTAATACGTTGCGAAGGTCAGCATAGCTGGTCACCTCAAAGTCCACGCCCACGTTCAGTCCAGTGAAATGATGATCCAGTTCGTTGGCTCCGCCCACCAGATTCTTGCGTCCGCGCAGAGCTTCGTCCATCAGCACTATGAACTGATCGGATTCGCCGGCGTAGCTGGCCTTTTCCTTCCCGAGCAGGCGGACCTGCTTCAGACCCACTGGTCCCAGGTATCCAGCCGGAGTGCCAAAGTACTGCACAATTTCTTCTTCCACCATGGGACGGAATTCTCGCCCGCCAATCGCCGCGGAGAGCTTCGCCTCATTCAACTGATCATTACCGCGCATCAGCACCAGCAGCGGACGGTAAATCGCCTGTTTGCTCGGCGTGGTTCCGTCGGTCATCACATAGGCCAGCGACTTCATGTTGTTGTTCACCGGAGTCTTCAGGAACGTCGCGACGTCGTCAATCGTCTTCGTCCCCGGCGTGTGAACCTTCTCTCGCGCTCCGCTTGCCGTCGATGGAAGATCTTCAGTGACTGCGAGCTTCGATGTAGCTTTTTCAAGGTTCGCCGCGTAGCTGCACTTGCCGCAAGATGCCACAAGGTCTTCGCCGGCTTCGGTATAGACCATGAACTCCTGCGACTGTGATCCACCCATCGCGCCTGAGTCTGCCTCCACCGCTACAAAGTCCAAGCCACAGCGCTTGAAAATGCGGCGATAGACCGCATCATGCAGATCGAAGCTCTTGTCCAATCCGGCGCGGTCAATGTCAAAGGAGTAGGCATCTTTCATGGTGAATTGGCGCACGCGTAGTAGACCGCTCTTGGGGCGCTGTTCATCGCGGAACTTGGTCTGAATCTGGTACCAGATCTGCGGGAGCTGTTTGTAGCTGCGCAGCTCTTTTCTCGCAATGTCAGTCATGACCTCTTCGTGCGTCATACCCAGGCAGAGGTCTGCACCCTTGCGATCCTTGAGGCGAAACATGTTTTCGCCCATCACGTCCCAGCGTCCACTCGCTTCCCAAAGCTCGCGCGGATTCAGCGCCGGGAGAAAAAATTCCTGCCCTATGGTGTCCATCTCCTCACGCACAATGTTGGTGATTTTGAGGATGGTCCTCTGGGCAAGAAACAGGTACGAGTAGATTCCAGATGCCAACTGACGGACATAGCCCGCGCGCACGAGGAACTTGTGGCTGGCAACTTCTGCATCAGCAGGAGCTTCACGGAGGGTAGGGATGAACAACTTGGACCAGCGTTGCATAAAGTTAATTGGATTCCCGTCTTGAAATGGTGAATTCTGATTGTAACAAGTCGGGTGAGGCCCCGTCAGATGCTCTGTTGTTCGCTACCCGGGCCACGGAAGTGGTGAGTGACGGGCCTGTTTCCGACGCTATCGTGTTAGATTACCTGTGTTAATGGCCGACAAAGCTCACTTCTGTTTGAAAGCACCTCTGTGCTCCGCGCTGTGCGCTTGCTCTGCGGTCCTTCTTGTTGCGGGGTATTTTCGGACATCGAAGCATTCGTCTATGTCATTGCCGTCTCATTCAGCACGTGGCTCATTCTGCTGATTACAGTTCTCATCCGTAAACGCCAGCGTGGGAACTCTCTACTCAACGTTGGTGACTTTACCGTCGGCGAAGGTCACCTTCATGTCCTTGTAGAAAAAAATCTCCTTCGCTCCCAACATCGCAATTCTCATCGGTTGCCCGAAACCAGCAGTCACTTGATCCTTGGTCTGGCCGAGGGCGATAGTGGGCGGAGGGGCATCAGAAGGCGGAGGTGGCGGAGCGATGGCGGACGCGGAAGGCTCGGGAGAGTCGCTCACTTGTTCAGGAACCGCAGGACGGCCGCCCCTTCCTCGCATGCGGGATGCCGCGGGCGGAGCGGGTGCCGGTTGGTCGGCCTGATCGTCTGAGGGCACAACCGTGAGCACCTCGGCAATCAACCCCAGAGCGACATCGAGCGGCGGTACTTCTTTCTTGGTGGGGAAAGCAATCTTCAGGTTACCGTAATAGCGGAGACCGTTGTAGGGATCGCTGAAGAGTTCGAAGATCACCCCGTCCTTGTGCACCTGAATCCCGCTGACCCAGCACCTTTCCTCTGGCACGAAGGTTCGCTGCACCGTGTTCGGATTGACCGAAATCAGCACCGTACCAAAACCCTGTGAGATGCCTCCGCGAGCGTAGTTATTCGTGGCGGGCACCGTCGCATACGAAAACATCAGCAGGTTGCTCTTGTGAATGGCGAGTACGTCCCCGGCAGTAACAATATCGGAACGGTCGGCTGTAGTCCGGGTCAACTTGAATTGCGTGTTGAGTGTCTGTTGAATAGCCGCAATATCGCCTGTCACGGCTGCCAGTGGGAGAGTGAAAATCGATGTAATGGCCGTCATCAAGCCGAACAAAAGAAAGCGTCGAAGCTGTTTCATCGAGCCTCTTAATTTCTTTTCATTGGATTAGGAGAACGCAAGAAACATACTGCGCGCTCTCGCGCATGTCAAAGCAATATGGAAGGCAAGACCGTTTTGGAGGCCCTAGATAGGCTGCTTTTAGGAATTCCTGGCTATTTGAGGATTGTTGTCGCAATATCACCAATGCATTCACCTTCACGTCCAGTTTGCTCTTTAAGCTGTGCAACCTTCACGACCTTTGCAGACCGCCTTTCCCACTCGCCCCACGGAACTCCCCGTTCGCGGGCCTTAACTCGCCCTCGGGTAATAAGCGCGTTGTTTCCAGACTCTTGCGCACGGTACACTCTCTTGAAGCTAACTACCGGAATCCCGGCTTGCGGCACCCTCTCCTGTCCGGGACTTATCGCGTTAGTTTAGGAGGCAACACATTGTCGTCGAATAACCGGTTTCTATTCACGTCTGAGTCGGTGACCGAGGGGCATCCCGACAAAATTGCAGACCAGATCTCTGACGCAATTCTCGACGCCTGCCTGGAGCAGGACGCTTACAGCCGTGTGGCATGTGAAACTCTTACGTGCACTGGCCTCGTCGTGATTGCAGGCGAAATCACCACCAGCGCTTATGTCGATTTTCAGGCATTAGTGCGCGGCGTTGTCAGT
>Ga0316228_1003143_pt1 | contig 13571 bp, 14 predicted proteins | sample TBH18021metaG_FD_206005 | JGI IMG/M metagenome (GOLD analysis project Ga0316228, IMG submission 206005) | Freshwater microbial communities from Trout Bog Lake, Wisconsin, USA - TBH18021 | ecosystem: Environmental > Aquatic > Freshwater > Lake > Hypolimnion/Profundal zone | place: USA: Wisconsin... | reverse complement strand
CAAGAAAAAAAGAAAAGAGACCCCCTCTTTTTTTTGACATGCGCTACGTCTATCTGGACAATATCGTGCTGTCTCCCACAGCGGTCAAGGGCATTCCTGAGGAGGCATGGAACAGGGCAGAATCCTCCCGACGGGTGGGGACCACCTGCTTGGTGCTACGAGACGATCACTCTCAAGAGGGAGTCGTGATGGACTATGTCTCCACGCTCACCCCTACCCATTGGGACCGCACCCTCCTCATCTATGGGGCCGACTCTCCGTATCGTGAGTATGACGAGCATCATATGTGGATCGCGGCATCGGAGGACATTCAAGAGCGATTTACGGAATCGTGGTGGCAGATTCGGATGTCGCACATCGAAATGGAGCGTGGCGCCTAGTGAAGACATTCTGTCACTGGTAGAAAATCTGCGATTTTAACCCACACTCCTCTCCCGTGGAGATGCGCAGCAAACACCCCATGCCCATGGGAGAGGGGGTATGGGGGAAACGAAGTGTCCCCCAAAAATTGAAATGATATGTCACCCGTCAAAAAAGCATCCGCCACAAACGCATCCCATGACCGACCTCTTACAGCAACGCGCCCAAATTGAATATGACCGCCGCGATGGACGCCCCCCCGCTCTGTTGGAGATTCATTGGGACCCACGCTACCGCTGCCCCGTGGTCATGGAGGGAGAACATGTGCTCACGATGGCCGACGACCACGACATCACCCTTCGTCAACTCCTTGCGCAGAACTACATCCGCGTGGAGCATATCGACGGAGTCGTGTTTGGTGACTCGTTTGATGGAGAACTGCTGGAGTGTCGAGTGGAAGACCTACCACTTTGCCAATTGACCATCCGCGCCCCACTCGTCACGAATGAGTATGTCTATGAGGCCTCCATGGAGGCGGTCATGGATGACATTCTGGAGGAGATTGATGCCGTCCGATCCATGTAAACCCTTGGATAGAAAAAAGAACACATCGAAATAAAAAAGGGGAGCCCCCTCTTTTTTATGTCGATCCATAGGCAGGGAATGAGCGACGATGAATCCGATGATGTCTCCCTGGAGATCGAGCCGCACCAAGGAGACATGGACTACAACCCCGAGTTTGAACAGCTTCTGAAGGAGAACGGCGACCATGCCCAAGTCTACTCCATCTTACATGAGATGGCCCATGTGAAATACCGCGCCCTCTTCGACAAATGTAACATCCCCCTCATTATCATCACGGCCGTCATCGGCTTTGTCACAGGCATTGGACTCCCCTATCCGTATACGAACACCGTCCTCGGCGCAGCCAGCGTCTTTGTCTCCATCCTCAAGAGCATCATTTCCTATCTGAAACTGAGCGAACGCAGTGAGAATCATCGCATTTGCTCTCTTCAGTTTGCGCACATTTCGACAGAGATCAAAATGGAACTGTCACTCCGTCGTAACCAACGTCAACCCGCAAAAATGATGCTCGACGTGGTAAAAGTAAAATACAAGAACTTGATGGAGGTGGCATCCTTGATCGACAATGATGTCATCCAGCGATTCCGCGAAAAGTATCTCTTGGGCAAAGAATCCAACTCAGAAGTCGCCCTGCCCCCCTTGTTTTCGACCATTCCAGGCATCAAGATCTTGGGATCGAACAGTGACAAAGAACATCAAGAACAGATGGAGAAGAGTCTCGATCGGTATCGGATGGAAAAACAGTTTGAGCGGGATCACATGGAATCGGAATTGAAACACATTGCGGCGCTACGAACAATCCGAGAGAAATACCGCCTTGCGGATCGCGGAAAGGAGGAGGTTCAAGCGGTTCGATCGTCGAATGCGATTCAGTCATCAAACGCCCTTCAATCGCTTCTACGCCAAAAGAGCCTGGAGGAGGCTCGTCTCGCACAGATGGCTCGAGAGGCCGAATCGCAAGCGGAACGGGCTTCTCCGTCTGAACGAGTCGTACAGGCCGATTCATCCGTTTCTCCGTCTCCTGCCTAACAACAGCAACACCAACAACAATACCAACGATCCCACAGGCGATCCCAGCAAGAAAGAGAAGAAGGGCGAGGAATCAGAGGAGTCGCGGGAGATCGTGTCCCATGACCGTCATCGAGGAGATCAAAGAGATCCATGGGAAGAGGATGCTCGACGGTGATCTCCGCATGTTCCTCTCGATACTCATCATTCCCCCCTTCGGAGAATCGCGGAACATAGGGAGGGACACGCGCAATCAATACAGGACTGGATACAACGGGCTCCATCTCTGTTCATAGGGAACAAAATGAACCCTCATAGGCCGCCCAGCGCGGATACCGAGGATCAAGCCAATCGGTCGCAGGCCCCACTTCACACGTAGTAGCCTCATCAGACGCAGTAGCAGTAGGAGCAGACGCATACGCAGACTGAGGCCGAGGCAACGCAATGGGCAGCCATGTTCGTGTTTCGGATGTACGATCACGACACCGAACAATTACTCGATCATGGACACCAATATCATCTGCGACACACTCGACTCCCTGAAAGAAACACGTGAATTCACCGAGATGGGATGTTTCCACGATCTCACCATTCTCATAATGAACCACCGTGAAACCAATGTCCTTCGGCCGTGTAAAACGAACTCGATTTCCATTCTCATCGACCAAGCACTCGGAAGAGGCGCATCGATCACAAAAGGCACCAAGACGCCGTTCTTCGTTCACTTCGGTCCGACACAAAGGGCAATACACGATCGCCTCGAAGACCGTCTCCTTGTGATCCGATCGTCGACAGGGAACGCCATGAAGAGTGACACGGTTCGACTCGTTCGATACGTCTCGTTTCTGTACCAACAGATCAGAGGTACAGGCCTCGCATAATCGATTGGGATCATACGGATGAAAGGGGCGCGGCTGTTCACACACGGGACAAGGACGATCATACCCTTCTCGAAAGGATTCGATATGGAATAAAAGACGTGTGATAGGACATGGTGTGTCAGGAGACAGTCCAAACAATGCCCACAGACCCTCATCGTATGCCACTGTCTTCCCCGTCTTCCCCGTCTTCCCCGTGTATCCCTTGTGGGATGTGATATACTCTAACACAACACCTTCGATATCATACATGGTGTACCGAGGGCGAGGGTCGATCCCAAAAAAAGAAAGAAACGGCTCGGCCATCGTATAGCGATTCCTGTAATACTCACGACCGACATATCGTGTCCGTCCACAGCAGGCACCAGGCCATGGTTCGTCATCGGAGTCAGACATCTACTGGGAACTGGTGGTGTCCTATTTAGGACCCCATCTGATACTTCACTCCATATGCGCGGGGCCGCTGTCGCCCCATGGGACGCACATAGGTATTCGCGTTCTCTTCATGGGAAGGGGGTGTGGGTTGTGCCCCCACAGCACAGTCAAATCCCATCACTGTCTCTTTCATCGCCACAGGAATTGGCTGATAGCACGCCACGAGCCCCCCTACGATCGCCGCATTCGTATCGGTATCGCCCCCTCGCTGGAGCACCATTCCTATGGCCTCCTCATACCCGATCTCGGGTCGCCGCAAGAACCACAGCGCCGCCACAAACGCATGACGCACGTGACCGATCAACGTCCGTGCGTCACTCAGGCCCGCCCATACCCGTTTGGATTCTTCCACCCACCGTCGAACCTCTGGACACCGCTCTCGCGCCATGGTATCCACACGCTGCGCCGTCTCCATAGGGGAACACCCGAGCAGCAACAGCGTCAACGCATAGACATAGACCGCATTCGCATCTCGGGTCACTAGGCCTGGATGGGACAGACAGGCATCAAGGTCCGCGGCGGCCGCCGCGTATCGTGCGGTCTTTTCGATCGCCACTTTCCCATGGATTCCGTCGATCAACAGCGGTCGCGAGGCCCACCATGTAGCAATGGGCGTCACACGCATGAGGGCACCATTGGCCTCGGAACGGCGAGACATGTCATCGATGATGCCAAGCGCACGGCTGAGATCGGATTCTTCGCTTAACGCATCAAACCCAAGGGAACATGTTCGTCCGATATCAAACGGGAAGGACTCATACCACGCGACATAGGCCTTCGCCACGGCCTCCACTGGAAACCCCTGCGCAGGGTCATGCTCCTGTAACACGCTCCACAGCGCAAGGGTGAGCTCTCCATCGTCTGTGATTTGACCAGGGCCTACACGGAGGCTTCCACCGCCTGGTAGGGTCATGGCTCTCGCCGCCGTCGCTTCATCGATCTCATCGTCATAGAATTCTAGGGTGGCGCCGCAGGCGTCGCCGACCAGTGCGCCCCACACGGCTCGCAAGGGGTCGTTCATCTGCTTTCACCCACTCCACGTGACTTTATGTGGGCTTACAGAGAGCCAAGGAAGCGCGTGACAGCATCGTAATCGCTCGTCTGTTTCGTTTTACAGATCTCGATCGTGCGGGGGTGCCATGAGAAGCTCCTGTGAAGCCCTTTGGGCCTTTGTGGTGGGCGGAAACCGCTTAAAGGGTCGTCGCGTAGAGAAAGGGAGCCCCTATGAACGTCTCGCCCGTACCTAGAAATCTCACACGGCGATATGCGCGTATTGGGACTATGGAACCTCCTAGAAACACGATCCATACCACCCAACAACGAGTGACAGTCGGCAATAAAACGATGACGATCACGGAATATCATACGAAATGGGACATTACGATTTATCTTGGAAGTCCAACCACCTATTGTATTGATATCACAATCTGGAAAGACATTGGTAACACCTATCACTCTCGAGGGGCTCTTAATAACATCCGATGGGACGGGGAATGTCAATTCGCAGATCCATTTGAAGAGGGGACGGATACATTTATGATGATCCATGTTATCATGACCTATGTTCACCGCTCTTACCCCCCAGTAAAAGAGTTGACCTACACCGATCTCAGTTCCAAAGAGTATGAACAACGCACGGTCCTTAGTCTGTGCGCGTTAAAACTATTTACAGAGGGTCCGTCGTGGTATGAAACACATCTTCATGCGCGGATGGCCTTCGAAGACTCCTATCATATCATGATAGATCATACCAATAAACAGAAAAAGAATATGTCGTGGAAGGGGTTTGTCTTCTGCACGGGCGATCATCCTACGATTCTTGGAATCGATCGGATCAAAGAGACCTATGAGTCCTGTCAGACATGGCAGGAGTTCTTTCGTTATCTTCGTAGTCAACTCGATACAGATACTCTCATTGCATGCCTATCATCAGATGATTGGTTTGATGAGTTTATCAAAGGTCATATTTATTTTCATTTGAGGGGTGTGCAATTTTTAATTGACCCATCCTCCTATGACATGGAGTATACACTGGAGCCCATGGAAGGAGGGAAGGCAGTCAGACCGTCCAAAGGGGTTCAGCGATGGCGTCATACGCCACGAAGAAGAAAAGAGTAAGATCTCTTAACGAGCCTAAGGTTTTTCCGCGTCTATGATAGTAACGCGCGGTGTTTTTTATTGTATGGAGTGAGAAGAAATGTCCTCTCCTTCTGAATCTGTTGAACCGTCACCCTCTACTGAATCCTCTGTCGTGCCTGTTGAATTGGATCGCGCTGCAAAGAAGAAGGTAAAGGATCTCCGTTATTACTATAAGAATCGGGAGAGAATCTTAGCGGCGCAGATGGTTCAGCGACGAGAGGATCCAGAGTTTCAGGAGCGCCAACGGGTGAAGGAGGAGGCTATCGCCGCAGCGTTAGCGGAGAAGGAGGCTCGTAAGGCGGAGAGGGAACGCGTCCGTCTAGAGCGTCAGGCAGAGAAGGATCTTCAGGCGGCCAAGAAAGCGGCTGAAGATGCTATAAAGCAAGAGAAACAACGTCAAAAGAAGGAGGATCAACAGAAACGGAGGGAGACAAAGATCAAAGAGAAGGCCTTGGCGCTGGGCCTCTGTCTCCCTCCGGCCGAAATTTTTTCCGAGTGACGCGTCCGGTCAGAGTTTAAACCTTCGCCCTCTATAGAAAGATAGAGAAGCGAATGAAACTGATATCCTACGAGAAGCCCCATCTGGGACGCCTAGAGGCGCTCATCCAGTCCCCAAAAGTGTTAAAGCACGAGAAGCAGGCTCTGAAGTCCTACCGAGACAAGATCGACGAGAAGACAGGCGAGGTCAAAGTAGAATACGAGGCGGATACGTTTGGCCGCTACCGCGGCATTGCGCGAAACAAGAAAGAGAAGACGTATACCACAGGGTGTTCGATGAGACGAGAGCACCGCAACCTACTATTTGCCAGCGAATACGACGATCTAGACATTGCGAACGCATCTGGTAACATCATGTGTCAGATCTTTGAGAAACACGGTCTCCCCACGAGAAAGTTCAGACACCTCTGTGACAACCGTGAGGCGGTTCTGATGGAACTGATGTGTTTCTATCCCAACTCCCCCCTCGAGCGTATTACAGCAAAGGATGTGCTGATTGAGATCTTCTTCTGCGGTTCAGGGAACACGTCGCTGTATTGGGAGTTAAATCCCTACTTGAAACGTTACGATCTCCCAGACATTGTGAAGGAAATCAAGGCGGAATACTTGTCCAATCTGAATATCATCGTGGAGTTGCCTGAATACAAGGGTCTCGTAGACTATGTTCTGAAGAAGGCAGAAGACAAAGGGAAGGAGGCGTGGATCGGCTCCTTCGCCTCGGAACTGTATCAGACCGAGGAGCGCAAGATTCTGGACTCCCTTGTGCGAGGGATCACCGAGGAGGGCAAACGTCGCAAGATAGAGAATCCAACGGGATCGCTCATCTATGATGGACTTCACATCAAGAAGGCGATGAAAATCATGGAGGGCAATTTCATGAAGAAACTGGAAGCGAAGGTGATGGCCGACACAGACTATGTGATTCAGCTAGAGATCAAATCGATGGAGATGACCACAGAAGAAGAGAAGGAATGGCTGGGTGACCAGCCCATCGCCAATTCCTATGAGGCCCGTCGCGCAGACTTTGAGCGCAGCCGTTTCAAGTGTAAAAACCAATTTTTCACGATCGGTATTGAGGACGGCATGGAGGAGCTCCACCACTATGAGAAGACATCATTTACTGTGTTGAATGAGGACGCCTTTATGGGCGCGACGGACTTCCTAAAAGACTGGTATGTCGACCCTCAGAAGCGCGCCTATTCGGAAGTGGAATATGGATGTGTCAAAGAAGAAAACCAACGATCCGATGTCTATTATGCCTTCCCTACACTGCGATACAAGACTCTTTTCTCCACGTCTACCGAGGAAGAGAAACGGGAACACATCCGCGTCTTCCAAGATTACATCTCATCGTTGATGGAAGATCACCCCATCTTCACTAATCGCCCACAGGCGGTGGACGAGACGAAAGAGGCCTATGAGGCGCGAGTCGAAAACGAAAAATACTGTAAGTGGTTGACGCTATGGTGTGCGGACATCCTATTGAATCCTGACAAGAAGAATAGTCAGCCAATCGCCTGTATCTTTTGGGGAAAACAAGGGTGTGGTAAGACAATGCTACGAGTGCTGATGGAGCGCCTCTTGGGCCAGCGGTGCGTCCATAACACAAGCGATCCCACAAAGAATGGAGACATCCTCCACGACTTCAACAAGACTCTCAAATATAAGGTGTTTATGGAGTTTGCCGAGATCAATTTAAAGGTATCCTCCACCGTCACGGATCGGATCAAAGACCTGATTACGAACAACACCCATGAGATCCGTCAGATGCGAACGGATATGATTCGTGTCAAGGCAACCGAACGCGTTCTCTTTACAACCAACACGGCTGGGTCAGTCATCATTGAGAAGGGAGATCGTCGGTTTATGGCTGTGGAAGTCTCTAAACGTCGCGTGGGAGATACGGAATACTGGAAGAAGTTCTGGGCGTATCTACAAGATGACAGCTTTATCAAGAACATCGCGGACTATCTCCTCTCGTTCAAAGAAGAGGTAGACCGATTCGCGTTCCGTGATGAGCGACCGATTACGAGATACTATCAAACCCTCCAATGTATGTCCTTGTCGCCTGAATTGGATTTTCTGAAGGACTTGTTTTTTCACCACGTGGAGGATGTGGAGATATATAAGAAAGATGGTGTATACTTTATTCCATCTACGCCATTCTTGACATTATACAATGAATGGCGCGAGAAACACTCTATGCGTGAGAAGATTAATGTAAAGACATTTGGAATGAAGTTGAAATCGCTAGATGGTGAGTATGGAATCACTCATGAAGAGAAACGAACATCAAATGGATTTACGATAGATGCTGTTACATTACGGGAAGCTCTAGCAAATGATTTTGATATCAGACCTGATGATCCTGGATGTCTTATTGATTTGAAACAATAAAAAGAATTGATGTATTCTATTTCATGGTTTCTTGGATATAGGGACTTAAAGAGAAAAAGTGAAAACAAAGGGTGGAGGATGTGGAGGATGTGGAGGATAAAAATGCCTTTTTTAGGAATTTTAAAGGAAGCTCTTTTGAAGAGATGGATTTATAGAAAAGTCTAAAAGATCCTCCACATCCTCCACATCCTCCACACTTCCTCATTTTTTTGATTTATCTCAAATGGTAATAAGGATAGACGACTTTTTTTAGAAAAAAACTCTTAAATAAACCACAAACCACCCTTTGAGCCCTTATGGCAGGCAGACAGACCCCAATGATCGTCACGATGATAAAGGGAGCTCTTATCCATTGGAAACGAAGTGCGTCCCTCTGGCCTTCTGGATATCAGCATCCTCAAGACCATTGTCTCTGGAGGCGACCAGATACCGATCCGAAAGAACTTCCAAGACGAGCAATTCAAGAAGAACCGCGCGACGCTGCTGTATTTTTGTAACGACACACCGAAGTTCAACGCGGTAGACAATGCGACCATCAATCGTATCAAGATCTATGAATACAAGTTGTCGTTTGTGGACAAGCCCGTGGCGGGACTGGAGTCATGGGAGAGACAGGCGATGGACATCAAACAGCTCTTTGATTCAAGGGACTATCAGGATGCGTATTTCTGGTGTATCATGGATGCCTATGCGACCACCCGTCCCATCCCTCCTGCCACGGCTCTCAAGTCCGCCGAGGAGTGGGTCCCTACTCCCAATGTCTCCTTTAAGGCATGCCTCCAAGCGGCTGGGTATCAGATCACACTCGGGAATCAAATGGCGTTTACTCCCTATGCGGAGCTGAAGGAGGTTCTTATGGCAAATGGAGCCGCTGCTGGCATGTCAGACCAGGCCATTGGGCGTGAGTTGAACAAGCTGGGGCTTATCAGTGCTCCCAAGAGGGAGGATGATGGAAAGGTGATTAAGATCCGTAAATTCATTATGATGCCTCTAGCTATGAAGAGCTCATGATCCTAGGGTATCTTTAAGCCCTCCAAAGTCTGTAACCGATGTAACCGATGTAACCGATATTTCAAGGGTTGTATAGAATTTTTTGGGTTTCGACCGGCCGGTCAGAGATCAAGATTTTTCCAAACAGGCTTAAAATATCGGTTACATCGGTTACATCGGTTACAGAACCTGGAGGGCTTAAAGGGCATGTGGTAGGGGACCTAAAGGGAAAAAGTGAAAGCCTAGGGTGGAGGATGTGGAGGATGTGGAGGATGTGGAGGATGTGGAGGATAAAAATGCCTTTTTTAGGAATTTTGAAGGATGCCCTTTTGAAGAGATGGATTTATAGAAAAGTCTAAAAGATCCTCCACATCCTCCACATCCTCCACACTTCCTCATTTATCTTCTTTTTTGATTTATCTTTCAATTGTAACAAGGATAGACGATAATATTCTAGCATAACTCCTAATCAACCACCCCTACTCCCTGGAGGCTTAAAAGACCTGTGGCTGGGGGGCTTAAATGGAAAATGAAGGTGGAGGGATGGAGGGTGTGGAGGGTTAAAATGACTTTTTTAGGAAATCTGGCGGATGGGTTTGGGAGCGGATCGATTTTATAGAAAAGTCATTTTAACCCTCCACACCCTCCATCCCTCCACCTTTTCTAAAAATCTTAAATAAGAGGACAGACCTCCAATTGCCTATGTATCCATAGATCTTATGTCTTCTCTTATGATAAGAAGCATATGATCATCTATCCAAATAGTCTCTATGAATCGTGTATGGAAATGGCGATGTTTTTAAGAATTGTAAAATAAAAAATAGTAAACGGAACGGATCTGAAAAGTAAATGTTGGGAATGATTTGGGAATGATTTGAAAATAGAAAAAAGAAAAAAGAAAACCAGAAAACGAAAAGGGACACATGCGTCTCTCTTTTCGGTCTCTCTTGAAAACGCCTCTTATCGCCAAAGGAACTCCGCGGGCCGCAGGCCTGCACCGCGCGGCGTCGCCCACGCTTACGATCTCCTACGAACCAAGGGAATCCGCGGGCCTGCGGCCCGCACGGCGCGGCCTCGCCCACGCCTCTGATCTCAAACAGCGCCTCCTATCGCCAATGGAATCCGCGGGCCTGCGGCCCGCACGTCGCGCAAAGCAGGCCCGCAGGGGCTGCGAGCCTTGTGGCCTCGCCCACAGTTACGATCTCCCTTGTATCCAAATGGAATCTGCGGCGCTTCGCGCCGCACCGCGTGGCGTCACCCACGGCGTGTGGATTTCTTACAGCGCAACAGTGTTTTTCCTGTCATTGTCTTTTATTCAAAGAGGCTCTAGAATCTCTAAGGTATGTCGATAGTATAAATTGTGTAAATCGTAAATCGTGAAACGTAAAACATAAAACGGAAAGGGGTTGTATCTGAAAAATAAAAGTTGGGAGGGATTTGGAAATGGAAAAGTGGTGACGTGTGAAAAGTGTGAAAGTGAAGATCTGGAATCTGGAATGTGGAATCTGAAAAATAAATAAGCCTATTATTCAAAGAGGCTTTCAAGGAAACTCTGCGCTCCGCACGGCGTGGCGTCACCCACGCTTATAATCTCCCACGCTCCAAAGGGGATCCGCGGCGTAGCCGCACCGCGCCAAAGCAGGCCTGCGGTGGCTGCGAGCCTTGTGGTCCTCGCCCACGTCTAATGGATCTGGAAGGGATCAGGAATGGATCTAGATGGATTCGGTGTGTTTTTTCTAAAATTGACGGGTATGTATGGGATATGTATGGGATATGGAAGGGATATATGCATGTATGTAATGAAAATGTCACGTTGGTCAGAGGAAGAGGATGCATCCATTGTAGGGTTATTGCAAGATGTGACGGATGGGATAAATTATGATGAAGCGACAGCGAATCATAACACGATGTTTAAAAAGGAGAGAACGACATCCGCGTATCATACGCGCACGATGAAGTTAGCAAAGGAGAATGGCATAGATATTCTCTCGAGAAAACGTTGGACGGAAGATGAAAAGGAGCGACTAGTAGAGATGGTAAAAGAGAATCCGTGTAACCCAGACTGGAAGAAACTAGCGAATGATTGTGGGCGTTCGGAGAAAAGCATTCATAGTATGTATAATGAGATAGTGAATGCGGATGAGCATGCGGAATCCTGTGTGAATCGCTTGAATGAGGGAATGATCCGCGAGATGATGAAGAAACAAGAATATACCTGTGTAGCATGCGATGGTGTATATTATTCCTCCCCTAGTAATTGGGAGGGAAGTCCCTACTGTGATGCATGTCATGGTGTAAAGTATGGTGTGGAGATTGAGGAACGTTGGCGTGCGATAGGTGAATATGAAAAGGAGAGAAAGAAGGATAAATGCAAGATCTGCGATGTGAGTGTGGAGTATGCTCCAGGAATGCGTAGGCGATTTCATTTCGATCACAAGAACATGTTTCAAAAAACAGATTCAATCTATTCAATGATTCGTGACGGGACTCCATTAGTAGAGATCTATAGAGAGATAGATCGGTGTGAAGCGATGTGTATATCGTGTCATGCGGTGGTGACGATGGTAGAACGTCATTGTGGGTTTCAGAGAATGAAGCAAGGGCTGACGCGTGAAAGCAAGACAGAAGATGGGAAAGATCCTATGAAAGAGAGAGAGGCAATGGAAAGATATGAGCGGTGTATGTATCCAGTCTATGAGATGGTGCGTGTGATAGTAGGATCGTCGTCGTCTTTCTGATTGTGTAGATGTTTCCATTGATAAAGTCGTTGTTGAGTGAGGGAGTGCCCCATGAGTTCACCGATTCTTTTTAGTTCGATGAGAGGAGTATCCATCGATAAGGTGGAGATGAATATGTGTCGTATCATGGTGAGATTGAGAGGGACACCAAAGATTTGTTGAAGTGTATGGGAAGCCATTTGAGAGTAACGGTTGCGTGTGAGTGGAGTATGTCGTGCGGATTCAAAGAGGTATGTTCGTGGGGATTCTTGTAGTGACTGTAGGATAATACGAAGGAGAGGGATGGGGATAGTAGGATAGTGTATTTGTTTATACTCAGTGGCAGTTTTAAAGTTAGTGAGCATGAGTTCAGCATGATTATGTGAGTGAATGCGAATATAGTTGGGAGCGATGGGAGTTTCGTTTCCATGAACGATCTGTGTGGCATAATAATCAGCGCGAACGGGATATAGATGTGTATACATGGAGAGGAGTAGTGTTTGCTGAGTGTTGAGTCGACCCGAGTCTCGTGCATGAATGAGATCTTGAAAGGTAAGCGCGGCGCCGCCGCGCGCTGCTTGTTTTTCAGTGGGCATGAGTAGTAGTCGCCTGTTGTTGTATTTTTCTTTACAGTGTGTTTGAAGATCCATCCATATACGATAATGTCGATCACGGTCTGGGAGTGTAGGAGCGACATGATGTGAGTATCGTAGGACAGCGAGGACAGCTCCGATAAAGTGGCATATATTGGTGTGGGTGAGTCCATGTTTGTGTTCGGTGCGCTGTCTGAGTAAAAGGTGCCTCATGAGTATTTTGATGGATTGTTTAGGGAGTAGGATGATGACTTCGATAAAGGGGATGAGATGTAGCCATCTGTGAAGATAGGAGTCATACATGTTGACCGTAGCGGTGCGTAGATGTGGGGTGGTGAAGAAAGAAGCCATAATGATCTATTAAACAGAGGATATGATAATGTATCAATTTTTAATAAGAAGGATCTACGGTGTAAACAACATAAACAACATAAACAATAAAAGAGTGTATACAAGTAGAATGGAGAGTCTTGTGAAGGAGTTGATCAACGAGTTGGTGGAAGTAAAATGTAGTTTGCGTGACATAAGATTGGAATATGAAAAATTAAAAGAGGATCATGCTCGTTTGTTAGCGGGTAGTGAGGAGAAAAAGAGTAAACCAGAAAAGCGTGAGACATTAGAAGACATCTACAAGAAGGTAAGTAGTGAGTCTGTTGCAGATGAGTTTGATATAGATGAAGTAGAACGCGAATTGAAGAATGAGCTAGTGGGTTCTGTGATAGAGACGGAAGTGTCTCCTGCAGTAGAAGAGAAGAATCTTATAATTGTGAATGAAAGTGATGCAACCCGCAAAGCCTATATGCGTAAGTATATGAAAGAGCGAAGAATAAAGAAGAAGGCGGCGCCTGCGGCGCCGCCGAGTTAACAGTTGTTAACAGTTGTTAACAATAATGTTAACACGATATGTAAACAAAATAAAGTAATACAAAAAGACCCATAGAAATATCAGATGACCTGATAAATGTATTACA
>Ga0316228_1003140_pt1 | contig 13592 bp, 9 predicted proteins | sample TBH18021metaG_FD_206005 | JGI IMG/M metagenome (GOLD analysis project Ga0316228, IMG submission 206005) | Freshwater microbial communities from Trout Bog Lake, Wisconsin, USA - TBH18021 | ecosystem: Environmental > Aquatic > Freshwater > Lake > Hypolimnion/Profundal zone | place: USA: Wisconsin... | reverse complement strand
GCGATCACCTCGGTGGCGCGCTTCGAGATCTGCGCGCCCGAATGGGTGATCTCGTCGACCGTGGCGGCGGTCTCCTGCACGGCCGCGAATTGCTGCTCGACCGAGGCCGCCTGCTCCTGCGCCGAGGCGCGGATCTCGGCCGCCGCCGCGTTCAGGTCCGCGGTCGCCGCACGGTTGGTCCGCGCCAGATCCGACAGACCCGCCACCATCGCGTTCAGCGTCACACCCAGACGGCCGACTTCGCCACCCCTGCGCACCTCCAGCTGGTCCGACAGGTTTCCCTCGCCGACCCGCTCGACGAAACTCATCACGCGCACCAGCGGCTGGACGATGAGGCGGTTGATCGCAACGCCGATCCCAAGGCAGATCAGGAGCGTCAGAAGCGTTCCGCCCCACAGGGCGACGCTCTCGTTGCGCTCGCCCCGCGCGACACGCTCGGCCAGCGCCGTTCGTACCGCGCCTTCGAGCCCTTCGATGGCGGCGAGCCGCTCGCGGAAGGTATCGAACAGCCGCTTGCCCTGACCATTCGCCTCGATATGGACCGCCTCGTCGCGCTTTGCCGGATCGGCCGCGATCCGAATGGCGACCTCGCCGACTTCGGTCTGCCAACTGCGGGCTGCCGCAACGGCGTCGGCCAGCAGGCGCGTCCGCTCCGGATCCTGGCCGATCAGGCTCCTGAGCCTGTCGATCGCCTCATCAAGGGCTAGGCGACCTGTGCGATAGGGCTCAAGGCTGCCGTCGCGCCCCGTGATCAGGTAGCCGCGCAGCCCAGTCTCCTGATTGAGCATGGCCGCACGAAAATTGTCGAGGGCGCGGATCAGCTGGTTGGAGCGGCTCCGGGCATCGGTCGCCTCCCGCAACTGATCGCCCGTGATCAGGACCGCGCCGCTGCTCAGGACCGATACCAGTGCGATGACACCGATTGCACCGCCCAACAGGCGGTTGAGTCCCAGCGTTTGGGGCATGTTTTGCTGCATCCTGCTCGGACCTGCGGACGGAGCCGGTGAGGCCGCGACCGAGGTACACTGGCCTCTTAGCGCCGCGGCCCGGTCGATGCGAGCCATGACGTCAGGCTCAGACGGCGACACCCTCAAATCGGCGAGACAGCCGCCGCGCCGCGGCCGATGTTTACGTATTGTAAACCGACAGGCGACTTGTAGTTGTGCAACATAGCGATCGTGTGTGCATCTAAACAGCGCGACCCGCAGTTCTCGATCGTAATGGTTGTGCAACAGGCGTTTGCGTTCCGTGAGATGCTGATTTCTTTCCTGATCGATACCGATCGCAAGGCTGATCCACTCGACGCGAATCTCAGGGCGCGCGCGCGTGTCGAGCAGGTCGACGTCGCGCTTCGTCTTGTGCCTTTCACGATTCTTGTGAGTCTCAGCGTCGTTCAGGTCATCGTCTACCTGTTCTGGCATCCGGGGAATCGCGGCTATCTCGCCGGCTTGGAGGCCCTCGTCCTGCCATTGGCGGTCGTCTCGCTTCAGCAGTGCTGGCGTTGGCGCTCGCGCCCCAAACCCCTCGAGGTTGCGCCGTCCTTCGTCCAGAAGGTCGTCTTGGCCGCTCAGGCCTATGGGCTGCTCCTGGCCTCCATCCCGGTCATGTTGTTTGCCGGGGCTGATCCGAACGGGCGGCTCCTGATCGCTTCCAGCATCGCGGGTCTGATCGCGACAGGAATGAGCGCGGCGGTGCTGCCCCGGGTCGCCATCAGCTATTCAGGTCTTATCATCATCGGCTCGTTCATCGCCCTAGCGACGACGGGCGAGCCCTTCTACATCTATGTCGCCGTCCTGTTGTTTTTCTATTCGATCTTCATCTGCTTCACGATCCTTCATCTCAGCCGTCTGCTGACGATGCGGGTCATCGCGCAGATCGAGCTCGAGCGGCAGCAGGAATTCACCCATCTTCTGCTCAACGAATTCGAGGAAAGTGCCAGCGACTGGCTCTGGGAGACAGACGCAGACCTGCATCTCCAACACGTCTCGCAGCGCCTGATCGAAGTCGCCGGCTCCTCCGAGCGACAGCTGATGGGCCTGCCCCTGGAGCGGCTCCTCCTTCCGCCGCTTGCACCGCCCAAGAGCCATTCGAGCACCGCCCTCTGGAGCTGCATCGCGGAGCGGCGGGCCTTCCGAAATCTTCACCTGCAGCTCGATATCGCCGGCGAGCGACGGACTTGGTGCTTGAGCGGAAAGCCAACCTTCAACCGCGCCGGCGTGTTCTCCGGCTATCGCGGCGTCGGCTCGGATGTGACGGAGAAGCGGCGCTCCGAGGAGCGCCTGTCCTACCTCGCGCTGCACGATTCTCTCACGGATCTGCCGAACCGGGTCCTGTTCCATCAACTTCAGGAGGCGGCGCGGGAGCGGCTTGCGCAGGGCGAACGGTTCGCCGTGCTGGCACTCGACCTCGATGAGTTCAAGAGCGTCAACGACACGTTCGGCCACGCAGCCGGCGACAAGCTCCTCAAATCCGTCGCCGAGCGGCTGCGGAGCTTCGAGGCCGCACACGTGCAACTCGCCCGCCTCGCGGGCGATGAGTTTGCGGTTCTCGCGACCGGCCGGAGTGCCCGTGACCTGCACGCCGTCGAGGCGCTCGCGGGCGGCATCGTCGAAACGCTCGCCTCACCGTTCACCATCGATGGCATCCGGCTGAGCGTCAGCGTCAGCATCGGCATTGCCATCGCGCCGCAGGATGGGTGTCAGGAGATCATGCGGCGGGCCGATCTCGCGCTCTATCGCATGAAGAGCGAGGGGCGGAACGGCTACCGGTTCTACGAAGCGGAGATGGACGAACGGATCGAGGCACGTCGGGCCCTGACCGCTGACCTGCGGGGAGCCCTCGATCGCGACGAGTTCCTCCTCTACTTCCAGCCGATCGTCGCGGCCAAGGAGTGTCGCGTGCGCGGCTTCGAAGCCCTGCTGCGGTGGAAGCACCCTGTGCGGGGATTCGTCTCGCCCGGCGAGTTCATTCCCCTTGCCGAGGAAACGGGCGTGATCATCCCGCTCGGCGAATGGATCCTGCGCGAGGCCTGTCGGGTCGCGGTCGGCTGGCCGAACGATATCCGGATCGCCGTCAACCTATCACCGCGACAGTTCCGGCATTCGGATCTGCCGCAACTCGTGCGTTCCGCGCTCCGGACGACCGGTCTGGACGCGCCGCGCCTGGAACTGGAAGTCACGGAATCGGTGTTCCTCGAAGCTACGCCGGCGATCAATGCCACGCTCGTCAAACTCCGTGAGATGGGCGTGCGGCTCTCGCTCGACGATTTCGGGACCGGCTATTCGAGTCTCAGCTACCTGCGCCGGATCGCCTTCGACAAGATCAAGATCGATCAGAGTTTCGTCCGCGACCTCCCGCACGAGCGCGGCGCAGCCTCGATCGTGCGTGCGATCATCGACATGGCGACGAGCCTCGACATGACGATCACGGCGGAAGGCGTCGAGACGGATGCGCAGCGCATCTGCCTGCTCAACCAGGGCTGTCACGAGTTCCAGGGCTATCTGTTCAGCAAGCCGCTTCCGGCCGAGCAGGCCGGGGCGCTGGCGCGCAGCCGTCAACTCCTCCCGGCGGCGGTTCGGGCAGCGTAAGGTGCCCTCAGGCGCCGAGCGGCGCTACGCCGGCCGGGCTGGACTTACCGTCGGCCCCGTGCGGCGACGATTTCGGCCAGTACGGCAGGAATCCCTCGACGATGGTGCGCGGGATATCGAGCGGCCGGTAGTGGACCGTATCCACGAACATGAGCGACTGTTCCCCACGGCCGAGCAGGCCGTTGACCTCGCTGTGAATCTCGTGCGCCAGCGTCACGAATTTCCGGTTATGGCTCGCGATCGAGATCCGGATGGTGACCGGCTCGAACTCCATGGCCTCCCGCCGGAAGTCGTGATGAAAGGATTTCGTCAGGATATAGAAATCCGTAGATTTCAGGTCGAAATTCGGCATGCAGATGTTGAAGAAGAGCTCGCGTGCCTTGCCGACCCAGCGCACGTAATTGGCGAAATAGACGTTTCCGACCGAATTCGTGTCGTCGTAGGTCGGGATCAGGCGCAGAACGAACCAGTGCCCGTCGAAGCCATGGGAGGCGACGGTATCCGTTCGGTCCAGCGCCACCGGCACAGGTGCGGCCCGCGGCGCCCGCTCCGCCGAGGGAATCAGCTCTCCTACCGGCTGCGAGCCACGCCATCCGAGCACCTGCGCGATCATCGGCAGGGCGCCGATCAGGCCGATGAGCGGCGCGATGGCCAGGAGCGCCCAGCTCGGTGCCAGATAGCCAGTGACGAAGATCAGGCTCGCCGTGGCCCCGATCATGGCGTTGAGGACCGAGTCGTACCGGCGCGCCGCGCCGAGTGTCTCGCAGACGAGGCACGCCGCCGCTCCGACGAGGAGCGTCGCGAAGGGCACCATCAAATAAAGCAGCGAAAGGTTTGCCCAGATTGCGGCCGCGGCGGCGGCGAGCGCCGCGCCTAGGATCCAAACGGGAGAGGCAACGAGTCCCGCCGGCACGAAGGCGAGGAGCGGCGAGTTGCTGCGCGCCGTGATCGACGTTCCGAGCCAGCGCGTCGCGCTGTAGAAGCTGTCGATCGTAGTGGCGGCCGCAATCGCCGTCCAGACGACGAAGGCAGCGGTGACGCCAGTCAGGGATTCGCGCCCGATCGCGTGCGCGACGGCCGCGTATGCGCCCGGCAGCCCATCTGACGAGATGACGGGCGCGCCGAGCCCTGCCCGCGCTGCGAGCAGCGCGTTGATCGTCAGAAGGCCGAGAAACAGGGCGGCGCCGGCGACATAGGCGACGCGTACGGATCCGCCCGTGCGCCGGATCTCGGCGGCGCGCTGCCACTGCTGGATGTCCATCCACGGGCCGAGCAGGAAGCCGATCAGCGAGGGAACGATGAGCCCGTAGAAACGCTCGTCGAAGGCGTGGAGCGGGACCTCCCCGCCAACTTGATGCACGGGCAAGCCGGCGAAGAGCGTCGCACTCGCCGAAAGCCCCAGGACCAGCGCCACGCCGTGGATGATCCGGATTCCGCGCAGCGGGACTGCGTGCCCGATCGAGCAGGCAATGAGAACCAGGGCTATCACGCCCACTGCGGCGTCATGGCCGAACAGCGGAAGCCACGCATAGGCCGCGAATCCGAAGATCGTGATGGCGACCGCGAAGAACTGCGCCCCCAGGAAGAGGAGAGCGTAGGGCCCCTGCACGGCCGCCACGATGGCGTCCAGTTTCCGGCGCGGCGCCCCGAGCAGCCAGCCGAACAGGCCGAGCCCCGTCGCATTCGGAAGGGCGAAGGCAAGAAACCCGAACCATCCATACGAGAGGGTCACGTGGATCGCGTAGAAAAAGCCGAGGCCCCAGAACCACGACAAAGCAATCGTGGGCGCCCAGGTCGCGGAGCGGATGAACTGGGAATGCATTGTGTCTGCAAGCGCTCCGTACCCGGAACAGCAATAGCGGATGTGGTTCGTTTCGGGAATATGCCCGGCGAAAAAGAAGCTGGATATAAGATATCCACCCCGCGAATTGCATCGCGCTGCTCTCCCAGGCTGGCGATCCCGGGTCGCCGAGCGCGGCTGAGGCGGGCAAACCGCCCGAATGCGCGTGGTGGAGGCCCGGCGGCCCCGCGGCCCTTGACCGACTACGGCTTGTCGCGTCCCGTGAGAGATGCGGAAGCGCCTATTTGCGCGAGGAACTGACCATCGTGGCCGGCACCGCGCCTTCCGACTGCGTGCTGCCGCAGGTCATGCGCAAGATGGAGCGGCTCGGCATAAGGGAATCGACCCTCGGTCTCGTGATCCCGGTGATCGGGCTGGTTCTGGTCCTGTCCGTCGACCGGTTCGTCAGGATCGCCCGGGCGCTCGGAAGCCTGATCGGCAATTGCGTCGCGACCGTCGTCATCGCAGCCCGGGGGCGCTATCGACTGCGCCCAGGCGCACCGGGTCCTGAACGGCGAGGACACGACGGACACGGCGGCGAGCCTCGAGACGTCGATCCCGCAGCCGCATTCCGCGTGACGGATCCGGCACGACGCGGTTACTCAGCATGACATCGGATTCCGGAGACCCTTCATGAGCGCTGGAGCCTACAACCCGCCCTGCGGCGGCCTTCCCGGCCAGACGGCTCTGATGACCGGCCGCGCCGTGTTCACCGAGGCCTACGCGGTGATCCCGCACGGTGTGATGAGCGACATCGTCACGAGCCTCCTGCCGGGCTGGGACAAGGCCAAGGCCTGGATCCTGGCGCGGCCGCTCTCGGGCTTCGCCGAGACCTTCGCCCAGTACCTCATGGAAGTCGCACCAGGCGGCGGCAGCGATTGCCCGGAGCCGGAGAGGCAGGCCCAGGGCGTGCTGTTCGTGGTTGAGGGCACGGCGAGCCTCGGGCTCGCGGGTGCCCGGCACGCCCTCCGGTCAGGCAGCTACGCGTATCTCGCCCCCGGCGCGGCCTGGACCCTGCGCAACGAGGGCGACGGCCCGGTGCGATTCCATTGGATCCGCAAGGCCTACCAGCCGGCGGCGGGGCTGGAAGCGCCGACCTCCTTCGTGACGCACGAATCAGCGGTTGAGCCGGCCGGGATGGCCGGGACGGAAGGGGCCTGGGCGACCACCCGCTTCGTCGCATCCGACGATCTGCGCCACGATATGCATGTGAACATCGTCAGCCTGCGTCCGGGCGCCTCGATCCCGTTCGAGGAGACGCATGTGATGGAGCACGGGCTGTTCGTTCTTGAGGGCAAGGCGGTCTACCGGCTGAATCGCGACTGGGTCGAGGTCGAGGCGGGCGACTTCATGTGGCTGCGCGCCTTCTGCCCGCAGGCCTGCTACGCGGGCGGGCCCGGCCCGTTCCGGTATCTCCTCTACAAGGACGTCAATCGGCATCCGGCGCTGGCGCTTCGTGGGCTGAGCCGTTGAGCACGTCGGCTCGCGCCATCGTCGCCCGCCCACTGACCGCAGCGGCGTTCGCGCCGTTCGGCGCGGTCATTGATACCGACGCTGTCGCGCCTCGGCCGATGAATGCCGGAATGGCGCACCGCTTCCATGATCTCGCCGAGATCGAGGTTGTCGGCGAGGGCGCCCGCGTCGTGATCGGCCTCGTGGAGGCGCAACCCTACCCAGTGCCGCTGCGCCTCAGCCTGGTGGAACGGCATCCGCTCGGTGCGCAGGCGTTCCTGCCTCTGACCGCGGCCCCATTCCTGGTCGTGGTCGCCCCAGACGAGAACGGCTGGCCCGGCCCGCCCCAGGCTTTCATCACCGGCCCCCGACAGGGGGTCTGCTACGCCCGCAACACGTGGCACGGCGTGCTCACGCCCTACGGTCAAAGGCAGGACTTCGTCGTGGTCGACCGCGGTGGACCGGGCGTGAACCTGGAGGAGTACACGTTCGCGGAGCCCTGGACCGTGCATCTGCCCGCTCTGGATTGAAGGCGCCTGCAGATCTCGCCATCGGTGGTTTCTAGACGCTCGGGCGAGAGACGGGTTCGGCGAACCTCCGGTGAAGGGCGCGTGCGCGCCGGTTCCGACCCGGTGCCTGCAAAAGCTCGGACATGCAGCAAGGTTTACCGCCGCTCCCGTCATCGCGGGGCTGCGCAGCGGAGCGCGACATCCACACGCGCCCGTGCGCCAAGCCTTCACCGACGGTGCGTCCGGGTTCCGGGCTACCGGCCACACCCACGATACACGGCGCCGGTGAACCGCCAGAGAAGGCGGTGCGTGGACGATCCTCCCAGCGCATGAAGCCAGAACACCGTGCCGGATCGGGCGCGCGGTGCGTCGACCAGTCCTTCGGCGGCAGCCCGTCGCACGACGGGGCTCGCGTGATCGGGACCGCCGGCCGCGCACAGCATGTCAGGGCCGTGCGGATGCAATCAATCCAGGGGGCAACGCCGCGAAAGTCCGTTGACTGGCACCGGTCAGCGGCTATCGAAGCCGCAACGATGGAGTCCGCACCAACGCGGACCCGAGGAAGCGCCGGGCCGACGTGCCCGTACCGGAAAGGCCGCCATGTCATTGTCTCGCACGCCTCTGTCCCGTCGGCGATTCCTCGCAACGGGCTCGACGGCGCTGATCGCCGGCACCATGGCGGCCCCGCATGTGGCGCGGGCGCAGCGGGCGGATTTCACCTACAAATACGCCAACAACCTGCCCGACACGCATCCGATGAACATCCGCGCCCGCGAGATGGCGGATGCCCTGCGTGCGGAGAGCGGAGGGCGGTTCGATCTCAAGATCTTCCCGTCCAGCCAGCTCGGCTCGGATACCGACACCCTGAGCCAGCTGCGCTCGGGCAGCGTCGAGTTCTTCACGATGTCGCCGCTGATCCTCTCGACGCTGGTGCCCAACGCGTCGATCAACGGTATCGGCTACGCCTTCCCGAGCTATGACGCCGTCTGGCCGGCCATGGACGGCGAACTTGGCGCCTGGGTCCGCCAGCAGATCGCCAAGGCCGGGCTCGTCGCCATGGAGAAGATCTGGGACAACGGCTATCGTCAGACGACCTCGTCGACCAAGCCGATCGCCACCCCCGACGATTTCAAGGGCTTCCGGATCCGCGTGCCGGTCTCCCCGCTCTGGACCTCGATGTTCCGGGCTTTTGACGCCGCGCCGGCCTCGATCAACCTGAACGAAACCTATTCGGCCCTGCAGACCAAGATCGTCGAGGGTCAGGAGAATCCGCTCGCGGTGATCTCCACTACGAAGTTCTACGAGGTTCAGAAGTACTGCTCGCTGACCAACCACATGTGGGACGGGTACTGGTTCCTCGCGAATCGCCGCGCCTGGGAGCGTATCCCGCCGGACCTGCGCACGATGGTAGCCCGCCACATCGACGCTGCCGGGCTCAAGGAGCGGGCCGACGTCGCCCAGCTCAACGCCAACCTGCAGGCTGAGCTTTCCAAGAACGGGATGGTGTTCAACAAGCCGGATCCGGAGCCCTTCCGCGACAAGCTGCGCAAGGCCGGCTTCTACGCCGAGTGGAAGAGCCGCTACGGCGAAGAGGGTTGGTCGTTGCTGGAGAAGGCCTGCGGGAAGCTCACCTGATGGGCACCGTGGGGGCGCCGCGCGGCGGGGTCGCGCCGTGCTCCCGGCGGGTGATGAACCTCGCGCATTTCCTGCGCCGGGCCGCGCGCCGGTTTCCGGATGCGGTGGGTCTGGCCTGGGGCGCGCGGAGCTGGACCTGGTCCGAACTCGACGCCCGGGTTGACGCCATGGCGGCAGCACTCGCTGCCCGCGGCGTATCCAAGGGTGACCGCGTTCTGGTCCAGGCGCGCAACAGCAATCAGCTGTTCGAATCGATGTTCGTCTGCTTTCGGCTCGGCGCCGTATGGGTGCCGACCAATTTCCGGCAGACGCCGCCGGAGGTGGCGTATCTCGCGCGCGCCAGCGGCGCTTCCGCGTTGATCTGCGGCGCGGGGTTCCCTGACCACGCTGCCGCCGTCCGCGCAGCATGCCCAAACCTGAATCGCGTGGTCGAGATCGGCGGACAGGCCTTCGGAGCGGATTACGACGCTCTCGTCGCCGAGCATCGGTTCCAATCCGCGCGCACGGCCGATGTCGAGCACGATGACCCGTGCTGGTTCTTCTTCACGTCGGGCACGACGGGACGGCCGAAGGCGGCGGTCCTCACCCATGGCCAGATGGCCTTCGTGGTCACCAATCACCTCTGCGACCTGATGCCGGGCACGACCGAGGCCGACGCGTCCCTGGTCGTCGCACCGCTCTCGCACGGTGCCGGCATCCACCAGCTCGCTCAGGTCGCGTCCGGCACCAAGACGGTGCTCACCGGCGCCGAGCGCCTGGACCCCGCGGAGGTCTGGGCGCTCGTGGAACGCTGGCGCATCACCAACCTCTTCACCGTGCCGACCATCGTGAAGCTGCTGACCGAGCATCCGGCGGTCGCTGCGCACGATCATTCCAGCCTGCGCCACGTGATCTATGCGGGCGCGCCGATGTACCGCGCGGACCAGCAGCACGCGCTACGGGTGCTCGGACCGGTGCTGGTGCAGTATTTCGGGCTCGGTGAGGTGACCGGCAACATCACTGTGCTGCCGCCCCGCCTGCATTCGGCCGAGGACGGCCCTGATGTGAAGGTCGGCACCTGCGGGGTCGAGCGGACCGGCATGCAGGTTCAGATTCAGGACGCGGACGGGCGCGAGTGCCCGCCGGGGGAGACCGGTGAGATCTGTGTCTGCGGGCCCGCCGTCTTCGCGGGCTACTATGACAACCCGGAGGCCAACGCGGCGGCGTTCCGCGACGGCTGGTTCCGGACCGGCGATCTCGGCCATGTCGACACGGAAGGCTTCCTGTTCATCACCGGCCGCGCTTCCGACATGTACATCTCGGGCGGCTCGAACGTGTATCCGCGCGAGATCGAGGAGAAACTCCTGACGCATCCGGCGATCTCCGAAGCCGCGATCCTCGGTGTGCCGGACCCGGCCTGGGGCGAGGTCGGCGTTGCGGTCTGCGTCACGCGTCCCGGAATGTCGGTGGGCGAGGCGGACTTGATCGCGTGGCTGTCGGAAGCGGTCGCCCGCTACAAGCTGCCTCGACGGGTGTTCTTCTGGGAGGCCCTGCCGAAATCCGGCTATGGCAAGGTGACGAAGCGCGCGATTCGCGAAGGACTCGAAGAGCGCGGTGACCTGCCGCGCGATGAGATGGCGCCAGCGAGAGGTCGATAAGCCTTTCGCTGTCCATGTCGGCCACGGCGGCGCCCTCCGTTTTGTGAGGGAAGCGAAGCAATTCTGGGCCGCCGGCCGTCGTCGTGCAATCGGGTTGCATCGCTTCCCACACGATGTCGGCGATGCCGAAGCCGGACGTCGATGCGGAACAAGGATCCGGTGAGCCGCTCCGACTGCACGACGCCCGAGCGAGGGCGGGCGTTCGACGCAGCCTGACCGCCGGGAGACGTCCTCCTCGCGGCATCATGTTCGCGCTGCATGACAGCCCGCGCGCGATGCCCCCTGACGCATCTGCCGGACCGACCGCATATTGCATTGCAGCAAGCCGGGCAGCCCGCCCGGCGCTCATCGGGATCGGGCACGATGACCACACTCGCGAACCTCGTCGGCCGTCTCGGTGTTGCCGTGCAGCGTGCCGCCGCCGGGCGCTACACCGAGCAGCGCGAGCGGATCCTGCGAACCGGCGCCGCCGGCATGATCTGACCCTCCCGGCACACTCGTCCCTGGTCGTACGCCTTCAAAGGAATCCGATCGAGAACCAGGGAACGAGGATGATGACGAGGAGCCCGACGAGCAGGGCGACAATGTAGCCGACGATCGGGCGCATCCCCGCGTCGGGATGGATGCGGCTGATGGCGCAGGCCGCGTAGTAGCCGACACCGAAGGGCGGCGCGAACAGCCCGATGCCCATCGCGAGGATCACCACCATCGCATAGTGGACTTCGTGGACGCCCACCGCCCGGGCGATCGGGAACAGCAGAGGGCCGAACAGCACGATCGCTGGGATGCCTTCCAGCACCGAGCCCAGGATGATGAAGGCGGCCGCCGAGACGAACAGGAAGCCGAGCGCCCCGCCGGGCAGGCTCTTCATGACCTCGGCCAAAGTCTGCGAGAAACCCGACTGGGTGAGCGCCCAGGCCATGCCGGTGGCCGCGCCGATGATCAGCAGGATCGCCCCGGACAAGGTCGCTGTGGTCACCAGCATCGGGTAGAGCCGCCGCCACTCGAATTGACGGTAGATCAGAAGACCCGCCAGCGCCGCGTAGACGATGCCGATGGTGGAGACTTCCGTGGCGGTGGCGATGCCCTCAACTACGGCGAAGCGGATGACGAAGGGCAGGGCCAGCGCCGGGATCGCCACCAGAAAGGATCGGCCGATGATCTGCCGCGACGGCCGGGCCACGTGGCTCAGGTCCTCGCCGCGGTAGCGCCACCAGACCAGCGCGCACAGGGTGACGGCGAGCACGAGGCCCGGCAGGAGGCCGCCGGTGAACAGAGCGGTGATCGAGACGCCCGTGACCGATCCGATGGTGATCAGCACGATCGAGGGCGGGATCGTCTCGGTCTGCGCGCCCGTGGTGGCCAGCAGCGCCACGAGGTCGCCCTCCTTGGCGCCGCGGGCCTTCATCTCCGGGAACAGGACCGGGGCGACGGCGGCCATGTCGGCGGCTTTCGAGCCGGAGATGCCCGAGACGAGGTACATCGCGCCGACCAGCACGTAGTGCAGGCCGCCCCGGACGTGGCCGAGCAGCGCGGCCAGGAATCCGACCATGGCCCGGGCCATGCCGGTCATCTCGATCAGCAGGCCGAGGAACACGAAGAGCGGCACCGCGAGCAGGATCAAGTGGCTCATGCCCTCGTCCATGCGCCCCACCACCACCATCGAGGGCGCGTTGGTGGTCAGCGTGATGTACGCGAAGGTCGAGAGGCCGAACGCGAAGGCGATCGGCACCCCGGCGAAGACCAGCGCGCCGACGCCGAAGACGAAGAACAGCAGCAGGTTGAGGTTGCCGAGGTCCATCAGCCAGGGCTGGAGCGCCACGAGGCCGGCAGCGAACGCCGCGCCCAGCACGAGCGCGCCCGCCGTCAGCTTCCAGTCAGCGGTTTCCAGCAGGCGGATCACCGCGACGATCAGCATGAGGCCCAGCCCGACCGGCAGGGCGGCCGCGCGCCACGCGTTGTTCAGCTCGAGCGCGGGCGTCTGGACGAAGGTCTCCTCGCTGGCGAATTCCCAGGCCGGCTCCAGCAGCAGCGCCACGAAGATCAGGCCGGCTACCAGGGCGACCGTCTCCAGAAAGGCGCGCAGGCGCGGTCCGCTCATGGCGACGAAGGCGGTCATGCGCATGTGCTCGGCACGGCGGAAGGCGACCACGGCCCCCAACATGGCGAGCCACAGGAACAGGATCGAGGCAAGTTCGTCCGACCAGACCAGAGGCTCACGGAACACGTAGCGGCTCACGACGCCCCCGAGCAGCACCCCGATCTCGGCCAGCACGAGGAGCGCCGCCGGAATCTCCACGAGATGGCCGAGCCCCGCATCGAGCCGGCGCAGCCAGGTTCGGGCGCGCAGGGGCGGCCCGGTCAATTCAACCCCCGCCGTCGTCTCGACGGCCGCGATATCGATCTGCATGGCGCCCTCCCGTCGGAGCCGGTCCCGATGCCGCTGCCCGCGGGAATGGCTCCAAGTGCGTCTTGTTGGTGCGTCTTGTTGAGCGTTCTGTCGTGCGTCTTGGCGCTCTCGTTCTCCGATACCCTTATCCGATCTGGTGGAAAGCGCTTCAGGTCAGTTTGCCCGACACGTCCTCAAGATGCGACCAGGCCACGTCGCCGTACTTGGTTTTCCAGTCCTTGTAGAAGCTGGTCCGTCCCAGGGCCTCGCGGAACCGTGCCCGGTCGACGTCGATGAAGCTGATGCCCTTGGCGGTGAGGCTCTGCCGAAGGGACTCGCTGAGCTTGGCGACGTCCGCGCGCTGGTCGGTCGCGGACCGGTCGAGTTCCCGCGACACGATCTGGCGCAAGTCCTCTGGCAGCCGCTGCCACGCCCGCTTGTTGCCGAGAATCCAGTAGCCGTCCCAGACATGCCCGGTCAGGCTGCAGGATTTCTGCACCTCGTAGAGCCGGGTGGTGGCCGTGATGGCAAGGGGATTCTCCT
>Ga0316228_1003139_pt1 | contig 13593 bp, 10 predicted proteins | sample TBH18021metaG_FD_206005 | JGI IMG/M metagenome (GOLD analysis project Ga0316228, IMG submission 206005) | Freshwater microbial communities from Trout Bog Lake, Wisconsin, USA - TBH18021 | ecosystem: Environmental > Aquatic > Freshwater > Lake > Hypolimnion/Profundal zone | place: USA: Wisconsin... | reverse complement strand
GGCGGCGATCACCGACGGCGCGGGCAAGCTCATCACCGTCAATGAGGCGTGGCGGCAGCGCTTTCCCGAACTCGGCTCGCCGGGTGAGATCGGCACGGACGGGGACGATGCGCAGAGCCTCGCCCGCGCGCGTGCACATGCCTGGCGCGACGGCAGCAGCCTCGCCGAGGGGATCGCGACCGACGGCGGCGTCATCTCGGTCGAGATCCGCCGGGTCGGGGCAGGGGGCGATCGGCTGCTGTGGCGCTGTGCCCGGAGCCGGCGCGATCCGGTGGCCGTGCTCAAGAACCGGATGGAAGGCCCCGAGGGAGAAATCCTCGCCAAGACCGGGATCCTGGGTGTCGTCACCGACGCGGGGGGCGAGTTGGTCGCCGCCAACCGCCTGCTGCGCGAGCGCGCGGGCGTGGGCGACGAAATCATCGGGCAGCCCTTCGCCGAACTCCTGTCGGGCGGCGAGGGCAGCCGCGTCCATCTCCTCGCCGAGGCCGAGGCGGCGCGCCCGCTGCGGCTGCTCCATATCCCCGTCGATCCGGACAAGATGGGCCAGGCCGGCATGACGATGCTCTTCGACGTCGCCGAAGGCGCGTCGCTCAGCAACAGCGCGAACCTCCAGGCGCTGCTCGACATCCTGCCCGTGGGGCTGGCGCTGGTCGATCGCGACGGACGTTTCCTCACCACCAACAAGGCGTTCCGGACCGCCGGCGGGCTGAGCGAAGAGGGCGTCCCCGCTTATCCGGGCGACCTGGTGGTCAAGGAGGACAAGGGCGCGGTGGCCGATGCGGTGCGCCGCAATACCCGCGGACCCGCGATGTCGACCGATCTGGCGGTCCGGCTGGTCCACCAGCCGACCGAGCCGGTGGCGCTGACCATCGCGGGGCTGCGCGGGCTCGGCGATGCCGCGGTGCTGCTGCTGCTCAAGGACAATAGCGAGGAAGCCAAGCTCAAGCGGCAGATCGCGCAGGCGACCAAGATGCAGGCGGTGGGGCAATTGGCCGGCGGCGTCGCGCACGACTTCAACAACATCCTGACCGCGATCATCGGTCACTGCGACCTGATGCTGATGCGCCATACGCCGGGCGACAGCGACTATGACGACATCCAGCAGATCAAGTCGAACTCGAACCGCGCGGCGGGGCTGACCCGCCAGCTGCTCGCCTTCTCGCGTCAGCAGACCCTGCGCCCGCAGGTGCTCCAGCTGCCCGACGTGGTGAGCGAGGTGTCGCATCTCCTCAAGCGCCTGCTCGGCGAGACGGTGACGCTGCAGGTCAAGCATGGCCGCGACCTGGGTTCGGTCCGCGCCGATCCGGGCCAGCTCGAGCAGGTCATCGTCAACCTCGCGGTCAATGCCCGCGACGCGATGGCGGGCAGTGGGGGCGGGCAGCTCACCATCCAGACCTATGCGGTGCGCGCCGACCAGGTCGCCGAACTGGGCAGCGAAATCCTGCCGGTGGCCGATTATTCGGCGCTGAGCATCTCGGACACCGGCTGCGGCATTCCACCCTCGGTGCTGGGCAAGATCTTCGAGCCGTTCTTCACCACCAAGGAAGTCGGCAAGGGCACCGGGCTCGGGCTGTCGACCGTCTACGGCATCGTCAAGCAGTCGGGCGGTTACATCTTCGCCGACAGCAAGGTCGGCGAGGGGACCAGCTTCGTCATCTACCTGCCGGTGCACCGCGAGGAGCAGGGCAAGGAGCCCGCGCGCAAGGCCGCCAAGCCCGTGCAGGAGGAATTGTGGGGCTCGGGCAATGTCCTGCTGGTCGAGGATGAGGCGATGGTCCGCACCGTCGCCGAACGCGCGCTGACCCGCCAGGGCTATACGGTGGTGACCGCCTCCAACGGCGAGGAAGCGCTCGAGATCATCAACCGCGGCGATCCCATCGACCTGCTCATCAGCGATGTGGTGATGCCGCTGATGGACGGACCGACGATGGTGCGCGAGGCGCGGGTGCTGCGGCCCGACGTGCCGGTGCTGTTCATGTCGGGCTACGCCGAGGAACAGCTGCGCAAGTCGATCGACATCGACAACGTCGCCTTTCTTCCAAAACCCTTTTCGGTTCAGGAACTTGCCGAGGCAGCCCGGCGGGTGCTGGCGCAAAAATAGGTTTGCGCGGGGGGCCTGGGCTGCCTATGCACCCGCCCTGTGACTAACGGGCGTGCCATTCTCGTCGTTGAAGACGAACCGCTGATCGCGATGATGCTCGAGGATTTCCTCGAGACGCTCGGTCATTCCATCCATGCCAGCTGCGACAGCGTCGGTGACGCGCTGGTGCAGGCGGAGGCCGGCGGTTTCGACTGCGCCATCCTCGATGTGAATTTAAAGGGCGAGGCGGTGTGGCCGGTGGCCGAGAAGCTGCAGGCGCGGGGCGTCCCTTTCATCATCGCCACCGGCGGCCATGTCGAGCCGCCGCCCGCGGCCTTCGCCAAGGCACCGCTGCTGGAAAAGCCCTACACGATCGACCGCATCACCCCGGTGCTCGAACAGGCGGTCGGCTGAGCCGCTAGCCCGCGTCGGCGAGGCTGGCGGGGCCGAAGCCGTGGGGAATGAGGTCGTGGATGCGGTGCAGCGCGTGCGCCGTGCCGTCGCCGCTCGCGCAGACGATCTCGATGTCGGTGCCGCCGAGCTGCGCGGCCTCGAGGATCGCCTGGCGGCAGCCGCCGCACGGGCTGACCGGGTGCGCGCCCGCGATCGCGCCGTCGACCACCGCGCCGCCGGCGACGATGATCCGTGCGACATTCTGCAGGCCGAACGCATGCTGCGCGGCGGTCAGCGCGCTCTGCTCGGCACAGACACCGAGGCGATAGCAGGCATTCTCCATGTTCGCTCCGGTGACGGTGCGCCCGTCCTTCGCCACAACCACGCAGCCGACGTGGAAGTGCGAATAAGGCGCATAGGCCCTGAGGGCGGCTTGGCGGGCGGCGGCGATCAGCTCAGCGTCGGTCATGGCCCGTCCTTAGCGCCTGGCCCGCGCTTGTCGACGAGGAGGCCGCGCCAGAACCTTCGACAAATGTTCTGGCGGCGTTATGGATGAGGCCATGAACACGGGCATCGAGAAGGTCGAGGCGGAGGCGCTGCACGGGCGGCCCTTGCGCTGGTACGACATCACCATGGCGGCGTTCGTCGCGATCCTGCTGCTGAGCAACGTACTCGGCGCGGGCAAGGTCGCGATCATCACCCTGCCCGGGATCGGGCCGTGGCCGTTCGGGGCGGGCATTCTCTTCTTTCCGCTGTCTTACGTCATCGGCGACGTGCTGACCGAGGTGTACGGCTATGCCCGCGCGCGCCGCTGCATCTGGGCCGGGACCGCCGCCCTCTTGTTCATGGCGTTCATGAGCTGGGTGGTGGTGAAGCTGCCGCCGAGCCCCGAATGGGGCGGGCAGGCGGCCTATGACCAGATCTTCGGGCAGGTGCCGCGGATCGTCTTCGCCTCGATCGTCGCCTTCTGGGGCGGGGAGTTCGTCAACAGCTTCGTGCTCGCGCGGATGAAGATCCTCACCGGGGGCAAGCATCTGTGGACCCGCACGATCGGAAGCACGGTGGCGGGGCAAGGGGTCGACAGCCTGATCTTCTATCCGCTCGCCTTCTGGGGCGCGGCGGGGTTCAGTCATCATCTCGTCATCACGCTGCTGTTGACGCAGTGGGCGCTCAAAGTGTCTTGGGAGGCATTGTTGACGCCGGTGACCTACCTGGTCGTCGGCGGGCTGAAGCGTACCGAGGGCCTCGATGTCTACGACGATCACACTGATTTCACGCCGTTCGCTACTCGCGTGTAGCGCGGCAGCGCTGCTCGCCGGCTGCGCCGCCACCCCCCGTGTCGCGACGCCCGCGGGTGGCCCGGTCGAGGTGCAGATCCTCGGCATCAACGACTTTCATGGCAATCTCGAGGTGCCGGCGGGGCAGGTCGCCTACGTCACCCCGGACGGCGCCAAGGCGAGTGAGAGCCTCGGCGGCGCGGCGCGGCTCGCGGCGCAGCTGCGCCAGATGCGCAGCGGCCATCCCAGCGTGACGGTCGCGGCGGGCGACCTCATCGGCGCCTCGCCCCTGGCGTCGGCCTATTTCCTCGACGAGCCGTCGATCCGCGCGCTCAGCATGGCCGGGCTCGAACTGGCGTCGGTCGGCAATCACGAATTCGACAAGGGCGCGAACGAGCTGCTGCGGATGCAGCGCGGCGGCTGCGCCAAATATACGACGCGCATTCCCTGCCGGCTCGAGCCGTTCCAGGGCGCGGGTTTCACCTATCTGTCGGCCAACGTCGCCACCGCCACCGGGCAGACGCTGTTCCCGGGCACGGCGATCAAGCAGGTCGGGCCGGTACGGATCGGCTTCATCGGCATGACGCTCAAGGAGACGCAGACGCTCGTCACTCCGGCGGGGGTCGCAGGACTGCGCTTCGCCGACGAGGCGGCGACCGCCAACGCGCTGGTGCCGCAATTGAAGGCCGCGGGCGCCGACCTCATCGTGCTGCTGATCCATCAGGGCGGGCGCACTCCCGAGATTTTCCGCACGGGTGATTGCAACGGCCTGTCGGGCGACCTGCTGCCGATCCTCGACAAGCTCGACCCGGCGGTGGCGGTGGTGGTCTCGGGGCATACGCACAACGCTTATGCCTGCCATGTGCAGAACGGCGGCACCGACCGGCTGCTGACCAGCGCGGGCAAGAACGGCTATTTCGTCACCGATATCCGGCTCACCTACGACGCGGGCGCGCGTAAATTGCTGGCGGCGCAGGCGGTCAACAAGCCGGTCGACGGCACCGCGGCCGATCCGCAGGTCGAAGCGCTGGTCGAGCGTTACGCCGCGGCGGCCAAGCCGGCGGCGCTGCGCAAGGTGGGCACCCTCAGCGGCCCCGCGCTCAAGGACGCGCACGACGGCGACAGCCCGGCGGCGCGGCTGATCGCGGACGCGCAGCTGGCCGGCACCCGTGCCGCCGATCGCGGCGGCGCGCAGCTGAGCTTCATCAACGGCAGCGGGGTGCGCACCGACCTCAAGCCCGCGCCCGACGGCACAGTGACCTACGGCGACATCTTCGCGGTCCAGCCGTTCGGGAACAATCTGGTGGTGAAGACGCTGACCGGCGCGCAAGTGAAGGCACTGCTCGAGCAGCAGTTCGGTGAGGAGAATGGCAAGCCGCGGGTCAAGTCGCTGCTGGTGCCCTCGGCGGGGTTCGCCTTCGCCTACGACCTCAGCCGCCCCGCGGGTGAGCGGGTGACCAGCATCACGCTCGGCGGGCGGCCGCTCGACCCGGCGGCGCGCTACCGGGTGACGGTGAACAACTTCCTGGCGAGCGGCGGCGACGGTTTCTCGGTCTTCAACCAGGGCACCGACGCGTTCGACGCCGGCCTCGACCTCGACGCGCTCGAGGCGTGGCTCGGCACCAACCCCAAGGTGCCGATGGACAAAAGGGTGACCGCGGCCCCCTGACCGCTCACACTGAGTAGCCGCGTTGGCGGCGTATCGAAGTGCCGTGCTTCGATACGCGCCGTCCGGCGCTACTCAGCATGAGCGAGTTGGGGTTGCTTACCGGAACGGGGGCTCGTCGAAGCTGCGCAGTTTGCGGCTGTGGAGGGCGTCGCCTTCCTCGCGGAGCAGTTCAAGGCTGTGGATGCCGATCCGCAGGTGCTGGCTGATCGCGCGCTCGTAGAAGGCGTTGGCCTGGCCCGGGAGCTTGAGTTCGCCGTGGAGCGGCTTGTCCGAGACGCACAGCAAGGTGCCGTAGGGCACGCGGAAGCGGTAGCCCTGAGCGGCGACGGTGGCCGATTCCATGTCGATCGCGACCGCCCGGCTCTGGTTGAAGCGCAGCGCGGACTGGGTGTAGCGAAGCTCCCAGTTGCGGTCGTCGGTGGTGATGACGGTGCCGGTGCGCAGGCGCTTCTTGAGGCTGTCCTCGTCCTCGCCGGTGACCTTAAGCGCCGCATTGTGCATCGCGGTCTGGACCTCGGCGATGGCGGGAATCGGGATCTCGACCGGCAGGATGCCGTCGAGGACATGGTCGTCGCGCAGGTAAGCGTGGGCGAGGACATAGTCGCCGATGGTCTGGCTGGGGCGAAGCCCGCCGCAATGGCCGATCATCAGCCACGCCTCGGGGCGGAGCACCGCGATATGATCGCAGATGGTCTTGGCGTTGCTGGGGCCGACGCCGATGTTGACGAGGCTGATGCCGTCGTCGCCGTTGGGACCGATCAGATGGTAGGCCGGCATCTGGAAGCGGCGCCAGCTGCCCGAGGCGATCTCGTCCTCGACATTCTCGAGCATGCCGCGCTCGTAGCGACCGCCCGGAACCGAGAGGCCCTGATATTCGGTGTCGTCCTGGCGCAGCGTGTCGGCGGCGTAGCGGACGAACTCGTCGACGTAGCGGACGTAGTTGGTGAACAGGACGTAGCGCTGGAAATGCGCCGGCGGAGTTCCGGTGTAGTGGCGCAGCCGGGCGAGGCTGAAGTCGGTGCGCGGCGCGTCGAACAGCGCCAGCGGACGGCCGGCATGCGCCGTCAGGTCCCAGGTGCCGTCGGCGATCTCGTCGCCGATGTGGACGAGCTCGGTGGTCGGGAACCAGCGCCCGAGCTCGGCCGACTGAATGCCGCCGAGCTGGAGATCCTCGCCAAGGTCGAGGACGTAAGGGTAAGGGATTTCGCTCGCCGAGCGGCCGACCGAAATGTCGACCTTATAGTCGCGGATGAGATGCTCGAGCTGGCCGGTCAAATAGTCGCGGAACAGCGCCGGACGCGCGATCGAGGCGGTGTAGAGCCCCGGCTGGTTCAAACGCGCGAAGGCGCGGTTGGGGAGTACCGGCGGCGTGTTCGCGTCATAGGCGATCCGCAACTCAGGATACGCAAAGCGCCCCGCGGTGCGCGCGTCGGGATCGGGGCGGATGCCCTCGTTCACATAGAGCGCGATGGCGCGGCGCAAATTGCCCGCGGACTCGTCGTAGATCCGGGCAAGCTGGTCGAGGATGTCGGGGATGTCGTCAATCTGGGTCATTGACGACGGGTCATTGGGCCAAGCGTGCGCGGCTGGCAAGGGGTGGGAACCGGCCAGCATCCTTGCACGTTGAATTAGTAAGCACCCTTACTATATGTGAGAGCATGGAAGAGCTACCTTGGGAAATCGGCGAGACGTCGCTGGCACTGCGCCGGGCGTTCGACCGCAAGGCCGCCGCGCTGGGCGTGACCCGCGCGCAGTGGCGTGTGCTTGCGCGGCTCAGCCGCGAACCGGGGTTGCGGCAGGTCGACCTGGCCGAGCGGATGGACATCGAGCCCATCACCTTGTGCCGGATCGTCGACCGGCTGGAGGAGAGCGCGCTGGTCGAACGGCAGCGCGATCCGGCCGATCGCCGGGCGTGGCGCCTGTTCCTGACGGGCAAGGCGGAACCGACCGTGGAGCGGCTGCATTCTCTCGCGTCTGAACTGGCCGCCGACGCTTTTGCCGGTCTCGACCACACCACCATTGACGCCGTCCGCGCCGCGCTGGCGCGGGTGCGCGCGAACGTCACGACATCGCCCAAGGGAAGGGCAATCGCATGAACAAGATGAACAGCGAGCCGCTGAGCGGCGACGAACTCACCGGCGGCGAGCTGCCGGAAACGGCGACACCCAAGCGCAACTGGAAGCGGCTGGTGCTGCTGTTCATCGTGCCGGCGTTGCTGGTAGCCGTGGGCGGCTACTGGTGGCTGACCAGCGGCAAGTCGGTGTCGACCGACAATGCGGCCGTGAAGCAGGACATCACCTCGGTCAGCGCGCAGGTGACGGGCCCCATCAGCGAGGTGCTCGTCAAGACGGGCGACCAGGTGAAGCCCGGGCAATTGCTGTTCCGGATCGATCCTGCGCCCTTCCGCGTCGCCTTGGCCCAGGCCCAGGCACAGCTCGCCGCCGCGCGGCTGGCCGAGACGCAGAGCGTGACTCAGGCGCAGGGCACCGGCGCCGACATCGTCGGCGCGCAGAACCAGCTGGCGATCGCGCAGCGCGCGCTGGGCCGCCAGGCCGAGCTGCTCAAGCAGGGCTTCACCACCCGCGTCAGCTATGACGAGAAGCTCGCCGACGTGCGCACCGCCGAGACCGCGCTGGCTGACGCCCGCGCCCGTGCCGCCAACGCCCGCGCCGCGCTGGCCCCGGGCGGCGAGCAGCCGAGCGAGGCGGCCGCCCGCGCGGCGATCGCCAAGGCCCAGCTCGACCTCACCCGTACTGACGTGCGCGCCCCGGTCGCCGGCACCATCGCCAATGCCGACCGGCTGCTGGTCGGGCAGCAGGCCGTCCCGGGCATCGGGATGCTAAGCCTGGTCGGCGGCGAGCAGGCGTGGGTCGAGGCCAACTTCAAGGAGAAGGACCTCGCCCGCATGGTCCCCGGCCAGCGCGCCGAGATCAAGATCGACGCTTATCCGGGCCGCAAGTGGGCCGGGCATGTGTGGAGCGTGGGCGCCGGCACCGGCAGCGAATTCGCCATCCTTCCGGCGCAGAACGCCAACGGCAACTGGGTCAAGGTGACCCAGCGCGTGCCCGTGCGGATCAAGTTCGACACCAAGCCCAACAAGCCGATGATCGCGGGCCTGTCGTCCGACGTCACCGTCTACTTCGGGAACTGAGGACGCTGGCGATGGCGGAGACGGCGGCCCTACCGGCGAACACCGTGCTGCCTTCGGGCGAGCGCGCGCTGGTCACCGTCGCGGTGATGCTGGCGGTGCTGATGCAGGTGCTCGACACCACCATCGCCAACGTCGCGCTGCCGCACATGCAGTCGAGCCTCGGCGCGACGCAGGACAGCATCAACTGGGTGCTGACCAGCTATATCGTGGCGAGCGCGATCGCAATTCCGATCGCCGGCTGGCTGTCCGAGTACATCGGGCGCAAGCGGCTGATGCTGCTGGCGGTGGTGGGCTTCACCATCTCGAGCCTGCTGTGCGCGATCGCGACCTCGCTGCCCGAAATGGTCATCTTCCGGCTCTTGCAGGGAATCAGCGGCGCCTTCCTCGTGCCGCTCGCGCAGGCCACCATGTTCGACATCAATCCGCCCGAGCGGCACGGCCAGGCGATGGCGCTGTTCGGCGGCGGGATCATGATCGGGCCGATCCTCGGGCCGGTGCTCGGCGGCTGGCTGACCGACAGTTTCGACTGGCGCTGGGTGTTCCTGGTCAACCTGCCCGTCGGCATCCTCGCCGCGTTGATGCTGTGGCGCACGATGCCGCGCACCGCGATCACCAAGCGGCGGATCGATCTGGCCGGTTTCTTCATGATCGCGGTGGCGATCGGGGCCTTGCAGCTGTTCCTCGACCGCGGCGAGACCAACGATTGGTTCCAGAGCTGGGAAGTGACGATCGAGGCGGGGCTGGCGATCGGCTTCTTCTGGATGTTCGTGGTCCATACCGTGACGGGGCGCGAACCGATCTTCGAGCGGAGCATGTTCACCGATCGCAATTTCGCGACCGGGCTTTTGTTCATGGCGGTGACGGGCGTGCTGTTGCTCGCGGGGCTCGCGCTGCTGCCACCGCTCCTCCAGCAGCTCTACGGCTATTCGGTGCTCCAGTCGGGCTTCCTGACCGCGCCGCGCGGGGTGGGGACGCTCATCTCGATGCTGCTCGCCGGGAAGTTGATCGGCAAGATCGACATGCGCTTCGTCATCGCCACCGGCATCGCGCTGATGGGCATCAGCCTGTGGATGATGACCGGCTTCGCACTCGACCAACCGTCGACCCCGGTGATCCTGAGCGGGCTCGTCCAGGGGCTGGGGCTCGGCATGATCTTCGTGCCGCTGCAGACGCTGGCCTTCGCGACGCTCGCGCCGCGGCTCCGGACCAACGCCGCCAGCCTCCTGAACCTGTCGCGCAACATCGGCGGGTCGGTCGGGATCGCGGTGGTGAGCTCGCAGCTCGTGCGCAACACGCAGACCTCGCATGCCGACATGGCGTCCCACGTCACCGACAGCGTCATCCCGACGCTCGGCCAGCCCGGCCTGCTCGAGCAGATCGGCAGCCAGGGCGACCTCGCGCTCGCGGTGATCAATGCCGAGATCAACCGGCAGGCGCTGTTCATCGCCTACCTCGACGATTTCAAGCTGATGATGATCGTCACCTTCGCTGCGCTGCCGCTCATCCTGTTGATGAAGAAGGCCAAGCCCGCGGCAGGCGATGGTCCGCCGGTTCACATGGATTGATCTCTTCCCGTTCCACCAGGAGTATCGTGATGCAGCGTCGCCGCCTCGGCCCCCACGGCCCCGAAGTTTCCGCCATCGGCCTCGGCTGCATGGGGATGAGCGAATTCTACGGCGCGGGCGACGATGCCGAGAGCATCGCCACCATCCACCTCGCGCTCGAACGGGGGATCGATTTCCTCGACACCGCCGACATGTACGGACCCTTCAAGAATGAGGAACTGGTTGGGCGCGCGATCGCCGACCGGCGCGAGCAGGTCTTCCTCGCCACCAAGTTCGGCAACGTGCGCCGCGAAAAGGGCGAGTTCCTCGGCGTGCGCGGCGATCCCGCCTATGTCCGCTCGGCCTGCGAGGCGAGCCTCAAGCGGCTGGGGGTCGAGACGATCGACCTTTATTACCAGCACCGGGTCGACCGGAAGGTGCCGATCGAGGAGACCGTGGGCGAAATGGCCCGGCTCAAGGACGAGGGCAAGATCCGCTTCCTGGGCCTCAGCGAAGCGTCGTCCGACACGATCCGCAAGGCGCACGCGGTCCACCCGATCACCGCGCTCCAGACCGAATATTCGCTGTGGAGCCGCGATGCCGAGGCCGAGATCCTGCCGACGGTGCGTGAGCTGGGCATCGGCTATGTCGCTTACTCCCCGCTCGGCCGCGGCTTCCTGACCGGCCAGATCGCCAAACCCGAGGATTTTCCCGCCGACGACACCCGCCGCAATCATCCGCGCTTCCAAGGCGAGAATTTCGCCAAGAATATCGCGCTGGTGCACGAGCTCGAGGCGATGGCCGCGGCCAAACAGGTCAGCGCCGCGCAGCTCGCGCTCGCCTGGGTGCTCGCGCAGGGTGACGACATCGTCCCCATCCCGGGGACCAAGCGCCGCGCCTATCTCGAGCAGAATATCGCCGCCACGGAGATCAGGCTCAGCGATGAGGAATTGCGGCGGCTCGACGAGATCCTGCCCCCGGGCGCCGCCGCGGGTGATCGCTATCACGCCACCGGAATGGCCAGCCTCAACGGCTAGATCCGCGCGAATGCCTGGGCGAGGTCGGCGATGAGATCCGCGGGCTCCTCGAGCCCGATGTGAAGGCGGATGGCGGGGCCGGCGAGGGCGGCCTCGCCGGCGCTGCGCAGGCCCTTGAGCTCGACCGGGCAGGCGAGGCTCTCGAACCCGCCCCAGCTGAAGCCGATGCCGAACAGGCTGAGTGCCTCGATCACCCTGTCGCGCTCGGCGCGGGTGCCGTCGAGGACGATGCTGAACAGCCCGCTCGACCCGCGATAGTGACCGAAATGTTCGTGCCCCGGGCAGGAGGGGAGCGCGGGGTGGAGCACGCGGGTGACGCGTGGCTGCCCGTTCAGCCAGCGCGCGACGGTGAGCGCATTGGCCTCGTGCCGGCGCAGCCGGACGTCGAGGGTGCGCAGCCCACGTAACGCCAGCCAGGCGTCGTCGGGACTGACCGCGACGCCCCACTGGCGGACGATCCTGTCGAGCCGGGGGAAGAGCGCGGGCGAGGCGGTCACCGCGCCGAGCATCACGTCCGAATGGCCGCCGATATATTTGGTGCAGGCGGTGATCGCGAGATCGATGTGGTTGGCGACCGCGGGGAAGAAGAGGCTGGTCGCCCAGCTATTGTCGAGCAGGGTAATAAGCCCGAGGTCGTGCGCGGCGGCGGCGAGCCCGGGAACGTCCTGCACCTCGAAGGTGAGCGAACCGGGACTTTCGAGGAAGAGCGCGCGGGTCGCGGGGGTGACCAGCGTCTTGAGCTCGGCGGGGGTGAGGCTGGGCGCGTAATAGGTCGTTCGCACGCCGAGCCGCTTGAGTTCGCCCTCGCAGAAGTGGCGGGTCGGGCCATAGACACTGTCGACCATCAGCAATTCATCTCCCGGCCCCAGGCAGGCGGTCAGCGCCATCGCGCAGGCGGCGGCGCCCGAGGGGAAGAGCAACGTGCCCGCCGCGCCGGGCTCGAGCGCGGTCAGCGCCTCGGCCAGCGCCCATTGGCTGGCGGTGCCGTTGCGGCCATAGCTGTAGCGTCCGTCGCGCGGCGGATAGGAGGCGCGCAGGTCGGCGAGGTCGTCGAACAGCACGGTCGAGGTGCGCTCGACGGGGACGTTGACCAGTTTGCCGCGCCATTCGCGGCGGCGGCCGGCGTGGATCAGGCGGGTCGGGTCGGCGTGATTGTCGTCGCTCATCGCCTTCAGCCTAGGCCGCGGCGGTCAGCGGCTCAACGGTGGCGCCGCCGCGAACGCCAATAGTCGAGCGCCATCTGCTCGCTCAGCGGCTTGGCATAATAGAAACCCTGACCGAGGTCGCAGCCAAGCGCGCTCAGCGTCGCGGCCAGTTCGCGATTCTCGATGCCTTCGGCGGTCGTCTTCATGTTGAGCGCTTCAGCCAAGCTCAACACGGCGCGGACGATCGCGATGCTGTCGGGATCGACCATCAGCGCCGAGACGAAGCTGCGGTCGATCTTGAGCACGTCGATCGGCAGGCGCTGGAGGTAAGCGAGGCTCGAGTAACCGGTGCCGAAGTCGTCCATCGCCAGCGTGGTGTCGAGGCTCTTCAATGCATCGAACACGCGGGTGGCGCGGCCCGGGTCCTGGACGATGCAGCTTTCGGTGAGCTCGAGGCTCAGCCGGTCGCCGCCGATCCGCGCGCTGCGCAGCGCGTCGTCGACGACCTTGGGGACGTCGTCGCGCGCAACCTGGATCGCCGACAGGTTGACCCCGAGCTTGACCGGCAGTTTCTCGCCCGCGGCCTGATCCCACTGCGCGAGGCTGGCGGCGGCGCGGTGCATCGCCCAGCGGCCGAGCGAGAGGATGAGCCCGCTTTCCTCGGCGACGGGAATGAACTCGTTGGGGCTGATCTCGCCCCGGTCGGGGTGGTTCCAGCGGGCGAGCGCCTCGAACCCGGCGACCTCGCCGGTGCGCAGGTCGACGAGCGGCTGATAGGCAAGGTCGAGCTGGTCGCGGTCGAGCGCGCGGCGCAGTTCGGTCTCGATCGAGAAGCGGCGGCGCGCGGCACTCGCTTCGCCGGGCTCATAGACTTCGGCTCGCCCGGTCGCCTTGGCCTGCTTGCAGGCGAACTGGGCGTTGCGGAAGAGTTCCTCGGGCTCGATCCCGGTCGTGGCAAGCGCGACCCCGATCGCGCATTCGACCCGGATCTCGAGCTCGGACAGGCGGAAGGGGGTGGAGAGCGTTTCGAGGATCCGGTCGGCCGCGCGGGTCGCGTCGGCGATCCCGCGGCGAAGCGCGACGATGATCCCGAACTCGTTGCCGCCGGTGCGGGCGAGCCGGTCGCCGGCACGTAGCGCGGAAATGAGCCGCCGGGCGAAGGTGATGAGCAGTTCGTCGCCCGCGAGGCTGCCCATGCTCTCGTTGATGCGGCTGAAGCGCGCCAGGTCGACTACCAGCACCGCATGACCGCTGCGGCCGTCGCCCTTGTCGAGGGTCGCCGCCTCGATCATCTCGC
>Ga0316228_1003126_pt1 | contig 13640 bp, 17 predicted proteins | sample TBH18021metaG_FD_206005 | JGI IMG/M metagenome (GOLD analysis project Ga0316228, IMG submission 206005) | Freshwater microbial communities from Trout Bog Lake, Wisconsin, USA - TBH18021 | ecosystem: Environmental > Aquatic > Freshwater > Lake > Hypolimnion/Profundal zone | place: USA: Wisconsin... | reverse complement strand
AGAGCTAGAAGCTCTCTTTTTGAATCTTGGTGGCCCGGGGCGGAATCGAACCACCGACACAAGGATTTTCAATCCTCTGCTCTACCGACTGAGCTACCAGGCCAAGACTTGGAATTATAAATGAAACTGTCGACAAGCTAGGAAAATGTGCCTACTGTGGCTAACTCTTGAGAAAACCTTGTAAATCCTAGCTGGGTGGGGATGGTCGATCCTGTTTGACGGTAGAGGGCGACTGGCTTAGGTAGTGGCTACCTTGGTCAGCAACTTAGATAAGTCCTCATAATGCTTAATGGCCATCTTTGTTGGAACAACTTTCTTCTTCCTGCCATCAATATCATCAGCCACAAGGCGAATATAGCCGGCAGCTCTTAACCTCTTGATGCGTCCGTGTAATGTTGCCTGCGAGCCCAGATTGCTCATTACCAATAAATTACCCACCAGCATTTCACGGCCTTGAGCATGGGCCAGCATTATGTTGTTGAGAAGTTGCCCTTCTAATGCATCAAGTTTTTTTGCACCAGTCTTTGACTCCAGAACCTCAATGCAATTAAGAAAACGAATATACGAATTTTTCAATGCACTCATTTAATTGTCTCCAAACCTATTTTCGTGAATTTTTCGAAGATTCTACAACTAGTTTTTGGATTTAAATAGCAAATCTAAAATTTTGTCCTTATGTTGCATTATTAACATCAGGCAACATACAAATAAGGCATTTCCAGCAAAATTTCCAAGCGTGGTTAAAAGACCGTCATATATAAAGCCGCCATTGATTTGGTAGCTGGTGAGCGATGCAACGGCATACGAAAATGTGAAACCATTGGCAATGCTTCCAACCGCAGCCAAAATAACTATTTGGTAATACTCAAGATTAGACAGATTTTTATTTATACCAAATAACTTAAGTCCACATTCAACGACAATCCATAGAGTCAGACTTGTTGCCGTCGGAACAAGCAACCAACTTAACCAAGGTTGTGTTGGATCTGCCAGAACTAATCGCATAAAAGTAGCCAATCCAGTTCCAACTGCACCACGCCATCTACATATCAGAATTGCGAATAATTTAATTCCAGCCGGAATAAAAAGGTAATAGGTAAGGGGGCCACTTTTTAATTGAGGAATACAGGCAATAATCCACGCAAAAATTGCGTAGAGTGCAAATGAGAATGCTATTTCTAATAAAGTACTTTTAAGATTCAAATCATTCTCTAAATTTTGTTGTTTCTCAATTATTGCAAGGAAGGCAAAAATTCAACTTAGGTGATTACCCTCTAGCCCAAAAGCACTAATGAGTATTTGCTTGCTTTAGGCTAGGCTTATGTGAATTATTATTATAATATTAAGAATTAATATTTTTTTAAAATGAAACACATATTTTTCACCTTCTTAATTTGCTCTCAACTATTTGCTTGCTCAAAAGGGGGTGGCGATGATCTTACGCTTTCTTGCTATGGCACATTGATTACATCTATTGGCACCAGTCAGCCAGTACCTTCTAAAGTTACTCAAAACTATAAATTTCATAATCTAAAGTTTGATGACTACGAATGCGCAGAGCACGCTTTTGTTATTGGATGCACTTCTATTGAAGATGGGAATGGCTCAAGAGTGAGCAAAAGAATTCTTTATGACACTAAGTCGCTTGCATTTACAGAAATAAATACAGTCTGGGACCTAACAAAAAATCAAACCCCAAGAGAAAAATTGTTAGGCAAATCTGAATTTCTAGGCATTTGTCAAAAACCACTTTTTAAATGAGTCGTTGCCTCAATAGCAGTAGGTATGGTGAATCCTGTTTAACGGTGTTTTATGGGGAAGACAAGGCAGAGATATGGGAATCCTCAGCTTTGCCAACTATTTTTCAACGCTTATGCCATAGCTTTCGTTAGCCGTATCAACATAACGATGTTCTTCTCCAATGCCATCCTCAATCATTCGCTCAAAAAGAACTCCGATTGATTCCTCATTGCCTTCTAATGAGAGGATAAATACTTCCTTTGAGGAAATATCCAAGCCAAGGCATTCCCCTTCATCTTGAAGCTCCTTGACTAGCTTAGCTAGGTTGCCCCAGCCCTGCTTATCCAGCTTTAAAGATATTTCATTTACGCTTGTTGCATATCTATTAAGAATTAACTGCATAGTCACCCCATTAAGTAATCGCTATAACTTTAACAAGTCTTTTTGTGCTTTAACAATACTCTGTCTAGCACGCTCAGCCTTGATAGCCTCTTGATCTCTCTTTACGCGATCTTTCATTGACTTAAGCCTAGCTTGCTCTGGGCTTAGTGGCTTTTGAGGTGCAATTTCACAGAATCTCATAATTACCCAATCTGTAACGGTTGATGGGGCACATTATTGACACCAAAGATAGCTTGGAATAATTTATATGCCTGGGCTTGATTCTGTGCATAGAGAATGGTTTCTACCCATAAGCCTGCTGCATTGACGGTTGCTTTGTATTTGTGCATACAAGTATTTAGTTTCTATTAGCCTTGGCGCCGCTAATGGGTGATGAGCGTCTAGTAACGGGACGCTCATTCTTAAAACAGTCTCAATGACTCTATGCCCAGCGAGCTCGTCATTTCAATGAGGTGCTCCACCTCATCTTCTATTTTCAAAACCCACATCACGTGATGCTGAAAATAAAAGAGCGCCGTAACACCAAAGCTCGCACTAATGTAGTCCTGGTGTAGATGGCTTGAGCTACGCAAGGTCGTCTTGATCAGCCAATCCCAACTATCGGAGCGCCTGCGGCGCCCCTATAAACCAGATAATTAAATCTAAAACATATCGTCATTTGTTTCTTGAAGAAGAATATTCCCTTTTGCATCTTCTAATTGATGGCCTGTAGAAATATCCAATTCGCCATCATGTAAGGACATTAATTCCCCCTTTTTTAGGCAAACAAAAGGTGGCCTTCCTTCAAAAATTAATTGGCCTAATTCAAACCATTTTTCTGGATCAGCTGGCGCAATTTTTGGAATGTCATATAAGAAATTTTGATCAGGACTCACATCATCAAATTTTGCGGCAGCTTCAAGAAGCCTCTCCCATGTAGCTTGGTCAGCTGTATCGAACTCTATTTCCCAAGTATTTCTAATTTTTTGATATTCAAATAACTTCAACTTATATGTAGTCATCACATCTCCGTCCAAATGATTAAGGGGCATTTAACCCCTTAATCTTACCTATCGCTTAAACCCACTCCTTAAACTGGCACTTGCAGTTTCTATTTGAGCATCAAGCTCTCCAGCCTCAACAGCAGATTTAATCGACTCCAATGCTTTTACTAGCTCAGGGCCACTTGCTACTTCCACACTAGGTTTGCCTTTAGCCAATTCAATTGTCCAGCTGCCATATTTCACGGATACGCAAACTTTGCCTTGTTCTGATTGGAACCACCAAGGCTTTAGCCGCTTTGGCATTTCTACTTGTTTACGCAAGCCAGTCTCTTTATCTTTAATTGTCTTGAACTTGGTCACTACAAAAGGCGTTCCGTCCATCTGACTCTTGGCCAACTGAATCTGCTCCCATAGCTTGTTAGAAAGCTTGTTCCTGCGGATCACGATTGCAGGCATATGGGTTGGTTTTTTAACTGCCACTAGTTTTAAGTTGCTTAATGCGCTCATTGTTTTCTCCTTTTGGTTAATGGGCATAAGTAGTTTGTTTTCGATCATTCAGTTAGGTCGACCTCTTTTTGCCATTTCCTCTATTTCGGCTCATTTTGGATAGAAAAAATAAGGTTTTTCTGTGGCGGTCATAAATATTTTTGCGAGTTGCTTGGTTACACAGTAGATGTCGCATAAAGGAAAAAGAAGTCGCAAAGTTGAGTTTGAGTAGTTACTTAGTAGTTGCTAGTAAGTTACTTGAAGTAGCAAATGAGTAACTCTGACCCAGCAAACAAAGCAACACAACTACGCAACTCCTCTTTTGAGATCTGCGACTTTTACTGCAACTGATCTCTTCTGATCTCTCTTGTAACCAACAAAGCAACTAGCAACGAGAACTCAATTTAGAACACAAGGAGAATCAAAATGAGAGAAATAGCAATCAGAGGTTTTATCAACGAGAAGTACAACACGCCATTTGGCAAAGGATTATTTAGACGAGCCATCTATAACGGCTCAGTAGAACTTCATAATCCAAAACAAAAGTATCTAGTGGACTTTTATGAATATGAGCAATTCCAACATACAGCTAAGACGGATGATCAAATCAGAACACTTAAGAAATTAGATGCCTGCGGCATAGGTAGTACGCCAGACTTAGTGATGTCGTGGATTGTGCATTACGAACCTTTAACCAAATCTAAAGAACTGGTTGATGGCTATTGCATCTACCTACAAACAACAGGTGAAGTGCATATTGAAATTGACGATATTCTAAATGGAACAAAGGATGAATGGGACTTAAAAGCCCATCACTGCAAGGCTATAGGTGCTAATAAGCCTGTATTTGTTGCTACCAATGTGGATTTAAACACCAAGCAGTAATTATGCAAAACCCCTCAAAAAAGCCCTACAAGCACTGATCTTTAATCATCACAGCGTCTAGTTGCTGGACGCCAGTCAAATAGCGTGTAGGGCTGATTTGAGCTACTGCCCAAATTCGTCGTCTAAAGACGACAAAAATAGATAAATATTTAAAGCAAATCAGGTTAAGAAAAGTTACGTTTTCTTAACCTGATTTGCTAAGTCATTGATTCTTGGAAGATCTTTGCTTAAAAGTTTTCGGTCGCTCTTTTTGCAATAAGAAAACACACTTATAAGTGCTTTTTTATTTATGAAAGGATTTACAAATGGCTCAAGCAAAAACCTTCACCCAAGCAGAACTTGATCAAGTACTGCGCTATGCCAGCACTAGAAAATACCCCGAGCGCAATCGCGCCATCATCCTAACCAGCTTTTTGACTGGGATGCGGGTTGCCGAGATTGCCTCGTTAAAGCTAGGCGATGTTGTCAACAACGATGGAACGATCAAAAACGAAATAAAGCTCTCTGCAGCACAAACCAAAGGCGGTCATCCTCGCACAGTCTTTGTCTCTAACAAGCTCAAAGCTGAATTGGAAAGCTATTTAAAGACTAGATACATTAAAGACCCCACCATTGCCTTTTTTCATACCGACAGAAAGCTCAAGTTTTCACCCAACGGCTTATGTGTGTGGTTCTTTTCACTATACCGCGGCGCCGGAATCAGCGGCGCAAGCAGTCATTCGGGAAGACGCTCGATGATTACTTCGCTCGCACAAAAGGGAATTGGTGTGCGAGTGCTAGCTGAAATCGCAGGCCATCGTTCTATCGCAGTAACCCAAAAATATATCGACGCCAATCCTGAGATGTGTCGAAATGCGATGGAATTAATTTAACAAAATTAAATATTCGATTAAGAATTTGTTGATGACATTTTCTTAATCGAAAAAATCTGATCATTTTTTTTCAAAAATAAAATCGCCCGCTAAGCCAATATATATATGGCTTTGATTTTTCGTATTTTTCTGTCAAGGAAATAAAACAACGCGATGATTTGTACGAAAAATCCGAAAAATGTAGAGTTTCATTTATCAACAAAGCACACCGACACTTTCGTCACAATCGCTGAGTTGATTTAATGGGAGTTTTAAAAATGGAAAATGTAATTGAAGCAACTAATCCTGCAGTAAATGAATCAACGACCCCTTTTGTAGATATTCGCGGCATGAATGCGAATGTGCTCACAGAAGACTCATCAACCTTTGATGAGGTATTTGAAGTAGAGGATGGAGGACAGTCGTTGCCCGTATCTAGCTCTGAATCTAAATCCGAGTCTAAGGAATCGGATGGAGATAAGGCACGCAAAATGCAGGTGACATTAGATAAAGCCAGGCTTATTAAAACCACTGCCAATCCTGGACTCACCTACGAGCGCAAGATTAGCCTGGAAGCCGCTACAGTCGATTCAACGGCAATTACGCCTAAAGAGCGCAAGGAATATGTTGCTGCTTTTAAAGCTGGGGTTGAAAAGACGGCACGTAGTACTTTAGAAATGTGCCGGATTGTCTATGAAGCGGAGCAATCGCTTGATAAGTTTCAATTCAAGACATTCTGCGAGGAAGTAGGGCTAAAGGACTACAGCAGCACAGTTCGTAAGTTCTCCGCAATTGGTCGGGTATATCCACGCTTTATTCAGTATGTGGATCAACTACCTGCAAGCTGGACAAATATCTACTTGATCACGCAAATTCCTGCTGATGCATTTGAGGAATGCCTGACAAAGGGGTATGCGCTCAATAAGCTAACGGGCGCAAAGCTTGATGAACTAGTAAAAAGCACGAAGGATGTCAACAACATTGAAAAGCCGCTGAGCTTTGATAGCAAAAACTCCGGGTATGTATTTGCCAAGCTTTTATTCACCAAAAAGCCTGACGATACAGACTGGCGTGCCATGGAAAAAGCATTAGCAGAAATCTCCGCCCGCCTACCAATCAAGTTTGTTATCAACAAAGAAGCTGGAGAGTTTGTAAAGGCTCGTCGTGAACAACGCTATGAGCAGATCAAACGAAATGCTAAGGATGTTGATCTCAAGCCTGATCTTTGGGATTTGGGGGCTGAAGCAAATGCTGCTTATAAAGTAGTTGAGCGTACAGCTAATCAAACTGAAAAAGCGGTAATCGCCATTTAATACAACTGCTACCACTGCAGGGGTAGCAGTTGTTCCAAATAGAACAAACATATCAATCTAATTAAGAAAGAAATTCAAATGAAAAATCTACCTACGACCACTATTCCACACACATCAACTAAAGCTCAAGTAAGTAAGCTACAGCACGTACAGGACGTCTTTGCAATTGAGGTTATCAATGCCATGTATCGCGGCGCCAAATTTAGCGGCGTGATTGAGCTGGTCAACGGCTCAGACAGTATTCGCAAATTTAAAGGCGTATATCGTGCTAACGCTAAATTGGCATGGTTTGGGCAAGAGCTGAAGAAGCGCAATCCCTTCGTCAATCTTGCAGGGGCAGAAGTAACGCTCTTGCCTTGCTATACAGGTGATGTGGTGGCTTCATTAGGCTAACTTCTCAGCATTCATCATGGGAGTTAACTTCGAATAATGTCGCTCAATCATGCCAACACTGGTGCCCATTTGCCTGGCTAATGTGTGTATATCAACACCGCTAGCCAGTGCAAATGTGGCATAGGTATGACGCAGACTATATAAGGTTCTAGTTTGACCACTACCATCTAATCGCATATTGCTGCGAACCATTAAATTGCGAAAGATGTTTTCCATATTGCTGATCTGCTCACCCGTAGGCAAACGAAATATCAATCGATCCACCTTAGCTTCAATCACCGCATTTAATCCCGAATATGGCAACTCTTGCCATTTCAAAATTCCCTCCAAAACCTTGACCACTCTATTCTTAGCAATTAAATAACGTGGTCCTGTCTTGCCTGATACCCAAATTCTTAAGTATTTCTTATTGCCAATCCAATGCCACTGCAAATGCTTCCAGCGTAGTGGTAATGCTTCTGTTCCATGTCGAACACCAGTATTGACTAAAAACTCGATATAGAAAGAACATAAGGTTCGCATCATGGCTGTTCTATTTGTATAAGAACTCTTTTGCCAAGTCTCTGTGTAGCTCAATAACTCTTTAATTTCTTCTGCAGTAAAAGCAGGGCGGGGCTGACTGCGCTTACCTTTGCTATCTAACAATGGCGCAGACTGGTTATGCCCAATAAAGCCACGATCTCTTGCAAGGTTAATCACACGGATATAAGCACTGGCGTGATTGCGCTTAGTGCTCGCCATGGGAATTTTGCCCATCTCACTTATACGCCAACTCTCAAAGTCAGCAAGCAACTCTACTGTGATCTTGCCGACCTCATATTGCCCAAAGAAAGGAATCAAATATTTGTTAATAGCAAAGGTGTAATCACGATAAGTGCGTTTACCAGTCTTATTATGCGTAGCTTGCGCCATATTGGCAATCTCATCTAAAGCTACTTGTTTAAAGGTTTTGGTGACGGCAGATAAACCAGCGCCAACCTTAACTTTGACTGCTTCATAAATTGCGATGGCTTGAGTTTGTGCAACATCCAGATCTTCTGTATTGGTGGAAGCTGCATGCCACTGTCCATTGGCTAGCTTGAAACGACATTGCCAGTTGTTACTGTTGGCGCGCCGAAATAAAGTTAATTGCCCCTTAAGTAAGGAGTGTGTTTTCGGCGAACTTGGTGAAGCTGGATTAGAAAAAAGCTGTTGTAGATTTTGCATTGCAAGCGTCTAGTGTTTAGACGCTTAGCTTAATTTCAGATTTAGATTTGGGCGACCTAATCTTTAAGGCCTAGCGCTCCGTAACTAGACGCACCCCATTAATTGGCATCAAATCCACCATATCCATTTGGCATGCATGTCTTTACCAATGGATAAACTGTTTGGGGTCTATGTGGGTCAGGCATACCCATAAGCCGGGCTGCTACCCCAGCTGGCGCCACCACAATAATATTGCCAGGCAAGTTATCTCTCAAATAATCAATTAAGGTTGCATTCCCAGTTCCCGCCTTACCACTTACAAAAAACGCGTCATGAGAGTCAATTGCCTTAATTACCTCTCTGTCTTCATCTCAACTATTTCAATTGATTTAGCTGAAAAAAACATTTCATATGTATTAGTAAATAGTCCAAACCTACCTTCAATCCTAACAAGAGCTTTATTACCTTGTGCCTGATTAATAACTCTTCTTAGATTTTTATAGTCTTCTTCAGTAAAGTTTTTGCCAATTAATCTTTGTGGACTGACAACCAAATACAACCAATTATTCGTATCGGTGTAGACACTTCCGTATTTAGAAATCTCGCCGCCAGATATGCGCGTTTGAATATTTTCAAAAGGGTCATTTGGCAGTTCAGTATTGGTTATATATGCGTATGCAGTGACAAAATCATTGCCTTCCTTATCAAGCATTGAGTTCCCTTCAACCTTAACATCTTGAAATGAGTACTCCTTGCCTTTGACAATAAAGGCGCCGGGAAGCCCATAATGCCACTTTGCACTTTCCGCTTTTTTCTCTTGTTGTACTCTGAATTTTTCTCTAGCTGATTTATTACATTCCGCCACACCAAACTCACCGATAGGTATGGAGCCCTTATAGACTCCTGCAGAAACTATTTCATCTCCAGTAACGCCCCAATATATTTCCTTCTTTGTGTCCGCATAGGCCAAAACCTCTTGAGACTCATCTGCCTCAACAGGGGCACACATTTCTTTAATATCAGCACCAGGAGCTGCCGCCAAGCTCTTTAGCTTTATTAATGATTCTTTGTTGCATCCATATTCCCCAAATAATGATCCCAATGCGATTTTTTTATCTATATTGCAGCCGGTCAATTCAACGTCAAATATAGGATGACCTGGTTTATTAAAAGTGCCCGTAATCAAAAATGGCCTTGATTCGTATACAGATCTATCTTGATCTAAGGGAATGCCTAGGGAATCAACTTTTGCCCCTAGAATTCTATTGGCTAGATCCGTTAAGGACTCACCATCTTTATAAATAACAATCCCTTTAGGGTTGTTATACATTGGCTCTTTTTTTCCGCAAGCAACCGCCATACAAGCAATGCATAGTAATAAGAATGTTTTAGATACCATGGAATTCATTGAAAGCCTCTGCCTAACTTATGTACTAAAAGTTGATTGTTTAAAAATAATATAACTACCCCAGTAAAAAAATTTGATGCCTACTATATGGTTTTCCCTAACAAGAAAGGCAATGCCCGGAGTCCCGTAACTAGACGCCGAATAAATTTGTTCCATTTTGAACAGACATAAGCGATCCTCTATCTATCTAGACCCAATGTGGCGAGGCTTGCGAGGGTCGGCTAACGACCCACAAGAGACATTGCTAGGTAACAAAAAACCAGCCGAAGCTGGTTGATTGCGTAAGACAGAATTAGTTTGTATTAGAAACCAACTGTGTATGTCGCCATCACAGTAGTAGTTGCTGTAGCTTGATAAGCTTCTTGCCTGTAAATACCAGTTACACCTAAACGCTGATTTTTCTCAACATCGTACGATGCGCCAAGCATTGCCGTTGGGCGAGTAGTGACTGGGTTAGGGTTGAAGTTTACTGGGGTTAAACCAGTTAAGCCAGTTGCGTTATATGAACCATTAGCAGTATTGGTATCCGTTTCTACACCAGCACTTGCAAACAAGGTTGTTTGGGGAATACCGCGATAACTAACACCTACACCAGCTAATGCAGTAGTTGCATTGGTATTTAATGCGCTATAAGTCAAGGGAGTTGTTACGGAAGCGGATGAGCCTTCTGTATAGCCACCCATATTGTTTTGTGTGTAACGAATCCCAACATATGGAGACACTAAAACATCACCAGTAACAGCAAAACCATACTTAGCAGTTGCTTGTACACCTTGACTATTTAACTGAGAAGAGCCCAATCCAGCTTCAGAAGCTGTTGTGCCTGAACCAACTACTTGACGGTTGATTGTGGTGTTCTTTTGACCATATGCAGCAGATACTTTCACTTCTGTACCTGTGCCATCTAAGTTTTCATTCCAAGCACCAAACAAACCCAGTAATGGTGTGTTGTTACCTAAGTTCACAGTAGATCCACCGTTATTAACGGACAAGTTTTGGTCAGCATAGGCGCCTACACGAACATTAGCCATTGCACGATATGCAGCAATTAACAATGCGCTAGTGTTATTCAAGCCATTGGCTGCTGATACCGCAGTATTGCGACCACCTGCTGATACGCACACATTGTTCTCGCCAAAAACATTACAGTCATAAGAGAAGCTATTGGCTAAGACTGAGTTTTGTAATGTGTAGGTACCTTGTAATGCTTGGGCGGTATTTTGCACTGAAGCTTGGGTGTTTGCTACGGATGGGCCTACAGGATCCACCGAGCCACCAGCGCTTACAAAAGCCCAAAAACCATTAAACCCCGATACACCATAACCCTGTGATGCGGCACTACCACTTCTAAATACATATCCAGACCCTGATGCACCGCTTACAGCGTATGTAAACATTGGGCCATCATGAGCACTAGCGTTAGGCGTTCCCAGTGAAATACCAACAGCGTTTGTAATTTGCTGAGCCAGGGTTGAGTTACCCCAAATTGGAGAAGATTGAAGTATTGAGCTGTAAGTACTAAAAGTACCCTGCGCTGAAAGAGTGGCTGTATAAGTTACGCCATTAACAGTAACCACATCACTAAGAGCATTGGCGTTTATGGAAAATATGCTTCCAGCGACTAAAGCTGAAGCAAATGCAATTTTTTTAATATTGGGTAATTTCATAATTCTTTACTGGTTAGTGGTGTTGTTTAGCTCTATGGCTAAAATTAAGCAACCCGAAGTATACGTAATAACTACGCCATCACCATGGTTTTTATAAGCAAACCACCAAAATACAACGCCTTGAGAGCGCGATAAAGTCCAATGCCTCTTATTGGCCGATAGCGGCCATTGAGCGTCCCATAACTAGACGCTCAATAAGCTTGTTCCATTTAGAACAGGCATAAGTGACCCTATATTCATCCAACCCCGTAGAATCAATGCATGAGAGCGGAAGATATTGGAACCATTTGCCCAGCCTGCGGAAAAGTCAACGACTGCCAAATAACAAACGATAAAAAATGCTGGTGCTTTGATGTGCCAGTCGACAAGTTCAAACTTGAACAGGCACTTAAAGAAAAATCAAAGGATCAATGCTTGTGTAAGAGCTGCATGCATAGGCTTAATGCCTAAGCTGGGGATCCAAATATTGCCCCATAATCAACCCGTCGCCTAGCCAAAAATATCCCTTTAATTTTTGCACTAGGAAATCTTTTACTTAATACTGAATGCATGGCTCTGTAATGACACCCCGAGGTTAATACATCATCAATAACAATAATCATTGATGGCTCAGGAAGGGCGCTATCTTCATCCACTCTGTAGATATCCTCAAGCTCCTGTGGAGTTATCCGATTTACAGTTGTATGCGAGGCCTGGTAACTTTCTGTTTGATAAATAAGCTTTCTTATATCTAGTCGATATGAGCCTTTTAGCTTTTCTTGCAATCCACACAATACTGTCCAAATACGATCATCAAACTTTGGATCATCTGATCGCTTAGATGGCGGCACCGGGACAAGCGTTATTTTTTCAATAGAGTTTGAATTAATAATTCCAGCCAAATAGTTGATTGCTTTTTCAATGGCTTCGGCTTTGTAAGGAGAATATCCAACTTCACCTGGTAATTTTTTTAAGTTGTGAACAAGACTTTTTACTGGTGTCCAGTTATCTCTGCCAGCCGTAAACTCGCCGAAGAAATAACAATCATCATCTGAAGTTAAATGATGATGTTCCGACAAATGAGCATCAGAGACGACTTGGAGTCGCATCACTCAAATGCCCAGTAATATCTTCAAAACTTCTCACACGGATAGCACCACGCTCTGCGAATTTTGCTGGCCAAGTAATGGTTGGATTTTCAAAACAGCTATCCAGAATGAAAAGCTTGCGATTTTGCTTAAGGGCAGCCCTCGCTTGAATCAATGTTCCAGATGTCTCGCTTGCCTCAACAATAATTGTGGCATCAGTTAATGCCGACATCGTAATGTTGCGCTCAGGAAAGAAAAACCTGTTGCCCATATATGTCTGCTTTGAGTAGCGCAAAATCGGAACCTGGCTTATTAGCAGATGTTTATTGGCAATTTCTTCTTGGAGATCTGCGTTTTCTTTCGGGTAAACCTCTGTTATCGGGGTTCCGATAACAGCCACAGTTCTACCCCCGTGTTCGATGGCAGCTCTATGAGCCGCCGTATCAACGCCCTTGGCAAGTCCTGAGAAGATTGTGAACCCACTATTAACTAAATGCGCCACCAATTTTCTTGTTCTTCTTACTCCTTCTTCAGAAGGAGATCTAGTGCCCACTACGGCTACAGACTTGGGAGAAAAAGCTAAATCTAGCTCACCCCTGTAGTAGAAGAACTCAATTGGATGCTCAGCATCCCTCAATCTTGTTGGGTAATCCGCAGTTCTAAATAGACAGGCGTTATAACCCTTGTTATTTTCAGGCTTACCAAAATGTTTTCTCAGCTCAACAGCAATCGCATTTAACTCATCTGTTTTAAAAAACTCAGATGGAATAGCGTTGGGATTCTCTCTAAATATCGTAGCCAATGCTTTGAATGAGGCTGTTGACTGATTCCAAAGCGCCTCATATGCCGCCATCTCTTGCAACACATCTATAGGCTGCTCTGCAAAAATTGAGCTGCTTGGATTAACTTTTAGATCTAGCATGGTCTGTACAAATATACAGGATAAATTTAAGTTTGAGCAATCTAGATTAAACCCTGCGTTTATTGGTGGAAATTTCGCCAGCTCAAAGCTGTCGATGCCAATTCGGAAATATTCGAAACCGCTGAGAGCCAATAGATTCGGTGCTTAGCGGGCAGTGAGTCTTGCTGTGCTTAGACCCAATGTGCAGAACTGTTTTAGTCCTCTATCCTACGTTTTCAATCCTCTGCTCTACCGACTGAGCTACCAGGCCAAGAGTTGGAATTATAACTAATCAGCCAGGGACCGGTCGAAAAAGCGCTAACTACTATATTTAATCGGCGCTCAGCTTGATTTTTCGG
>Ga0316228_1003123_pt1 | contig 13662 bp, 15 predicted proteins | sample TBH18021metaG_FD_206005 | JGI IMG/M metagenome (GOLD analysis project Ga0316228, IMG submission 206005) | Freshwater microbial communities from Trout Bog Lake, Wisconsin, USA - TBH18021 | ecosystem: Environmental > Aquatic > Freshwater > Lake > Hypolimnion/Profundal zone | place: USA: Wisconsin... | reverse complement strand
GACAGGATCGGGATCGTGTTGCGGCGCTCGACGACCCGGTGCACGTGGCCGAGCGACCTGAGCAGGGCCGCGCGCTCGACAGTGACTCTCATCGCAATACTCAAGTGGTGGGGACGGCGCCGCGGCCGGCATCCGTCGCGGAATATGGCCGTTCAGCTTGGCGAAGGGGGCCCGGGAACGCAAGACCGCCGCGGGTGCACCGCACAGCGACCTCCGCGCCCAGGTCGGATGCCCATGCCGAAACCGGGGTATCGGCATAGGCCGGCCCGTGCGAAAGCGCCGCGACAAGCCCGATCCCTGCTCCCCCGACCGATCATGTTGCAGACCATCGACACCGCTGGCCCGTCCCAGACCGCCGCGAGCGTCACGCCGAGCGCAGGCCGGATCCTCGCCGCGAGCTTCGTCGGGACGGCGATCGAGTTCTTCGACTTCTACATCTACGCCACCGCCACCGCCCTGGTGATCGGCCCGGTCTTCTTCCCCGCCGGCGCGCCCGGTGTACAGCAGCTCAGCGCCTTCGCGACCTTCGCCATCGCGTTCATCGCGCGACCCGTCGGCGCGGCCCTGTTCGGGCATTTCGGCGACCGGGTCGGCCGCAAGGCGACGCTGGTGGCGTCCCTGCTGATCATGGGCCTCTCCACCGTCCTGATCGGCTGCCTGCCGACCTACGCCTCTGTCGGCTGGTGGGCGCCGGCGGCGCTCTGCCTCCTGCGCTGCGGGCAGGGGATCGGGTTCGGCGGGGAGTGGGGCGGCGCGGCCCTGCTGGCGGTGGAGAACGCACCGCCGGGCCGGCGTGCGTGGTTCGGCATCTTTCCGCAGCTCGGCGCGCCGGTCGGCTTCATCCTGGCCAATCTCGGCTTCCTCGCCCTCAGCTTCGGCCTGTCGCCCGAGAGCTTCCAGGCCTGGGGCTGGCGCCTGCCGTTCCTGGCCTCGGCGGCGCTCGTCGGGGTCGGGCTCTACGTGCGCCTCAGGCTCACCGAGACACCGGCCTTCAAGGCCGCGCTCACCGAGGCGCGGCCTGAGCGGGTGCCCTTCGCCACCATGCTGACCCAACACGGACGTGCGGTCCTGGTCGGCACCTTCGCGATGGTGGCGGTCTATGCGGTATTCTATCTCTCCACCGTCTTCGCCCTGGGATACGGCACCGCCACCCTCGGCTACAGCCGGCCGACCTTTCTGATGTTCGAGTGCATCGCGGTCTGCTTCATGGCGCTGGGCACCGTCGTGTCGGGTGCCGCGGCCGACCGCTTCGGCCGCCGGCCGGTGCTGCTGTCCGGCATGGCCGTGACGTTCCTGCTGGGCTTCCTCATGGGGCCGATGCTGGGCCACGCCGCCGGTACCGGCACCTGGCCCCCGGTCCTTGGCTTCCTGTGCGTCAGCCTCCTGACCATGGGCTGGGTGTTCGGCCCGATGGGCGCCGTCCTGCCCGAGCTGTTCCCGACACGGGTGCGCTACACGGGCGCATCGGTCACCTACAATCTGGCCGGCATCCTGGGTGCCTCGGGCGCGCCCTACATCGCGCAGGAACTGGCGGCCTATGGCGGGATCGGCTTCGTCGGGTTCTATCTGGCGGGAGCCGCGATCCTCAGCTTCCTCGCCGTGCTCGCCATGCCGGAAACGGGCAACCGCTGACGGGATGCGCAGTCCGCGTGCGAGCATACGCGAGCGGAGCGAGGCGGGCGCTACGCGGGAACGACGGCTCCGGCCTCAGCGCGCCGGGTGATCCTGACTCGCCGGTACGATCGGCTCGAAACGGCCGAGGAACCGGGTCCGCTCCCAAAGCTCGATCGCGTCGCGCTCGACCATCGCACGGGCACGACGGCGCGCCTGCGTGTCGTCCTCGGCGGACAGGATCTCGGCCGCGCAGACGCGACCGGCCCGGTCGAGCCTGAAGGTCCTGTAAGCGCGGCTCCGGTGAGCCGATCCAGCATCCAGCGCGAGCATTGCGAAATCCTCCGAGACAAAGCGTCCCGGAAGAGGGTTAACCAATGGTAAATGACAGCTCTGGATGACCTCAGGAGGCGGCCGGCCTCCCTCTTGGCACCTCTGTCCCCCGAAGCCGATCGATCCTGCGCCGATCTGGAGGCGCCGCTTGGCAGCGGACCTGACGGAGCCTTCAGCTCCGCTTGTCGAGGGGACGACCCAGCAGGCGGGCGAACTCGGCTTCGATCTCTTCCACAGAGAATGGATTGCCAGAGGTCTTCGCCTCCGGCCGCTGGACGGGGGGCGCGGCGGGCGGGGGCGGGGGCGGGGGCGGAAGGGGGTCGGTCTTCGGAGGTGCCGGCGGCACGGGCTTGGGCGGGGTCGGCTCCGGTGGCGGAGGAGCCTCCGGCGCAGCCGCGGACGGAGGCACCGGATTGACCGGGGCACTGGCCATCGCAGCCGCGAGCGGATCGACGCCCTCGGGCGCGGCCGGAGTCGGCGCGGGCGGCGGCGTCACGGCCGAGGACGAGCGCGACAGGGCGGCCTGGAGCTGCCGGGCCATGTCGGACAGCACCACCGGATCGACGGACTTGCGCTCGGACGGAACTGCGAGGCTCGGCGCCGGACGCACCGGCTCCGGCTCGGCCGGTGCGGCTTCGGGCTTGCGCTCGGAGGCGGAATTGGGCCGGGGCTCGATCAGCGGTGGCGTGGTCCGGCTCAGGATCCGCCGCGGCGTGATCGGCTCCCGGGCCGGTGGCGCGGGCGGTTCCGCCGCCGGTGCTGGTGCCGACGGGCCGGGCGAGGGCAGCGGGGGCGGAACGGGGGTCAGGGGCGCCGAGATATCCTGGCCGGGCTCGTCGCCGCCGAACAACGCGGCGTCGAGGGGCAGCGTGACGGGCGGGGCCGATGCGGAGCGCGGAACCGGCGGCGGCACCACGACGGGCATCTCGAAGCCCGGATCGAACAGCGGCTCCGCGCGTCGCCCGCCGGATTCGGGCAGACCCCGAGGGGGCTCGGGCAGCCGGCCGCCCTGGACGAGGGGATCGGGGAGCGGCTCGTCCAGGGGCTCCGGCGTGAGGTCCGACCGGATGGCCGCCTCCGGCAAAGGCCGCTGGCCGCGCTGGATGTTGCGCTCGACCACGACATCGTTGGGACCGCCCACGAGCAGCAGGTGCTCGACATTGTCCCGGCGCAGCAGGATCAGCTGCCGGGCGCGGTCGAGCTCGTACACGTCGACGATCCCGAGCCGCGGCTGGCGGCCGCGGCTCCCGGACCGCCCCGGCAGGGCGAGGCTCCGGCCGGTCAGCCGGCGCACCGTGAACACGATCGCCGCGAGCGCCGTGAAGATGACGGCGAAGATGACGATATACTGGACGATGGGGGAGCCGTCAGAGCCGAACACGGATTGCAGCCATCGCAAGATTACGCACTCGCACGTTCCGACCGCCGCGGGTGCGCGTCGGCACGGGCTTGTCCATACCATGCGCGGGGGGAGGCAAGGCAAACGACGTTAAGAGTTCGTTAACAGACCTTTTAATTGAGCGCGAACAAGAGAATAGGTCGGGACTGCGCCGCCGGCCCGGCTCAACCGACATTCGGCGGCCCTTCGGCAGCCGCGATGGCCGCGCGATGGGAAGCCCGCGGGCGCCCCTACGAGTAGAGCGCCGGGCCGGACGGGGCGCCGTCGCGCTGCCTGCAGCACCGCCGCGGGACCGAACGCGCTGGGAACGCGCGCTGGTCGGTGTTCCAGGTGTTCAACGATCACGGCCGGCCCGTCTGGGCGGTGTGCGACATCGCCTACACGCCGCTCTGCGATTACGGCCAGGATGTCACGATCGCGGCGCATCTGGATTCACCGGCCGAGCTACAGGGCGAGTCCCCGCCGTTCGGGCACGCCGCGACGCCGGCCGACGGTGGCGTGCCGGGCTGCTTCTTCGCCCGCTGCACGGAGGAACCCCAATCCGTGGCCGCATCCGGCGCCAGAACCGGCCATCCCTGCGACCAAGCTTAACGCGCTGTTAACCATGCAGGCGGCAGATTTTGCCGAGCCCGCTCGTCCCGGCGCGGCCACGCCATCCCGGAGGCGACCATGGCCCTCACCGATCTGCCCGTGCTGAGCATGCTGCGCACACGGATGCAATGGGCGCAGGCGCGCCAGGGCGTGATCGCCGAGAACGTCGCCAATGCCGACATGCCGGGGTTCAAGCCCCGCGACCTCGTGGAGCCGCGCTTCGACCGGGCGACCGGTGCCCTCGCCACCACCGCCTCCAGCCTGACGCTCACGAGCGCAGGCCACATGGCCCCGCGCGGCCAGACGGTCGGAGCCGATTCCAAGCGCGCCAAGGGCTTCGAGATCCGCCCGAGCGGAAACGGCGTCAACCTCGAGGACGAGATGATGAAGGCGGGCGAGAACCAGTCGGACTACCAGCTCGCCGCCTCGCTGTATCAGCACAGCCTGACCACCCTGAAGATCGCGATCGGCAAGAGCTGATGCGCGACCGCCGACGGTGGAGCGCTGACGGCCGCAGGGTCGCGGCAGCAGGAGGGTCCTGAGCCATGGAATTCACGAAGTCACTGGCGGTGGCGGCAGCGGGCCTCAAGGCCCAGTCGGGCCGGATGCGCATCATCGCCGAGAACATCGCCAACGCCGATTCCGCACCGGCCTCCGCCGGCGCTCAGCCCTACCGCCGCAAGATCCCGACCTTTACCAGTCACCTCGACGACGAGACCGGCGCCAAGCTCGTCGAGGCCGGTCGTGTCCGGCGGGATCCGTCGGCCTTCCGGACCAAGTACGAGCCGGGCAACCCCGCGGCCGATGCCCAGGGCGTGGTGCAGATGCCCAACGTCAACGCGCTGATCGAGAACATGGATCTGCGCGAGGCTCAGCGCTCCTACGAGGCGAACCTCAACATGATCAGCGCCACCCGCAAGATGCTGGCGCAGACCCTCGGCATCCTGAAGTGAGCCCCGGGGCCCGCGGCAGGACCGCATAGCAAGGACGCATGGCGATGGCTTCGAGCAACTTCGCGGCGGGTGCCTACGCGGCCGTCCAGGGCCTCGCCGGCGGCCGGCCCGCACCCCGGGTGCAGCCGACGACCGGCACCGGCACCGACTTCATGCAGATGCTCGGGCAGACCCTGGACAGCGTCGGCGATGCCGGCCGTCGGGCCGACACACAGGCCGTCTCGGCCGCCGCCGGCAAGGCCAACGTCGTGGACGTGGTCACCGCGGTGGCCGAGAGCGAGACCGCCCTCCAGACCATGGTGGCGGTACGCGACCGCATGATCTCCGCCTACGAGGAGATCATGCGCATGCAGATCTGACCGGCCGACCGTTTCCCCGCCCACTCCGCCCGCACAGATCGCATTCCCATGACCGGCCTCGCCATCCTCGATGTCGCCCGCGACGGCATCTTCGTGTTCCTCAAATGCGCCGGGCCGCTGATGCTGGTCGCCCTCGCGGTCGGGCTCGCGGTCTCCCTGGTCCAGGCCCTGACCCAGGTCCAGGAGCAGACGCTGATCTACGTGCCCAAGATCGTGGCAGTCTTCGCCGTGCTCCTGCTGATGCTGCCCTTCATCGGCGACGCCATGGCCGGCTACATGACCCGCATCGCCGCCCGCATCGCGGCCGGCGGCTGATGCGCGCGCCGGCCGGGACAGGCGCGGTCCACGCGTGCCATAGGGGCCGCGATGAACCTGCTCCTGCCCGGCATCGCCTCGGCCTACCTGATCACCTTCGCGCGCATCGGCACGCTGATCATGCTGATGCCGGGGATCGGCGAGCAGACGGTGTCGCCGCGGCTGCGCCTCGCCTTCGCGCTGCTCACCAGCCTGGTGCTGTTCCCGACCGTTCGCCCGCTGCTCGGCGGGACGGAGGGCGTGGCCGGCCCGCGGCTGATCGGCCTCCTGTTCGGCGAGACGATCATCGGGCTGGTGCTCGGCCTGACGGTGCGGATGATCCTCGCCGCTCTCCAGACCGCCGGCGTGATCATCGCGGCGCAGCTCGGCCTGTCCTACGCCATGACGGTGGATCCGAGCCAGGGCGGTCAGCAGGTGGCGATCGGCAACTTCCTGTCGCTGCTCGGGATCACGCTGATCTTCGCGGCGGACCTGCACCACCTCGCCATCGAGGGTGTGGCCCGCAGCTACGTGGTGCTGCCGCCCGACGGCGTGCCGTCCTTCTCGGACGCGCTGATGCTGGCCACCAAGGCGCTCGCCCGGGGCTTCGCCCTGGCGGTGCAGATCTCCGGTCCGTTCATCGCCTTCGGGATCCTGTTCAACCTGGGGCTCGGCGTGCTCTCCCGGCTGATGCCGCAATTGCAGGTGTTCTTCCTGGCGGTCCCGGCCTCGATGCTGATCGGCATGCTGCTGCTGATGGGCTGCCTCGGCGTGATGATGGGCGTCTTCCTGGACGATCTGGGCCGGTATCTCGGGGATTACGTCGGCCGCTGAGTGGCCGGCTCGCCCGTGTCCCGACGATGTTCCCGCTCTGAGCGCGACGCGAGATGGCCGACGATACCGACGACGAGGACAAGACCGAGGAGCCGTCCCAACGACGGCTCGATCAGGCGATCGAGCGCGGCGACGTCGCGACCAGCACCGAGATCAACACCTTCGCGATGCTGGGTGCGTTCACCCTGACCCTGCTGGTCGCGGCCCCGAGCATCGCCACGAACCTGCTGCACGGCCTCAAGGTCTATCTCGCCAACGCCCATACCCTGCCGGACGACGCCACGGCGATGAAGGAGGCCATGACGCGGGGCCTGTGGCTGTGGGTCCAGGCGGTCGCCGTGCCGGTGGGCCTCGCAGTCGTGGCCGGGCTGGCCGCAGGGCTCCTGCAGCACCCGCTGGTCTTCTCCGCCGAGACACTGATGCCGAAATTCTCGCGCCTCTCGCCGATGGCAGGCGTGAAGCGGCTCCTCGGCGTCGAGGCCCTGTTCCAGTTCGGCAAGGGGCTCGCCAAGATCGGCGCCGTAGGCGTCGTCGGCGCGGTGATGCTGTGGAACGACCGCGACCGGCTGGAGGTGTTCGCCCGCCTGGACCCGGCCACCTCCATGCCGGCGATCCTGTCCCTCAGCCTGAAGCTCCTCGCCGGCATGCTGTGCATGCACCTCGCGATCACCCTGGCTGACGCCCTCTACGCGCGGTTCCGCTGGCGCAAACGCCACCGGATGTCGAAGGAGGAACTCAAGCAGGAGATGAAGGAGTCCGAGGGCAACCCGGAGGTCAAGGGTCGCCTCAGGCAATTGCGGATGGCCCGGGTGAAGAAGCGCATGATGGCGGCGGTCCCCACCGCCACCGTGGTGGTCACGAACCCGACCCACTACGCGGTGGCGCTGCGCTACGAGACCGGCATGGCCGCGCCGATCTGCGTCGCCAAGGGCGTCGACGCCCTGGCCCTGCGCATCCGCGCGGTGGCGGCCGAGCACGGCGTCGCCGTGATCGAGAACCCGCCGCTCGCCCGCGCGCTCCACGCCACCGTGGAGATCGACCGGGAGATCCCGGCCGAGCATTACCGCGCGGTGGCGGAGGTCATCGGGTTCGTGCTGCGGCTGCGGAGACGGGCAGCCTAGGAACCGCGTCACGCCGCGGCGCCGCAGCCGACAGAAAGCCACGCTTCCTCCACCTTTTTTCGCGAGGCTGTATCAAGGCTTGGCGCGACGAGAGTGGTGCCGCGCTCCGCATGTCCTGATATGGCCGGCTGACCAACCGGGTGACTGTTCTGGAATGAAGCCGATGGCCGACGTCACTGGACCTCCGGCGCCTGCCGCGGGCCCGCAGAATTCGGGGCCTCCGGTCTCACAGGCGTCCGCCCTGCTGGGGACGGGCTCGATCGACCGGTCGGAGCAGCCGGGCCGGGTCGGCCTGCTCCTCGTGCTGGCCGGGCTTCTGGTCGGCGCCGCCATCGGCCTGTCCTTCGTGGCCAACGAGCAGGCCCAGTCGCTGATCGTCTGGCTGCTGGCCCTGCTGGCCATGGCGGGCGTGTTCTTCCTGTTCGCCCTCGCCATCGGGGCGCTCCAGCTCAGCGGCAGTGCCGCCCGGGACGACATCACCAAGGGGATCGTCGATGCCTCGCCGGACGGCAAGCTGGTTGTCGAGGAGGGGGGCCGGCTGATCTACGCCAACGAGGCCTATCTGCGGATCGCCAGTGGCGACACCTTCTCGAATCTCGTGCCGGTTGAGCGCATCCTGGTTGGTTCTCCGGAGGTCTCCGAGGCGGTCTACCGGCTGTCGCAGGCCTCGCGCGATGCCAGGGCCCACACCGAAGAGGTCCGCATGTCGCCGCCGCTCGGCCCTACGGCCGGCGAGCGCGGCTTCGGATGGTACCGGGTCTCGGTGCGGCCGCTCGCGCGCCCGCGCCGGGCGGCCTCCCTCTGGACGGTCGCCGACATCACTGCCGAGCGCGAGCGGCAGGAGAACGTCTTCCAGGAACTGCAGCACGCCATCGACTATCTCGACCACGCCCCGGCGGGCTTCCTGTCGATCGATCCGGCCGGCGCCATCGTCTACATGAACGCGACGCTCGCCGCCTGGCTGGGCTACGATCTCGCCAGCGTCGGCCCCGGCGGGCCGCATCTCACCGAGATCGCGCCGGAGGCGGACGTCCTCGTGCGCACCGCCGGCCTCCCCGGCGAGGTCCGCACCGACCGCTTCGACCTCGACCTGCGCCGCCGCAACGGCCACACGCTGCCGGTGCGGCTCTACCACCGGGTCGCCTTCGGCAAGGACGGCAAGCCCGGCTCCTCGCGGACCTTCGTGATCAACCGCTCCGCGGGGGCCGAGACCGACGAGCCGCAGCGCGCCGCCGAGGTGCGGCTCGCCCGCTTCCTCAACAACTCGCCGATCGCCATCGCCACCCTCGACAGTACCGGCCGGATCGCCCGGGCCAACGCCTCCTTCACCCGGCTGTTCGGCACGGTGCCGCGCCAGGCGGAGGACGGCGCCCTCGACGGGGACAGCGGGTCCCGGATCGAGCCCAACGTCGCCGATTCGGTGGCCGACCGGACCGCGCTGGAAGCCGGGCTCGCCCGTGCGGCCAGCGGCCGGACCGATCCGGAGCCGATCGAGGTCCAGCTGAACGGGCCCGGCGGTCGCTCCGCCCGGGTCTGGCTCAGCCCGGCCGATGGCGGCGATCCCGGCCAGCAGACCGACGAGGCCGAGCGGGTGATCCTGTACGCCCTCGACACGACGGCGCAGCGTCAGCTGGAGCAGCAGGTCGCCCAGGCCCAGAAGATGAACGCGGTGGGTCAGCTTGCCGGCGGCATCGCGCACGACTTCAACAACGTGCTGCAGGCGATCATCGGTTACTCCGACCTGCTGCTCGCGAGCCACCGGCCGACCGACCCGGCTTTCCAAGACATCATGCAGATCAAGCAGAACGCTAATCGGGCAGCGGGCCTCGTCCGCCAGCTCCTGGCGTTCTCCCGCAGGCAGACTCTGCGTCCGGAGGTGATGAATGTCGGGGAGGCTCTCTCCGAATTGACGCTCCTGCTCAAGCGGCTCCTCGGCGAGCGCGTCGCCCTCGAGTTGAAGCACGGCCGCGAGGTCTGGCCGGTGAAGGCCGACGTCAACCAGTTCGAGCAGGTGATCGTCAATCTGGCAGTCAACGCCCGCGATGCCATGCCGGAGGGCGGCAAGCTGATGATCCGCACCGAGAACGTCACCGATCCGGGGACGGCCGTCGACGCGGAGGGACGTGGCGGGGCGCCGGCGGGCGACCATGTGCTGATCGAGGTGCGCGACACCGGCCAGGGCATTCCGCCCGAGCTGATGGAGAAGATCTTCGAGCCGTTCTTCACCACCAAGGAGATCGGCAAGGGCACGGGCCTCGGCCTCTCGACGGTGTTCGGTATCGTCAAGCAGTCCGGCGGCACGATCGACGTCCAGTCGAAGATCGGGGAGGGGACCGCCTTCCGCATTTACCTGCCGCGGCACGTGCCTGTCGCCGAGCCGGAGGAGATCCCGGCCCCGACCGCGGATCCGTCCCTCCCGCGCGCGGAGCCGCTCGCGGCGATCGCCGCCTCGCCGAAGCCGGATGCCAAGCCCGGCGAGGGCGGCGACACCCTGGCGCCGCAAGGTGGGCCGGTCTCGGCCAAGGCCGACAAGCCGGCGCCGCGCAAGCCCGCCGCGGACCATACGGGGCAGGGGACAATCCTGCTCGTCGAGGACGAGGATCCGGTGCGGGCAGTCAACAGCCGGGCGCTCTCGGCCCGCGGCTACACGGTCCTGGAGGCGGCCTCGGGTCTCGAGGCGCTGGCGATCGTCCGCGAGGGCGCCCAGACGATCGACCTCGTGGTCTCCGATGTGGTCATGCCCGAAATGGACGGCCCGACCCTCCTGCGGGAGGTGCGCAAGCATCAGCCCGACCTGAAGGTGATCTTCGTCTCCGGCTATGCCGAGGATGCGTTCCGCAAGAACCTGCCGGAAGGGGAGACCTTCAACTTCCTGCCGAAGCCCTTCAGCCTGAAGCAGCTCGTCGAGACCGTGAAGAAGACGATGGCGGATTGAGGCGCGACCGCGCCTCCGCGTGCGAGCGGAAGATCCTCCGCCTTCCGTGCAGGCACGGGATCTCCGGCCAAGACAGCCCGGAGCATGGTCGTTCCGGGCTCCGCTGCGCGGCGCCGGGATGACGATGCCGCGGTGGCTCGGAAGGATCTCGGCCCGTCTGCGGACCCGATCCCTCCGCTCACGGCGACGATGCGGTCGCCGGCTCATCAACCCTGGATCGATCGCAGCCGAAAACGGCCACCCGCTCTTGCCGGATGAGAACAAAACAGGTACACCGAGGCGGTGGCGACGCGCGTTGTGAACTGCGTCCAACCCCTTCATAAGGAGCCCGCCAGATGGCCCAGCCCGCATTGAAAGTGGTCGATATGCCCCCGGTGGACAAGGACAAGTCCAAGGCCATTGATGCCGCCCTGGCTCAGATCGAGCGTGCCTTCGGCAAGGGCTCGATCATGCGGCTCGGCAAGAACGACAAGGTTCAGGAGGTCGAGACGGTCTCGACCGGATCGCTGGGCCTCGACATCGCCCTCGGCGTCGGCGGCCTGCCCCGCGGCCGGGTGATCGAGATCTACGGCCCCGAATCCTCCGGCAAGACGACGCTGGCGCTCCACACCATCGCGGAGGCCCAGAAGAAGGGCGGCGTCTGCGCCTTCGTGGATGCCGAGCACGCCCTCGACCCGGTCTACGCCCGCAAGCTCGGCGTGAACCTCGACGACCTGCTGATCTCGCAACCCGATACGGGTGAGCAGGCCCTGGAGATCACCGACACGCTGGTGCGCTCGGGCGCCATCGACGTGCTGGTGGTCGATTCGGTCGCCGCGCTGACCCCGCGGGCCGAGATCGAGGGCGAGATGGGCGAGAGCCAGCCCGGCCTTCAGGCCCGCCTGATGAGCCAGGCCCTGCGCAAGCTGACCGGCTCGATCTCGCGCTCGAACTGCATGGTCATCTTCATCAACCAGATCCGGATGAAGATCGGCGTGATGTACGGCAGCCCGGAGACGACCACGGGCGGCAACGCCCTGAAGTTCTACGCCTCGGTGCGCCTCGACATCCGCCGCATCTCGACGCTGAAGGACCGCGACGAGGCGATCGGCAACCAGGTCCGCGTGAAGGTGGTGAAGAACAAGGTCGCCCCGCCGTTCAAGCAGGTCGAGTTCGACATCATGTTCGGCGAGGGCGTGTCGAAGGTCGGCGAGTTGATCGACCTCGGCGTGAAGGCCGGGATCGTCGAGAAGTCCGGGGCCTGGTTCTCGTATAACAGCCAGCGCCTCGGCCAGGGTCGCGAGAACTCGAAGGGCTTCCTGCGCGACAACCCCAAGATCGCCGCCGAGATCGAGGGTTCGATCCGGCAGAATTCCGGTCTCGTCGCCGAGAAGATCCTGGAGAATGCCGCACCGACGGCGGACGATCTGGACGAGGGCGAGGCGTAAGCCTCGCCGCCGCAGCCGGACCGAGCCTGCGGCTAGCTCATCGACGCGAGAGACTTGGCGGCCTCGGAGCTTCTCCGGGGCCGTCTGCCGTTCCGGGATTGCCGCACGCCATGACCGATCTACGCGACAAGGCCGTCGAAGCCGTCCGCCGCATGCCGCTGGACACACAGGAGACAATCGCCCAGGCGATGCTTGATCTCATCAGCCTCGGCGCGACCGTCGCGATCGATTCCGAGGACCTTCAAGACGTCCTCGCTGGTCTCGATGAGATTGGCCGTGGCGATATCGCGACGGACGAAGAGGTAAAGGCTGCCTTCCGGCGGTTTGAGCCGTGAAGTTTCGCCTTTCGCGCCGGGCGGCCCACCGCTTGACCGACATTGCCGCTTATCTTCAAGCCAGAAACCCCAGCGCGGCTCGGGACGCCCAGAACGCAACACGAGATTGCTTCGATCTGCTCGCCCGATACCCAGACATCGGACGACCTGTCGAGTTGCCCGAACGAGCCGCGGCGCTGCGCGTCATAACTGTGCCGAGACGGCCCTCTCTCAGCGACTATCAGGCTACTCCACAGGGGAGGTTCTGACAGTGGTCACGAACCGGCACGCAGCAACAGCGCCTGACTTGACTCGATGACGATTGGGACCGCTTCAGCGCACTGGCCATGTGAACGGAGCGAAGCAACCCTCACGGCAGCACGCTGATTGAGGGGCGCACAGATCCGATGAACCTCGTGCCTCATGGCGGAGGGAGCGAGATTCAAACGATCTGAGCCGCGAAAACGCGAAAGCCCCGCGTTGCCGCGAGGCTCCCACCAATCGCACGTGACCCGTCCCCGGCCCAGAACGCGCCCGGGACCCTTCGACCCCGACCGCCGTTCGATCAAGCCGCCTCGCCGGCTTCGGCCTGGGCGGCCTCGCCCTCGACCAGCTTCCAGGTCTTGGTCTTCGAGAACGGACGGCACTCCTCGATGAACACCGTCTGCCCGACCTTGGCGGCATTCGCCTCGTCGTGCGCGTGGTAGTTCTTCGAGCGACGCACGGTCTTCTTCATCACCGGGTGCGTGAAGCGGCGCTCCACCTTCACCACGATGGTCTTCTCACCCTTGTCGCTGACGACGGTGCCCTGCAGGATGCGCTTCGGCATGGTTGTCTCCTAAAACCCGCCTCAGCCCTTGGCCTGCTGCAGCGTCTTGGAACGCTGCAGAGTCCGGACACGGGCGATGTCGCGGCGGACCTCACGGACACGGGCGACGTTCTCGAGCTGGCCGGTGGCCCCCTGGAAGCGCAGGTTGAACTGCTCCTTCTTGAGGTTGATCAACTCGTCATTCAGCTGATCCGGCGACAGGGCCTTGAGATCAGACACTCGTTGGGTCGACTTCACGATATCCTCCGTTCAGTCGGCGATGCGCTGGACGACCCGCGTGCGGATCGGGAGCTTCGCGGCGCCGAGGCGGAGCGCCTCCTTGGCGATGTTCTCGGCAACGCCGTCGACCTCGAACATGATCCGTCCGGGATGCACGCGGGCGGCCCAATAATCCGGAGCGCCCTTACCGGAGCCCATGCGGACCTCGGTCGGCTTCGAGGAAACCGGCACGTCCGGGAAGACCCGGATCCAGACGCGGCCCTGACGCTTCATCTCGCGGGTGATCGCGCGGCGGGCCGCCTCGATCTGGCGGGCGGTGACGCGCTCAGGCTCCACCGCCTTCAGGCCGAACTGGCCGAAGTTCAGCTCGAAGCCGCCCTTGGCCGCACCGTGGATGCGGCCCTTGAACTGCTTGCGGAAGCGGGTCTTTTTCGGTTGCAGCA
>Ga0316228_1003118_pt1 | contig 13679 bp, 17 predicted proteins | sample TBH18021metaG_FD_206005 | JGI IMG/M metagenome (GOLD analysis project Ga0316228, IMG submission 206005) | Freshwater microbial communities from Trout Bog Lake, Wisconsin, USA - TBH18021 | ecosystem: Environmental > Aquatic > Freshwater > Lake > Hypolimnion/Profundal zone | place: USA: Wisconsin... | reverse complement strand
ACCGCTACATCGGGGTGGGCTGGCTGATGCCGGTGCGGCTGATGGTGCTCAAGGAAGACGGGCCGCTCGCGCTCAATATCCTTGGCGAGGACGGTCTCAGCCCCGACTGGTAGGCTGCCGCCTAGAGCAGGTGATCGACCGCGGCGAGGCTGAAGCCGGCGTTGCGCGCCTTCTCCTCGACTTCGGCGCGCGGCACGCCTTCCTCGCGGCAAGCCACCGCCCAGGCCAAGGTCGAACGCATGCCCGAACGGCAGTAAGCGAGCAGCTTGCCGTCACCTGCCGAATGCATCGCCTCGCGCATCGCCTCGACATGGGTCGGGCCCATCCCGCGGTCGATCGGTACGTGGCGATAGTCGAGCCCCGCCTCGCGCGCAGCCGCCTCGATCTCGGCGCTGGTCGGCTGCCCGGCATCCTCGCCGTCGGGGCGGTTGTTGACGATTAGCGTGACCCCGGTCTGCTTGGCCTCAGCCAGGTCGCTCGCCGCAATCTGGCCCGCGACGTAGGTCTTGGCGTCAAGCTGCTTGAACATGGTCCGGCCCCGTCGTCGCTGATGATGGCTCGCTGCTAGGCGCATTGTTACCTGCGCGCCAGCGGCGGCGGATCGCTTCGCTGGTCTCGCGGCTGCCGTCGTGGCTCCACCCCGGCTCCTTGAGCAGATAGCCGAGCTTCGCTCCCCAGGGCGCGTGCCACATGTCGCGCGCGATCCCGACCCATTCGTGGGTCGCCGCCCACAGTATGTTGAACGAGCCCAGTTGCTTGACGATGCCATAGCGCGGCCGCTCCTCATCGCGCTCGGGCTCGAAGGTGTCGAAGAGGCGATCCCAGACGATGAACACGCCGGCATAATTCTTGTCGAGGTAGCGCGGGTTCACCGCATGGTGGATGCGGTGATGCGAAGGGGTGTTCATCACCGCCTCGATCCAGCGCGGCAGCCGACCCACCACCTCGGTGTGGATGCAGAATTGGTAGATGAGGTTGAGCCCGGCGCAGAAGAATACCATCGCGGGCGGGAAGCCGATCAGGAACAGCGGCAGGCGGAAGGCGAAGGCGAGGCTGAAGAAACCGGTCCAGGTCTGCCTGAGCGCAGTCGACAGATTATAATGCTGGCTCGAGTGGTGGATGACGTGGCTCGCCCAGAACCACCGCACGCGGTGCGCGGAGCGATGGAAGACGTAGTAAAGGAAGTCGTCAGCCACGAAGCACAGCGCGAACGCCCACCAGGTCCATGGCACGCTCATCAGCCGGAACTGCGACAGCCAATTGGCCGCCGCGTAGATGAGCCCGACCGACAGCGCGCCGGCAATCGTGCTGCCGAAGCCGAGGCCCAGTGACGTCATAGTGTCGCGCGGACAATAACGCCGCCGGTCGCGCAACCGGACCACGATCATCTCCGCCAGGATAAGCAGGATGAAGCCGGGGATGGCGAGGTCGACCGGGTTGGGCAGGTCGGGCATGGCGGCTTAATACAGCATCGCGCGGACGCTGGGGAGTTGCGCGCGGCCGAGCCGCAGTCGGACGTGGCCGAACCAGCGGTCGCGCGGATCGATGATCAGCGTGTCCTGCTCCTCGGTCGCGAGCAGCGGGCGCTCAAGCTCGCGGCTCGCCAGCTCGACCCCATGCGCCTTGACCACGAACACCCGTCCATCATGCGCGAAGGCGAGCGCAGCTTTCGCATCCTGGCTGAGGAGGAGCGTGCGAAGCGCGAGCGGGCCATAGTCGTAGGCGAGGCGCCGGGCGACCTCGTCAGCCGTCAGCGGTTCGCGGCGACCGAGGCCGATCAGTTTGGCGAGGGCCGCGAGCGCAAGCACGCCGAGAAGCGAGCCGAGCAGCAGCCCAAGCTTCATGCCGCGAAGCGTTCGACGGTCTCGAGCATCGCCGTGCCGTAACGCTCGAGCTTGGCGGCGCCGACGCCCTGCACCCGGGCAAGCGCATCGAGGCTGGCGGGCTTGGCCGCGGCGATTTCCCGCAGGGTACTGTCGTGGAAGACGACGTAGGGCGGGACCCCCTGCGCCGCGGCGAGGCCGCGGCGGGTCTCACGCAGCGCGTCGAACAGCGGATCGGCGGGCCCTTCGTCGCCGCGACCTCGCCGACGCTTGCCCTTCGCCTCGGTTGGCACCGCGATGCTCACGCTCGCCTCACCCTTGAGGATGGCGCGGGCACCGGGCCCGAAGCTCAGGCCGCCGTAGGCATCGGCGCGCAGCGCGTCGCGGGCGACCAGCGCCCGGGCGACGTGGCGCACCAGGGGGAGCTCGTCGGCGGTGGCGATGCCGAACACCGACAGGCGGTGGTGACCGTTGGCGTGGACCTTGTCGGTCTCCTTGCCGCCAAGCACATCGACGAGGTGCCCGACACCGAACCGCATCTCGGTCCGGAAGGCGGCCGAGAGCAGTTTGCGCGCCACCTCGGTGACGTCGATCTGCGCGGGCGGGGACAGGCAGTTGTCGCAATTGCCGCAGGTCTCGGGCGGGTCCTCGCCGAAATGGCGAAGCAGGATCGCGCGGCGACAGCCCGGGGTCTCGACGAGGGCCGCCAGCGCATTCAGGCGCTCGCGCTCGGCCTCGCGCCGTTCGGGCGGACATTCCTCTTCGAGCCGCTGGCGGGCGAGGCCGAAGTCGGCGGCGGACCAGAACAGCCACGCCTCGGCGGGATCGCCGTCGCGCCCGGCGCGCCCCGTTTCCTGATAGTAAGCCTCGATCGACTTGGGGATGGAGACGTGCGCGACGGTGCGGACGTCGGGCTTGTCGATCCCCATGCCGAAGGCGATCGTCGCCGCCATCACCATGTCCTCGGACGCGACGAAATCATGCTGGTTGCGCTGCCGCACGCCGGAGTCGAGCCCGGCGTGATAGGCACGCGCGGGGCGACCGTTGCCGGCAAGCGCCGCCGCGGTCTGCTCGGCCTTGGCGCGGCTCGGCGTGTAGACGATCGCGGGGCCCGGCCGGTCGCGCAGCAACTGGTCGAGCTGGCGCGTCGCCTGTTCGCGCGGGCGGATGACGTAGCGGATGTTAGGCCGGTCGAAGCCCGCGACGATCATTCCGTCCTCGGGCAGGCCCAGCTGCTGGAGGATGTCGGCGCGGGTGCGCTGGTCGGCCGTGGCGGTGAGCGCGAGCCGCGGGACATCCGGAAAGGCGCCGAGCAGGCCCTTCAGCATCCGGTAGTCGGGACGGAAGTCGTGCCCCCACTCGCTGACGCAATGCGCCTCGTCGATCGCGATCAGCGCCAAGTCGAGTCGCTCGATCATCCGTCCAAAGTGATCGGTCGTGGCGCGCTCGGGGGCGACGTAGAGGAGATCGAGATCGCCCGATAATGCGCGCTCGGTCACTGCTTGGCGATCGTCGGCGCTGGTCAGCGACGCGGCCCGGATGCCGACCGCCTCGGCCGAGCGGATCTGGTCGTGCATCAGCGCGATGAGTGGGGAGATGACCAGCGCCATGCCCGGCCGGGCGAGTGCGGGTAGCTGGTAGCAGAGCGACTTGCCCGCCCCGGTCGGCATGACCGCGAGCGTATGCTCGCCCGCCATGACGCGGTCGACCACCTGCGCCTGAACCCCGCGGAAGGAGTCGAAGCCGAAGACATTCTTGAGCAGGGTCTGGGGATCGGTCACGTCACGCTGCCCTGTGGCGAACGGCGCGGACCCGCAAGCCCGCGCCGCCGTCATTCGTCCGAAGCTTACTTGCCGCCGGCGCTGGTCGGCGCCGTCGGCGCCGGAGTCGCGGTGGTGCCGGTCAGCCCGTAATATTGCAGGTACGGGTTGATGTCGGGATCGCGACCCGCGAACGCCTTGTACATCGCGGCATAATCCTGCGTGTTGCCCCGGCTCAGCACCATGTCGCGGAAGCGCTGGCCATTGGCGCGGGTCAGGCCGCCATGCGCCTCGAACCAGGCGAACGCATCCTGGCCCAGCATGCGGGTCCACGGATAAGCGTAATAGCCCGCCGAATAACCGTTGCTCCAGATGTGCAGGAAGTAGTTCGAGCGGTAGCGCGGCGGCACGTCGGCGACGTCGAACCCGCTCTTGGCGAGCGCATTGGCCTCGAACTGGTCGACGTTCTGGAGGCCTGCGGTGACGGGCAGCGAGTGCCAGTCGAGGTCGAGCCGCGCGGCCTCGAGCACCTCGCCATTGTCATAGCCCTGATTGAAGGTGCGGGCCTGCTTGATCTTGGCGATGAGGTCGGCCGGAAGGACCTGTCCGGTCTGATAGTTGACCGCGTAATTGGGCAGGATCTTGGGATCGAGCGCCCAGTTCTCGTTGAACTGCGACGGGAACTCGACGAAGTCGCGCGCCACGTTGGTGCCCGACAGGGTCGGATAGGTCTGCGCCGCGAACAGGCCGTGCAGGGCATGGCCGAATTCGTGGAACATGGTGGTGACGTCGTCGAAGCTGATCAGCGCGGGCTGGCCCGGCGCGGGCTTGGTGAAGTTCTCGACGTTGTAGATGACCGGCTTGGTCCCGCGCAGGTAAGACTGGTTGACCATGTTCGACATCCACGCGCCGCCATTCTTGTTGTCGCGCTTCCAGAAGTCGAAATACATGAGGCCGAGCTGCTGACCGTTGGCGTCGGTCACTTCGTAGGTGACCATGTCCGGATTCCAGGTCGGCAGGTCGGTGCGCTTCTTGAAGGTCAGACCGTAAAGCTGGTTGGCGGCATAGAAGACGCCCTTCTCCAGCACCCGGTTGATCTCGAAGTAGGGCTTGAGCTGATCATTATCGAGAGCATAGCGCTGCTTGCGGATCTGCTCGGCGTAGAAGGTCCAGTCAGCCGGCGTGACTTGGGCGGTCGCGCCCTGCTGCGCCGCAAGCGCGCGGATGTCGGCAGCCTCCTGACGCTGCTTGGCATTGGTCGCCGGGGCCAGTCGCTCGAGGAAGCCGACCGCGGTGGCGCGGTTCTTCGCCATCTGATCGTAGAGCGTGTAGTCGGCCCAATTCGCATAGCCGAACAGCGCCGCTTTCTGCGCGCGCAGGCTGGCGATCTGCTGGATCAGCGGACGGGTGTCGTTGGCGTCGCCCTTCTCGGCGCGGCTGATGCTCGCCTCGTAGAGCTTCTGCCGGGTGGCATGGTTGGTCAGGCTCGACAGCAACGGCTGCTGGGTCGTGTTCTGCAGCGCGATCACGTAGCCGGTCATTCCGCGGCTCTTGGCGGCTTCGGCGGCTGAGGCGATCTGCGCATCGCTCAGGCCCGCAAGCTCGGCTTTGTCGGTGACGTGCAGCGCGCCCGCCTTGGCGGCGTTCAGCAGCTCCTGGGTGAAGCTGGTCTGCAGCGTCGACAGCTGGGTGTTCATCGCCTTGAGCTGCGCCTGCTTGGCGGCGGGCAGCTCGGCGCCGGCATGGACCATCTGGTTGTACCAGAGGTCGAGCAGCTTGGCCTGTTCCGGGTTGAGGCCCAGCGTCGACGCGCGGTCGTGCAGGCTCTTCACCCGCGCGAACAGCTTGGCGTTCAGATTGATGAAGTCGCTATGCTGCGCGAACAGCGGGCTGGTCTTGGTGTCGACCGCCTGCAGCGTGTCATTCGTGTTGGCACCGTTGACCGCCGAGAAAACCAGCCCGACCCGCTCGAGCAGGACACCACTCTTCTCGAGCGCGACGATGGTGTTGTCGAAGGTCGGCGCGGCCTTCTGATTGGCGATCGCGGTGACTTCCGCTTTCTGCTGCGCCATGCCGGCCATGAGCGCCGGCAGATAGTCGCTGTCCTTGATCCGGCTGAAATCGGGCGCCTGCAGCGGCAGGGTGCTGGGCTTCGCGAAGGGATTGGACGCGGGCAGCGCGGCCGAGGCCATCGAGGCGGTGCGCTTGGCGGGGGCGGCGAGGCCGGCGGAAGGTGCGACAGCGATCGCGGCCGAGGCCAAAAGAAGCTTGCGGATCATAGGGTTACCAGTCTCCTCCGAGAAGATGTGGCGCGATCTCTAGCGCGCCGGCGCCTTTCGCAACACTGAATTGTGAACGTGGCGCCCGAGGGAAGCTATTCGGCGGCTTCCTCGAGCGCGCGCTCCTGCGCCTGGCGCGCCCACAATTCGGCGTAGAGCCCCTGCCGGCGCAGCAGTTCGGCGTGGGTCCCGCGCTCGGCCACCCGGCCGGCATCGAGGAGGATGATCTGGTCGGCGCCAACGACGGTCGAGAGCCGATGGGCGATGGTGATGGTGGTGCGGTTGCGCGCGACATCGCCCAACGTGTCCTGAATCGCTTCCTCGGTGCGGCTGTCGAGCGCGCTGGTCGCCTCGTCGAGGATCAGGATCGGCGGGTTCTTGAGGAGGGTGCGGGCGATCGCCACGCGCTGCTTTTCGCCGCCCGAAAGCTTGAGCCCGCGCTCGCCGACCATCGCCTCATAGCCGTCGGGCAAGGCGGCAATGAAACGGTCGATCGCCGCGCCCCGGGCCGCGCCCTCGATCTCGGCCTGGCTCGCCCCGTCACGGCCGTAGCCGATGTTGTAACCGATGGTGTCGTTGAACAGCACCGTGTCCTGCGGGACGATGCCGATCGCCTGCCGCAGGCTCGCCTGGGTGACGCCCGCGATGTCCTGCCCGTCGATCGTGATCCGGCCGCCCTGCGGGTCGTAGAAACGGTAGAGCAAGCGCGCGAGGGTCGACTTGCCCGCGCCCGAAGGGCCGACGACGGCGAGCGTGGTTCCGGCCGGGACGGTGAAGCTGACCCCGCTCAGAATGGTGCGGTCAGGGTCATAGCCGAAGCGCACGTCCTCGAACCGGAGCTCGCCTTCGCTCACGAGCAGCGCGGCGGCGCCGGGTTTGTCGACCACCTCGGCGGCGGTGTCGGTCAGGTCGAACATCGCCTCCATGTCGATCAGACCCTGACGAATTGAGCGATAGACCCAGCCGAGCATGTCGAGCGGCCGGAAGAGCTGGAGCAGAAGGCTGTTGACCAGGACGACGTCGCCGGGGGTGAACTTGCCCTGGCTCCACCCCCACACGGTGAGGCCCATCGCGCCCGCCATCATCGCGTTGGTGATGAAGCTCTGCCCAATGTTGAGCCACGCAAGGCTGGTCTCATTGCGAACCGCGGCACGGGTGAAGGTGGCGATGGCATCGTCGTAGCGCCGCGCCTCGCGCTCCTCGGCGCCAAAATATTTCACCGTCTCGTAGTTCAGCAGGCTGTCGACCGCGCGGCCGATCGCCTTGTTGTCGACGTCGTTCATCTCGCGCTGCAGCTTGCTGCGCCATTCGGACACGCGGCGGGTGAAGGTGATGTAGACCGCGACCGTCACCAGGGTCGCCGCGACCAGGGTGATGCCGAACTTGAAATAGAAGATCAGGCTGGTGGCGACGAGTTCGATCACCGTCGGGGCGATGTTGAAGAGCAGGAAATAGAGCATCATGTCGATGCTCTTGGTGCCGCGCTCGACGATCTTGGTCAGGCTACCGGTGCGCCGCTCGAGGTGGAAGCGCAGCGAGAGGTTGTGGACATGGCGGAATACGCGCGCCGACAGCCGCCGCGCGGCATTCTGCCCAACCTTCTCGAAGATGGCGTTGCGCAAATTGTCGCTGAGCACCCCGCCGAAGCGCGCCAGCGTGTAGGCCGCGACCAGCGACAGCACGATACCGATCGCCTGCGCCGGCCCGCTCATCCGGTCGATGATCGCCTTGTAGGTGAAGGGCATGGCGAACAGCACGCCGCGGCCGATCAGCACCAGCACCACCGCCGCGGCCACGCGGACCTTGAGCTCGGTCTCGCCCTTGGGCCAAAGCATCGGCAGGAATCGCCACAGCGTCTTGAAGCCCGCCGTGGGGCGGGGGGTCGTCTCGCTCGCTGTCGCCATCACGCCACAGGTAGGAAGCCGTCGCCACGGCTGCAATCGTCCGGCTCCGAAACGAACGGAACCAGGGCGTTATCTCACGGTTATGCGATCAAGTTTCTCATTGCTTGCCAGCGAGTTCGTCATGGGTCCCATCGCTTACGTCATCGCCATCCTGGGTTGCGCCGACGGCTCGGCGCAATGCACGCCCGTGGCGACCATGCCGACCCGCTATGAGAGCCGGGCGACCTGCAATGCCGCGACCGCCGATGCGCTGGCGCAAAGCACCGACTTCGATTTCCCGACCATCGTCGCGCAATGCCGGAAGGCGGCAGCCGTTCCAGCCGCGCAAAGGTTGGAGCGCGCCGTGCCCCACGGCGTTGATCACGCGAACGGCTGAGCACCCCGCCTCGGCCGCAGCGGAGTTTGCAGCCATGGCCGATACCTTCCAGCCTGAAGTCCACCCCAACGACCATCTTCCCGGCCACGAAAGCGAACTCGAGCCCAAGCCCGAGTGGCAGCCTCGCTATCCCGGCTCGGGCCGGCTCAAGGACAAGGTGGCGATCGTCACCGGCGGCGACAGCGGGATTGGCCGCGCGGTCGCGGCGCTGTTCGCGCGTGAAGGCGCCGACGTCGCGATCATCTACCTCAACGAGCATGACGACGCGGCCAAGACCCGTGACATCATCGTCGCCGAGGGCCGCCGCGCGCTGACCATCCCCGGTGACCTCGGGGACAAGGACTTCTGCGAAAAGGCGGTCCAGCAGGTGGTCGACGCCTTCGGCAAGCTCGACGTCCTGATCAACAACGCCGGTGAGCAGCATCACCAGGAGAAGATCGAGGATATCTCGGAAGAGCAGCTTAAGCGCACCTTCCAGTCGAACATCTTCTCGATGTTCTTCCTGACCCAGGCGGCGATGCCGCACCTCAAGCAGGGCGCGGCCATCGTCAACTGCACCTCGGAGACGATGTACAAGGGCGCGCCGATCCTGCTCGACTATAGCGCGACCAAGGGCGCGATCACGGCCTTTACCCGCAGTCTCGCGCTCAATCTCGTCGAGCAGGGCATCCGTGTGAACGCGGTCGCGCCCGGCCCGATCTGGACCCCGCTCAATCCGTCGGGTGGCCAGCCCCCCGAGAAGATCCCTGAATTCGGCAAGGACACACCGATGGGTCGCCCGGGTCAGCCCAACGAGGTCGCCCCGGCGTTCCTGTTCTTGGCGTGCGAGGATTCGAGCTACATGACGGGCCAGGTCATCCATCCGGACGGCGGCAACACCACCGCCAGCTAAGACAGCGTGGGAAATTTTCCCAAGGCTCGGGGCCTCCGCCGCAAGGATGGGAGCCCCGTTGAGCATCCATTATTGAAAACAAAGGACTTTATAGAATTGGCACGCTCTCTGCATTGACGGTGGGGTGGAGCCGGATGGTCCGGCAGCCCACCTCGACAGGGAGTAACAAGATGTTCGTTTCCTCGACCTCGGCTCGCAACGTCGCCGTCAGCCTCGCCGGTGCCTTCATCACCGCCATGCTGTTCGTCTCGGCCGCCATCGGCCCCGTGCAGTTCGCCTGAGCGGAGCGACGACCATGCAGAAATTCCTCATCAATCGCCGCGACGCCAAGCTGTTGGGCGTTGGCGCGGGGATCGCCGATGCCACCGGTGTCGACCCGTTGCTCGTCCGCCTCGGCCTGATCCTCGCGGTGCTGGTCACCGGCCCGATCGCGGTCATCCTCTACATCGCCGCTGCCTGGCTCGCCTCGGATCGCTGAGGCGGGCCAGCCGGCCTCATTCCCATCCCTTGCGCGATGCCGCTAACCGCGTAGATTGACGGGTGCCGATCGATGGAGGGACAATGCCCATCCTCTCGGCCTTGCTATTCGCCCTTGCCCCCGTCGCCATCCCCACCGCACCCCCCGGGGCCGCGACGCTCGTCGTCTATCGTGTTCATGCCGAGCCCATCCTCTTCGCGCCCAACCTTCTGGTCGATGGCAAGGACTTCGGCCCGCTCGGGCAGAAACGGCTACTCGCCTTCGCGCTCCGGCCAGGCCGTCATCATCTGGAGGTGAAGTGGCCGCCCTATGCGGCGCAATATGGGGCCGAACTCGACATCGTCGCCATTCCCGACGGGCGCTCGTACGTGGCGCTCACCGGAGAGACCCGGGCCTTCCGCCAGCGGCAGGAATCGAGCCTGACCGAACGCGACCGCGCAACCGGTGAGGTGGAGTCCCGCTGTTGCCATCCGCCACGATGATCGGGAACAAGCGCGCTGTTCATGAATTGAAACGCCTCGGTAACAGAAACGGCGACGAAGGGTTGGCCGTTCACAACAGGGGTGTAAATCCATGAAAAAGCTTGCTGTTCTGGCGGTCACCGCCGGTCTGATGTCGCTTGCCGCGTGCAACAACAACACGCCGCAGGAGCGCGCCGCCGACAACATCGAGGCGAATGCCGAAGCGCGTGCCGACAACCTTGAGGACATGGCCGACAACGCCACCACCGAGAACCGGGAAGACTCGCTCGAGAACCAGGCCGATCGCGTCCGCGAAAAGGGTGAAGAGAAGGCCGATGCGACCCGCACCAGCGCCGACCTCGACGGCAACAGCGCCGACGACACGGTCTCGGGCAACAGCGCCAGCCGCAAGTAACTGCGCCCAGAGCACGCAGGAGAAGGCGCTCACCCGCGGGTGAGCGCCTTTTTTTGTCACGCCTTGGCGGGCGAGCGGATGTGGCGGTTCACCTTCGCCGTCATCTCGAACATCGTCAGCCGCTTGTCACCGACGATCGCGCCGAGCTTCTCGTCGGCTCGATCTCGCGGCCATCGTCGCTGGCCTGAAGCTTGTTCGAACGGATGTAATCCCAGATCCGGCTGGTGACTTCCCCTCGCGCCATCGGACCGTCGCCGACAATGGCCGCGAGCTCGGGGCTGACCTCGATCTTCTGGTGAACCGCATCGGGATTGGTGTCGTCGATGTCGACATCCTTGGCCATCACGCAACTCCTTCACAGTGGCAACAGGAAGCAACCGGCGGCATCCGCTCGGGTTCCGGCGCGCGAGGCCGACATGGGCCAAGGGTGGTGGTGGACGCGGCGAGGTGGCCGGACTAGCGTCGACGCGATACTTACGAGGAGATTTCCCGATGCGCCGCCTGCTGCTTGCCGCTGCCCTTACTTTCGGCCTCAGCGCACCGGCTACCGCCGCGCTCAAGGTCGGTGCCAAGGCGCCCGACTTCACGACCGTGGGCGCGCTGGGCGGCAAGGAGTTCCGCCTCCATCTCGCCGATCAGCTCAAGAGTGGGCCGGTGGTGCTCTATTTCTATCCCAAGGCCTTCACCGAGGGATGCACCTTCGAGGCCAAGGCCTTCAGCGACGCCAGCGACGATTTCCGGCGGGCCGGCGCCCGCGTGATCGGGATGAGCGCCGACGACCTTCCGACGCTCAAGCGTTTCAGCACCGAAGCCTGCCGCGGCAAGTTCCCGGTGGCGACCGCCTCGTCCGATGTGATCCGCGCCTATGACGTGAAGCTCCCGGTGGTCTCGATGACCAACCGCACCAGCTATGTCATCGCGCCCGACGGACGGATCGTCTTCGTCCACTCCGATCTCAGCTGGAAGGAGCATGTCGCCAAGACGCTGGCGGCGGTCCGCGCGCTGAAGCGCTAGCGCCTAGCGACCCCGCCGAAACAGCCGCGCAAGCCAGCCGCGCTTCGGCGCCGGCGGCGCGGCCGGGCTGGCGACTTCCACGACAGCTTCAGGTATCGACTCTGCCTGCAGAACCCGCTGGCGCAGCGAGGAGCCGGTCGCCGGACCAGCGACTGCATCGAGATCATCACGCGGCACCCAGGGCTTGAGCGTCAGCGTCGCGAACTGCGGTTCGTCGGCCTTGACCGGGCGCGGGCGCTTGGCGGTACGGGGGCGGGTCGGTTCGATCAGCGTTACGAAATCGGCGTTGACCCCGACCGCGCCGGCGACGATCCGGCACCCGTCCGGAAGGGTGCTCGCCGCACGCTGAACCGCGCCGAGGAACAAGGTCGAACGCAGCCAGCAGCCCAGCACATATTCGACATAGCCTCCGGGCGCGCGCCCTTCGACGCCGTCGCGGCCGTCACGGAGGAAATGGCGATGCTTGTGTCCGATCAGCGCGGTGTTGAGCTCTCCAAGGCCTGCCGCGGCGCAGTAGAATTCCACATCCTCTTCCTTGCCGACCCAGCCCGGCAGGTCGCGGCTGCACTCGTCGAGCAAGGCCTCGGCGCAGGCCGTCGAGAAGGGAAAAGCCTCGTCCGAATAAAGGCCGAGCAGCAATTCGGGCTCGTGGATCTGGCCGGCTTCGAACACGAGGTCGGGCGCATTGGTGAGGCCAAGCGTGATCGCGGTGACGGGCGGTCCTTCCCACTCTGCCAAGATCGGCAGCAGATCGGCCCAGCCATCGATCGTCACCATGTCGCCGGTGAGACCCTTGCACCGCTGGGCCAGCGACCCTTCGAAGGGCTGCAGCCCGTCGCGGATCAGACGTTCGGCCTCGCCGGTGCGGCCGGCGGAAAGGAGGGCGGCGATCTGCTGGGTCCAGCCGCGCTCGCCCACTTCCTCAAGGAAGGTCAATTGTAGCGGATGCGGCTCGGCGGGTTCGCGATACGAGCGCACACCGGTGGTCTGCGCGTCGGGAATCACGACGTGCTGCGGGTGCCCGCGATACATGTTCATCTAGCTCAAGCTCCGAAACGGGCAGAACGGCACGGTTTCGGTGACGTAAGCAGCATCGGTTAAGCAAAGGTGAGGGGACTGGACCAAAGCCCGAGCGCATCCTCCCGACGCCCCGCCGCGTTCAGGTCGCGAGGAGAATGACGATGGCCGAGACGCTGGACCGGAAGGACGTAATCAAGGAGTTTCACGGCGCGGTGAACATGACCCCCGCCGCGCTTGGGAAGTGGCTCGACAGCGCGGAAAGCAAGGAGGTGGGCGACAGCCATGCCCCCGGCGGCGCCGGCGGTGAGAGCACCGGGCACAAGATGGGCCGCACGATCATCGATCTGCTCGGCAAGAAGCAGGGCGATCTTACCGACGCCGACCTTCAGCACATGCAGAAGGTGGTCGGCTACGTTCACCGGCACCTGGCGCAGAAGCCCCATGGCGACATCAGTGAAAGCAAGTGGCGCTATTCGCTGATGAACTGGGGCCACGATCCACTGAAGAAATAGTCAGTCCGCGGCGACCGCGGCCTTGAGCAGCGCGGTGAACGCGCTTTCGTCGAGGCCGTCACCCTCTCTCAGATCGATCGCGCGGCGTTGGGCGCCGTCGAGGCTGGCATTGAACAGATGCTGTGGATCGGGGAGCGAGGCACCTCGAGCGAAGGTCAGCTTGACCTTGTCGCGGTAGGTCTCGCCGGTGCAGACGATCTTGCCGGCCACACTCCACGTGGGCACCCCCACCGGATTGCTCGGCTTCTTCCACTTGCGCTCCTCGACCGCGTCCGGGAGCGCCAGGCGGATCAGCGCCCTGACGTGCGTCAGGCGCTCGGCGCGCCAGTCCTCGCTCATGCCTCGGCGCCCTCGCGCTGATAGGCGGTTAGGATGGCCTGGATCAGGCCTGGGAACCGGGCGTCCACTTCTCCGCACCGCGAGTAGTTACGCAGCTCGATCCCGACGCGCTCGGAGCGGATCAGCCCTGCCTCGCGCAAGATCTTGAAGTGCTGCGACAGCGAGGACTTGGGGACGGTTCGGCCCCGCTGCTCGGCCACTTGCGAGCAGCGCCGGACACAGTCGCTCGCTGCGATGTCGGCGAAGATCGCGGCGCGCTCACGATCGGCCAAGGCGTGAAGGATCGCATCGGGGCGAAGGTCGTCAGCCGAGGGGTGCAACAGGGGGCGCATGACGAAAAGAAGATAGGCGCCCTTGAAGCTCTGTTCAACAGTTCCAATTTCCCGAACTACGGGACCAGCGCGCT
>Ga0316228_1003114_pt1 | contig 13684 bp, 7 predicted proteins | sample TBH18021metaG_FD_206005 | JGI IMG/M metagenome (GOLD analysis project Ga0316228, IMG submission 206005) | Freshwater microbial communities from Trout Bog Lake, Wisconsin, USA - TBH18021 | ecosystem: Environmental > Aquatic > Freshwater > Lake > Hypolimnion/Profundal zone | place: USA: Wisconsin... | reverse complement strand
AGCATCTGACAACAAACTAAGTTTTATAAAGAGCCATCAAGGTTCTTCATAAATAAATTTTATGGAGAGTTTGATCCTGGCTCAGGACGAACGCTGGCGGCGTGCCTAACACATGCAAGTCGAACGGACTGATGTTCAACACCGAGGATTTTTTGGTGAAGGACGACAGCGCATAAGATTGCGGAGCAATCTTTACGCCGTAAAAAAGTGCCAACACAAAGAGTAATCGGTGTTGGACATCAGTTAGTGGCGAACGGGTGAGTAACGCGTAGACAACCTGCCTTCTAGATGGGGACAACACTGCGAAAGTGGTGCTAATACCGAATGTGGTGCTTGGGGTGCATACCCTGGGTACGAAAGGTGGCCTCTGAACATGCTACCGCTAGAAGAGGGGTCTGCGTCTGATTAGCTAGTTGGCGGGGTAAAAGCCCACCAAGGCGACGATCAGTAGCCGGTCTGAGAGGATGAACGGCCACACTGGGACTGAGACACGGCCCAGACTCCTACGGGAGGCAGCAGTGGGGAATCTTCCGCAATGGACGAAAGTCTGACGGAGCAACGCCGCGTGAGTGAAGAAGGCCTTCGGGTTGTAAAGCTCTGTTATTAGGGACGAACGTTTCGTATGTAAATAATGTGCGAAAGTGACGGTACCTAAGGAGGAAGCCACGGCTAACTACGTGCCAGCAGCCGCGGTAATACGTAGGTGGCGAGCGTTGTCCGGAATTATTGGGCGTAAAGGGCGCGTAGGTGGGATAGTAAGTCTGCTTTAAAAGTGCGGGGCTCAACCCCGTGATGGGGTAGAAACTGCTATTCTTGAGTGCAGGAGAGGAAAGCGGAATTCCCAGTGTAGCGGTGAAATGCGTAGATATTGGGAGGAACACCAGTGGCGAAGGCGGCTTTCTGGACTGTGTCTGACACTGAGGCGCGAAAGCTAGGGGAGCGAACGGGATTAGATACCCCGGTAGTCCTAGCCGTAAACGATGGGTACTAGGTGTAGGGGGTATCGACCCCTCCTGTGCCGGAGTTAACGCAATAAGTACCCCGCCTGGGGAGTACGGCCGCAAGGTTGAAACTCAAAGGAATTGACGGGGGCCCGCACAAGCGGTGGAGTATGTGGTTTAATTCGACGCAACGCGAAGAACCTTACCAGGGCTTGACATTGATTGAAAAGCCAAGAGATTGGCTCCTCTTCTTCGGAAGACATGAAAACAGGTGGTGCATGGCTGTCGTCAGCTCGTGTCGTGAGATGTTGGGTTAAGTCCCGCAACGAGCGCAACCCTTATCCTATGTTGCCAGCGCGTAAAGGCGGGAACTCATGGGAGACTGCCGCAGACAATGCGGAGGAAGGCGGGGATGACGTCAAGTCATCATGCCCCTTATGTCCTGGGCTACACACGTACTACAATGGGCTCTAATAGAGGGAAGCAAAGTCGCGAGGCCGAGCAAATCCCAAAAACGAGCTCTCAGTTCGGATCGGAGGCTGCAACTCGCCTCCGTGAAGTCGGAATCGCTAGTAATCGCAGATCAGCATGCTGCGGTGAATACGTTCCCGGGCCTTGTACACACCGCCCGTCACACCACGAAAGTCTGCAACACCCGAAGCCGGTGAGGTAACCGTGAGGAGCCAGCCGTCGAAGGTGGGGCCGATGATTGGGGTGAAGTCGTAACAAGGTAGCCGTATCGGAAGGTGCGGCTGGATCACCTCCTTTCTATGGAGAACTCGGGATTGAAATACATCCCGGTATCCAAGGTCGACACACTGGCAGAGTCTAGACGCACTTTCGGGTGGCTGTAGATTCTAAATACTACATTGTTTAGTTTTGAGGGAACACAACGTTCTCTCTGTTTTGATTGACTAGCGACCGTAATGGTCGACTGGCAATCAGTGCTCCTTGAAAACTGCACAGAAGAAAAGTGAAGTGAAAAACCTCTTTCGAAAGAGAGAGGGAAGTAACGAGCACATTAGGATTAGGCAAAGGTATGCTACGAAAGTAAGCAAAACTTAGGCAGTCGATGCAAATTGACGGCCATATTAAGTCAAGCTAATAAGGGCATACGGTGGATGCCTAGGCGCCAACAGCCGATGAAGGACGCAGTAAGCTGCGAAAAGCCATGGGGAGCCGCAAGCAGGCATTGATCCATGGATATCCGAATGGGGGAACCCGGCGGTGGTAATGCACCGTCACACCGAAAGGTGGGGGCACCCGGGGAACTGAAACATCTAAGTACCCGGAGGAAAAGTAATCAAGCGAGATTCCCTAAGTAGCGGCGAGCGAACGGGGAAGAGCCCAAACCGAAGAAGCTTGCTTTTTCGGGGTTGAGGACTCACATAATTCTGGCGAGGTCTAGCTGAACTACCTGGAAAGGTAGGCCGCAGAAGGTAAGAGCCCTGTAGGCGAAAGGCAAAGTCAGATGGTGAGGATCCAGAGTACCACGGGACACGAGAAACCCTGTGGGAAGCAGGGGGGACCACCCTCCAAGGCAAAATACTCGTTGGCGACCGATAGCGCATAGTACCGTGAGGGAAAGGTGAAAAGCACCCCGGGAGGGGAGTGAAATAGTACCTGAAACCGTATGCCTACAAGCAGTCGAAGCACTATATATGTGTGACGGCGTGCCTATTGAAGAATGAACCGGCGAGTTACTGTTACTAGCGAGGTTAAGTGGAAGACACGGAGCCGTAGCGAAAGCGAGTCTTAATAGGGCGATAGTTAGTGATAGTAGACCCGAAACCGCAGTGATCTATCCATGGCCAGGGTGAAGCGTAGGTAAAATTACGTGGAGGCCCGAACCCGTGAGCGTTGAAAAGCTTTGGGATGAGTTGTGGATAGGGGTGAAATGCCAATCGAACGCGGAGATAGCTGGTTCTCCCCGAAATAGCTTTAGGGCTAGCCTCAAGATGAGAATATAGGCGGTAGAGCTCTGATCGGGCTAGGGGCCGTTAGGTTACCGAACTCTGTCAAACTGCGAATGGCTATATTTATTCTTGGGAGTCAGACTGCGAGTGATAAGATCCGTAGTCAAGAGGGAAACAGCCCAGACCATCAGCTAAGGTCCCCAATGCCGTACTAAGTGGCAAAGGATGTGGCGATACAAAAACAACCAGGATGTTGGCTTAGAAGCAGCCACCATTAAAAGAGTGCGTAATAGCTCACTGGTCGAGTGTCGCCGCGCCGAAGATGTCCGGGGCTAAAGTACGGAACCGAAGCTATGGCTTTGTACCTTTGGGTACAAGGGGTAGGGGAGCGTTCCCATCGGGTTGAAGCAGTACCGTAAGGAGCTGTGGACTGGTGGGAAGTGAGAATGCCGGTATGAGTAGCGAAAAGACAGGTGAGAATCCTGTCCACCGAAAGCCTAAGGATTCCTGAGCAACGATCGTCGTCTCAGGGTAAGTCGGGACCTAAGCCGAGGCGGATATGCGTAGGCGATGGACAACTGGTTGACATTCCAGTACCACCTGAAAGTCGTTTGAGTGATGGAGTGACACAGCAAGGTAGGTAAGCGCGAGGATGGAAATTCGCGTCTAAGCTTGTAGGGTGTTTGGGAGGCAAATCCCCCAAACGTGAAGCCTGAGGAGTGACGGGGAGCTGTTAGTGATAACGGCGAACTTACTGACCCTACACTGTCAAGAAAAGCTTCTAGCGAGACTTATGGGTGCCCGTACCGTAAACCGACACAGGTAGGCGGGGAGAGAATCCTAAGGTGCGCGAGACAACCCTCGTTAAGGAACTCGGCAAAATATCCCCGTAACTTCGGGAGAAGGGGAGCCTTGCGATGTGTAGATTTGAAACGATTGAAGCATCACGAGGTCGCAGAAAAGAGGCCCAAGCGACTGTTTACCACAAACACAGGTGCCTGCTAAAGCGAAAGCTGACGTATAGGTGCTGACACCTGCCCGGTGCTGGAAGGTTAAGGGGAGTGCTTAGACGCAAGTTGAAGGTGTGAACCGAAGCCCCAGTAAACGGCGGCCGTAACTATAACGGTCCTAAGGTAGCGAAATTCCTTGTCGGGTAAGTTCCGACCCGCACGAAAGGTGTAACGACTTGGGCACTGTCTCAACGAGGGACTCGGCGAAATTGAAATACCTGTGAAGATGCAGGTTACCCGCGACTGGACAGAAAGACCCCATGGAGCTTTACTGTAGCCTGGCATTGGGTTTTGGTAAATCATGTACAGGATAGGTGGGAGACTGAGAAGTTGGGACGCAAGTCTTGATGGAGTCAACCTTGGGATACCACCCTTGATTTACTGGAGTTCTAACTATGAGAGTAACGATCTTTAGGACAGTGCCAGGTGGGCAGTTTGACTGGGGCGGTCGCCTCCGAAAGTGTAACGGAGGCGCCCAAAGGTTCCCTCAGCGCGGTTGGAAATCGCGCGTAGAGTGTAAAGGCAGAAGGGAGCTTGACTGCGAGACGGACAGGTCGAGCAGGGACGAAAGTCGGGCTTAGTGATCCGGTGGTACCGAGTGGAAGGGCCATCGCTCAACGGATAAAAGCTACCCTGGGGATAACAGGCTAATCTCTCCCAAGAGTCCATATCGACGGGGAGGTTTGGCACCTCGATGTCGGCTCATCACATCCTGGGGCTGTAGTAGGTCCCAAGGGTTGGGCTGTTCGCCCATTAAAGTGGTACGTGAGCTGGGTTCAGAACGTCGTGAGACAGTTCGGTCCCTATCCATCGCGGGCGCAAGAGATTTGAAGGGAACTGCTCCTAGTACGAGAGGACCGGAGTGGACTGACCAATGGTGTACCAGTTATCCCGCCAGGGGTACAGCTGGGTAGCTACGTCGGGAACGGATAAACGCTGAAAGCATCTAAGCGTGAAACCGGCCTTAAGATGAGATCTCTCACAGAGTTAATCTGGTAAGGCCCCTTGTAGATGACAAGGTAGATAGGCCAGGTGTGTAAGGCGAGTGATCGTCTCAGCTGACTGGTACTAATCGGCCGAGGGCTTGACTTAAATTAAGACCTAATCCTGTGTAATTTCGTTCACTTCACTTACCCACTGTGCAGTTTTGAGGGAGTATACCCGTAAGGGATATTCACCTTTCATCTGGTGTCGATTGCTAGAGGGTTCCACCTGTTCCCATACCGAACACAGTAGTTAAGCCTCTATACGCCGAAAGTACTTGGCTGGAAACGGCCTGGGAGGATAGGTAGGCGCCGGTTACAAAAAGCACTCATCATACGATGAGTGCTTTTTGTTGTTTGTAGATTTGTTGGGGAGGATTAACTCTTATGTGGATGCCCTGCGCGAGTTGCAATCGCAACGACGCAATACCTATTTAGATATTTTCTCTATGTCGGCCACAGGGCGTCCGGCGGCGAAGCTCCGGATGAAGGCGCCGTAGGGCTAAGGCCGACGGCTATCGTACCGTCGCCGACAGGCGTCCATGCCTGTTGGCTCCTCGCGCGTTCGTCCTGACCGCGCGTACGATGCCGTTACCGGCAACCTTAACCAACGGCGCCTAACCATCCTCCACAACGCCGCCGGTCACCCTGCGACCTCATGGATTCATTATCATCGTCAACAAAAAACCAGGGGTTTGCGATCTCTGTGCAGAATAATCGGAGTAAGTCGTTAAGTGAAGATGTCACTGCAACTCGCAGGGAGGATATTATGGTAAGCAACAAGATGTTTCTTCTCGTTCCTATTGATGAAGCGGCAATTCTAATTACCGAAAGAATTAAGGTTGGTCGAGCTCTTATTAAAATACAAGTAGATGATACATTTGCCCTTGAGGCGTTGAAACGCGATTATAAAAAGTGGGATGATTATAATATTGACATGCTTAAAACCATTTTTGAGAACGGAAGTATCATATCCGACTATAAATGGAGCATCATGGAACTTGGGGTCATCAACGAGGCCGATCTTAGGTTTGATGTAAAGTTGATTCGCCAGCAGAAGAAGATTGAACTTAAAATCGAAATTATGGAATCCTTAGTGGAGCGCCTTTAGGCTATTTCCGATCCGGACTAAAATTGCTTCTGCTACTGCCTCCACCAGTTCAGACAGTAATCCTAGTCGCGATATATTTGTAGTGCACGGGCATGACGAAGCAGTAAAAGCTGAGGTTGCTCTGTTACTAACTAGACTGGGCCTAAATCCCATCATACTTAACGAACAGGCCAACAGGGGAATGACCGTGGCAGAAAAACTCGAAAATTATTCAGACGTAGGTTTTGCTGTTATACTTATAACTCCGGACGATGTTGGGGGAAAGTCTAATGATACATTTCTGCCCCGTGCTCGACAGAATGTAATACTTGAGTTAGGGTATTTCTGGGCTAAACTTGGCCCTGATAAACTATGTCCGTTGTATGGCGAGGGAGTAGAATTGCCCTCTGATTTTGGGGGAATAGTTTATACTCTTCTCGATAGAGGCGGGATATGGAAAACAAAATTGGTCCAAGAGCTGCAAGGCGTAGGATACGATGTGAACGCAAACCAGTTAACAAAATGATTTTATATAATGTTTCCAAACCAGTATGGAAAAGGATCTGGAATTTTTTCCGGGTATCCTCCTATTTCTTGAAGTCCAATCTGGATTCGAAGGGTTTGATCTCCAATACTATTGCAGATATCTTATGACTCGTGGGATTGGCTCTTGACAGTCTATTTCTTAGCAAAGTTTGAAATTAGCAACCTGCGTTTTCCCCATCCCTCTTGGCAGCGGGCCGCATGGTGTCCGGCGGCGTTGTGGAGGATGTAGGCGATGTTAGGTTAAGAAAGCCGGTAACAACACCGCACGAGCGGTCAGGACGACCGCTCGACGAGCCCTCAGGCATGGACGCCTGTGGGCGAGGGTGCGGCGTTGTCGGCCTTAACCTTACAGCGCCTTCATCCGGAACTCCGTCGTCCGGCACTTTGCGGCGAAGAAGACAGGGAAGAATAGAGATAGAAAATGCAGCCTCGTTGATAACAGTAGGAAACTAAGCATGCGCAAGCCATCCGGCATATTACGGTGAATAAAAAAATACCATAAATTCTCTAAGAAGCAGCCCCCCCTGCTTCTTTTCTATTCCCAGCAGTTAATTTATGGTATTCTTATGATAGACGAACTCTTCGCAGCAGCGGGGGCTAACTCCCCGATTTTTAAGGAACAATAAACCGCCAGGCTTATCATAAGGAGGCTAGTCATGAGACGATTCGCGGACTTGAAGACCCGATTTTCGGGTGTTCATGATTTGATGAAGTTCAGGGTTACTGAAATACTGCTGGTATCTACGCCGTATGACGGCTTTGTTCTTGAGGAAGATGGGCAGTTATCAGAACAGATATATAATCAGTTCTCGGATTTGAGCATACCGATTATTCCCCGGATTCATAGAGTTTCCAGCCAGGAAGAAGCGTTTGAGGAGCTGGAGGCGGGGGTCTTTCATCTTATTATTACGATGTCCCGCATCAGCGATCTGAGCTCCTTTGAGTTTGAGAGAGCCTTAAAAGACGCCTATCCTGACATCCCGATTGTCATGCTGTCCTATGACCGGCTGACCAACGATATGATCGCCCAGATAAGGAAAAACACCTGTATCAATCGGGTCTTTTACTGGTCAGGGGATAGCAAGATTTTGTTGGCTATTATTAAATATATTGAAGATCAGCATAATGTTGAAGCAGACAGTAAACAGGGGGTTCAAGCCATCCTTCTTGTTGACGATTCGCCGGTGTACTACTCGCAAATTCTGCCGATCATCTATACCGAGATTCTGACCCAGACCCGTTACTTGGTGAAACACGCCATGAATATCAGCCATGGGCTTCTCAGGGTGCGCCTTAGACCGAAGATACTGCTGGCGGAAACCTATGAAGAGGCCATGGAAATCATTATGAAATACCGCCACAACCTCCTTGGCGTTATTTCCGACGTGAGTTTTCCTAAAGACGGCGATATCAATCCGTCTGCTGGTATCCAGCTGGCGCACCAGATGAGAGAAATGATCACCGATTTCCCGTTTCTTTTGCAGTCAGAACAAATGGAAAACGCGGAAAAAGCCAAAGAAATCGATGTACATTTCCTGAACAAAAATTCGCCAAATCTGTTGCATGATATACGCACCTTCATTCTCGAGAATTATGGTTTTGGCTCTTTTGTGTTTAAATATCCGGATGGAAGAGTTATTGCCGAAGCATCGGATATAACGAACTTGGAAAGAATTATCCGGGATCTGCCTGATGAAAGCCTGTACTATCATGCTTCAAACAATCATTTCTCACGATGGCTCAGAGCCCGGGCGGAATTTGAGGTAGCTGAAAAACTAAGGTGCATTGATGCGACGGAATTCAGCAGCATCAAGGATATCAGGACATATATCCTTGATGTATTAAAGGAGTATTTCCAAAGATACCAGTCGGGCGTAATCCTTGATTTTGAAGGTCTGACCAAGAAGGATATGGAGAATGCTTTTATCAGACTCGGGACCGGTTCTCTGGGGGGTAAAGCCAGAGGGATTGCGTTTATCAAGTCTTTGATTATCAAAGCCCAGTTGACCGATAAATATGAAGATATCAAGGTCATGGTCCCTCGTTCTTTTGCAATCTGCAGCGACGTTTTTGAAAGGTTCCTTGAAGATAATCATCTTTATGATTTTACCGCCCAAGAAGGCGATGAGGCAGAGATTGCGCGCCGATTCATGGCAGCCGACCTTCCTGCCGCCATTCAAAAGAATCTGGAGGTTTTGACCCAGTATGTAAGCGGTCCGCTGGCAGTTCGTTCCTCGAGTATTCTTGAAGACTCGAGGGTGTTGCCGTTTGCCGGAATCTACAAGACTTATATTGTGCCCAACAGCCATGCTGACCAGGCGATCCGGATAAAGCAGCTTTCTGATGCTGTGAAACTCGTGTTTGCGTCGGTTTTCTACGCAGCACCTGTGCAGTACGCCAAAAATGCCGATATTCGTATCGAAGAAGAGAAAATGGCTGTCCTGATCCAGGAGCTGGTAGGAGAAAACTATGGTGACCTCTACTACCCGGTCATTTCCGGGGTTGCTCAATCCTACAATTTCTACCCGTACGATCCGATGAAACCCGAGGAGGGTACAGTCTCTCTCGCCCTGGGATTGGGGAAAACAGTCGTTGGCGGAGAGCAGGTACATCGTTTTTCACCGGCTCATCCGAAGATGAATCCGCCGTATTCAAGTCCGGAGGAATACTTCCAAAAATCCCAGAGGACTTTTTATGCAGTGAATCTTAAGTCTTCTGCAGATCTCACCCTGCGCGCTGACGACGATTATAATTACGAAAAATTGCCGATTTCCCGAGCTGAGCAGGATAATACGCTGGAATATGTCGGAAGCACCTATTCTTCGGAAAATGATTATATCTATGACAATGTAAATCAAAAAGGACCGAAGCTGGTGACATTTGCTCCGATTCTTAAGTACAATCGGCTGCCTTTGACCAACATCATAAAAGATTTGCTCAGACTTGGGAAACAATCGTTTGGCGCTGATGTGGAGATCGAATTTGCCGTGAATATCCCGAAAGATAAAGATAAGCCCAAGGAGTTTTATTTCCTGCAGATCCGGCCCATGGTAGTGGGCAGAGAAGCGGTCCAGGTCAGACTTGACGATACGAAGGAGGCCTGGTGCTGTAGTCAGCGCACCATTGGCAACGGTTCCTATCAGGATATCCATGATATTATTTTTGTGAATCCAGATACATTTGAACTGAAAGACAGCATCGAAATCGCCACTGAACTAGGGGAATTAAACAATCTGCTTGTGGCGGAGGGGCGCCGATGCATCCTTATCGGATTTGGACGAATGGGCACTTCCGACCGCTGGCTGGGCATACCTGTATCTTGGTCACAAATGTCCCAGGCTCAAATTATCGTGGAGGTTGACAGCAAAGATCTGCACCCGGAACCTTCGCTGGGCAGCCACTTTTTTCATAATCTGACGGCAACCAAAATGGGCTATTTCCATATTCCCTACAATAATGAGGAGGAGGCCCGGATTGACTGGGATTGGCTGCTGAGTCAACCTGTTCTGAGGCAGACCAAACGAGTGAAGCTGATCAGGAGGGATGACCCATTCCTGGTCAAAATCGACGGAAGAGGCTTCAAAAGCATCATCTACAAGTAAGCTGGACAGAGGGGCCATCGCTACCCACCGGAAGATATTAAAAATAATGTATACAAAATACATTATTTTGTGCTATAATTTGTTTGAATAATCAGTGAATTGGTCGGCCGGTGAGGCCTCATCTTTACTTAGGTGGTGGTGACTGGCGACCAATGGACGATGTCTTATGCTGGTTCCCCGGACTGCCGGTGCAGATAATAAGTCGATGGATAAGTGTGGTGATAACGGTGCGACAAGCATATAAACCAAGCGGCTAAAGTTGATCGAATGATGAATAATATTAGAAATACTACTTAGAATTATAGTGGGGGGAATTGATATGGCAAATGCAAAAAAATACTGTGAAGAACTCTACAAAAGAGTGACAGACAGAAACCCGAACGAACCGGAATTCCATCAGGCTGTCCAGGAAGTTCTTGAATCCTTGGTTGGAGTGCTTGAGACCCATCCAGAGTATATTGATCTTGGCATAGTCGAAAGGATTGTTGAGCCAGAGCGCCAGATTCTGTTCCGGGTTCCCTGGGTCGATGACGCTGGCAGAGTGCGGGTCAACAGGGGTTTCCGGGTGCAGTTCAACAGTGCTATCGGACCCTACAAGGGCGGGCTCAGATTCCACCCATCAGTAAACACCAGTATTATTAAATTCCTGGGTTTTGAACAAACCTTTAAAAATTCGTTGACAGGACTGGCGATCGGCGGCGGCAAAGGCGGTTCCGACTTTGATCCCAAAGGGAAATCGGATGCTGAAGTTATGCGCTTTTGCCAAAGCTTCATGACCGAGCTCTACAGGCATATCGGTCAGGACTGCGACGTTCCTGCCGGTGACATCGGGGTTGCCGGACGGGAAATAGGATTCTTGTATGGCCAGTATAAGAGAATCAAAAACGCCTTTGAAGCAGGCGTATTGACCGGGAAAGGGCTGCTTTTCGGGGGAAGCCTGGTAAGGACACAAGCCACAGGCTATGGTCTTGTTTACTTTGTAGACGAAATGATCAAAGCCAAAGGAATGTCTTTTGCCGGCAAGACGGTTTTGGCATCCGGGTCCGGGAATGTATCTATTTATGCCACCGAAAAGGTTCAGCAGCTTGGCGGGAAAGTTGTTGCCATGAGCGATTCCAACGGCTATATCTATGACGCCGCCGGTATTAATCTTGAAACCGTTAAGCAAATCAAGGAAGTTGAAAGAAAAAGAATTTCAGAATACGTCAAGATACACCCGACAGCCAAGTATCACGACGGCTGTGACGGTATCTGGACAATTCCGTGCGATATTGCGCTGCCTTGTGCAACCCAAAACGAGATAAAGGCAGGCGACGCCCAACTCCTTGTGAAAAATGGCTGCAAGGCAGTCGGTGAAGGTGCCAATATGCCCACAACCCTTGAAGGGACGAAAGTATTTCTGGACAACGGTGTTCTGTTTGCTCCGGCGAAGGCTGCCAACGCAGGCGGAGTGGCGACATCGGCGCTGGAAATGTCCCAGAACAGCATGAGGTTGGCGTGGACCTTTGAAGAAGTTGATGCAAAACTTAAAAACATCATGGTAAATATTTATACTAACGCCAGCGCGGCGGCAGAAGAATATGGCCAAAAAGATAACCTGGTTGTTGGCGCAAATATTGCCGGATTTGTTAAGATTGCAGAAGCGATGAGGTCTCAAGGGTTAGTTTAATAATTCATTCGACGAAAAGGCCTTCACCGCACGGTGAAGGCCTTTCAATTTGACTTGATAGGGCTATCCTTACACGATCGAGGCTCGCAAGTTTGAAGAAGATTGTGGCGTTCGATAACAAAGACTCAATATGTGGCGGGGTCTAAAAGGGTGGATAATCATGTAAAATTGTGGTAAACTAATAAAAGTGTTTTCTAATAGTCACGTAGGACATTACCGGCGTGTCCCGGTTTTTTTAAATTTGCTTGTCAAGAAGGTACTTACATGAGATATCTTGTACAATTGGTTTTGGTTGCGATGCTGATGCTTGGCCTGACAGGTCAAGTGGCAGTGGTCGCAGCAGAGACTCCGGATGCGCTGGATGTGGAGAAGCTGCCGGAGTGGAGGGTCACAACTAGTTCTCGCGGCGGCAAGCTGCTGCTGTCGGATAGTCCTGAAATGGTCCAGGCTGATGGTATTCTCTATCAAGACAAGGTTGTAGGTAATGTACGCCTGTTCTTTTATCATGTGAACGCCACCGACACCGCCAAGCAGATTGAGGTGCTGCTGGAAAACAGCGGACCTGAAACTGCTCACGTCACCGTCCGTCGCTACGGTTTGGGCGGGCCAGGGTATCCCTGGATGGAGGTAGGCAAGGAAGCGGTGACTTCCTACCTTGCCGGCAGTCCGATCCGGCAGATCAATGTACCGGCCCGGGGGACCGCGCCGCTGGCAGCGTGCATCAGTGAAACGGCGGTGCTGCCCAATAGGCTGATTAATGGTATTTTTGACTTTACGGCCGATCGTCCGGTAACTGTCAAAGTCATGATGCAGCCAGTGTTTGCTGATAGCCGGGAATTTTCCCGGCAGGCAAAAATTCTTCCGGCTGATGAAGTTCATCTGCGCGGCACTTTTGAGGGAGCCGACAGGAGGCTTGTTCCCACCAGGCTTTATGATCCGGTCCGGGACGGAGTGGCGGCTCTGACGCTGGCTGATAACCAAGTCGATCGATATCTGGAGGGAATTGATGCCACCGATGGTTCCAAGGTATTGAATTACGGGAATTACGGTGTTGTTTATGAAATTTTCCTTCCTTCCAAGAATACCGGCAACTTTGCCTGTTACCTTGCCCCGATCGGGGGACCTTACGCCGGGGCCATCGGGGTCAAGTACCTGCAGATAGATCAGGGGCCGGTCGCTACGCCTTGTGACAGGGTATCCTTCGGGGACTATGGGTCGACCGACTTCGCTTTTTTGGGCGCTTTTGGCGGCAGCAAGCCGTTGTTATTGACCTTCAGCCCGCCGGGCGGTTCGGATTTGCCGGTAAAACTTATCCTTTTGCCCAGCGGCAGTTTGCAACATGATTGAGGGTGTGTCCATGGATAAGATAAGAGGGCTAGCTACTGATGCTGATCATTTTGCCAGGCATTCCGGCATCGAGGTTGTGGAAATATCATCCGGATATGCCAAAGTGAAAATGATGATAGCACAGTACCACTTGAATGGAGTCGGTATGGTTCACGGCGGCGCTATTTTCACGCTGGCGGATTTCGCTTTTGCGGCGGCATCAAACTCCCATGGCCGGATTGCCGTGGGAATTAACGCCAGTATTACTTACATCAAGGCGGTTAAGGCGGGGGTGTTGGTTGCCGAGGCTCAGGAAATTTCGCTCAATTCCAAGCTGGGAAACTATACTGTCAACATTTTCGATGAAAGCAAGGACTTGATCGCGGTTTTCCAGGGCACTGCCTACCGGAAGAAAGACGAATATGAAAAAAGATAGCTGGCGGCGAGTAAAGCCCCTCATATTGATGAGTGGGCTTTTTCATGTACGCCCAGCATGGGCGTCATCTATAGGGTGAAAGTCCCGAACGGGGGCTGGCGAGCGCCTACCGTTAGTCAAGAGCAAGGGTGTCCGCCGCGAGGCGGAATCTGAAGGAAGCTGGAG